>Ga0307509_10002843_pt1 | contig 27421 bp, 23 predicted proteins | sample 10_EM_MG_FD_202245 | JGI IMG/M metagenome (GOLD analysis project Ga0307509, IMG submission 202245) | Populus trichocarpa ectomycorrhiza microbial communities from riparian zone in the Pacific Northwest, United States - 10_EM | ecosystem: Host-associated > Plants > Roots > Unclassified | place... | reverse complement strand
GCATGCGCGCGCCTTCGCCGCCGGGGCCGGCGTTGTCGATGTAGTTGGCCATCGACAGCGTCCAGCTGCCGATCAGCGGCACCTTCCAGCCGAGCTTGGTCATGCCGTTGGCGATCTGCGCCAGCTCGGGGCCGATGCCGTAGGTCAGCACGGCCTCGGCGCCGGCTTCCTTGGCCTTGAGCAACTGGGCCGTCATGTCGACGTCCTTGATGTTGAACTTCTCGACCGCCACCGGCGTCACGCCCTTGGCCTTCAGCGCGGTCTCGAGATCCTGACGGCCGAGCTGGCCGTAGTTGGTCGAGTCGGCCAGGATCGCGACCTTCTTGAAGTGGCGTCGCGTGATCGCCTCCTCGACGATCATCGGCGCCTGGATGCTGTCGTGCGCGGCGTTGCGGAAGACGTAGTTCTCGGGTTCCTTGTCGAACTGGTGCGTGATGACGGAGCCGGTCGCCACGTTGTTCATCACCGGGATCTTGGCTTCCTGGAAGAAGCGCTGCGAGGCCAGGGCCACGCCGGTATTGATGTAGCCGACGGTCGCGGTGACCTTCTCCTTGTTGATCAACTCCTGGGCGATCTGCACGCCACGCTCGTTCTTGCCTTCGTCGTCGCGCTCGACCGCGACGAGCTGGCGGCCGAGCACGCCGCCGCTCTTGTTGATCTCGTCGATCGCGAGGCGCACGCCGTCGCGCATGCTCACGCCCATCGACGACGAGCCGCCGGTGAACGGCCCGTCCACGCCGATCTTGATCGGGTCAGCGGCGAGCGCCAGGGTCGTCATGCCGGCCAGCGAGAGCGCGGCGGTGACGGGGATCAATCGAGCCATGTATGTCTCCTGTGTAGTGTGTGCAATGCCCGAGGTGCGACGCGGAGTGATCCGTTCGTCGGTCCGGGGCCGCGATGATCTTCAGGGGAAGTTCTCCCCCAAAATTGGTCCGACCACTTCTTTGAGATTCACAACGGCAGACGCGAATAGCAATCTGCTCTCAAGCGCGTGCTTACAGAGCTTGAGAGCATGTCTTTCGCTCGAGCAACACGCGCGACAAACGGCTACCGTTCGCGGCACCGCCGGCCGACTGAACCCGGTCGCGCGGCGCCGCACTACGTATCGCCAGCTAGCTCACGAACGGCGTTGCAAGAAGTCGACGACAAGTTTTGTCGTCGCGGCTGGCTGTTCTTCCGTGATCCAGTGGCCGCAATTCGGGATGACCGCATGTTTGACGTTGTCGGCGACACCTCGCACCACGTCGCCGATCAAAGGACCGAATGTAGCGTCGCCACCAAAAGCCAAAACCGGCATCTTGAGCTTGCCCTGCGCGAGGAACGCCTTGTTGTCGATTGCATCCTGCGTGAACGCCAGAAACTGGGCAAAACCCGCTCGCATCGCGCCGGGTTGCGCATACAGCGCCGCATAGTGCTGGCGCTTCGCTTCATCAAACGTCTTGGGATCCTTGGAAAGTTCATTCCAGAAACGGTCGAGATAAATACGCTCGCGGCCAGCGACCAGGCGCTCCATATCCTTGCCACCGAAGCCAAAGTGCCACATGGTCGGATCCTGTTTGATCTGATCCCAAATTCCGATGCCAGGTAGCGGTGCGTCAATCGCCACCCATCGGCTCACACGCTCGGGGTGGGTGGCGGCAACTGCGTAACCGACCATGATGCCGATGTCGTGCGTCACCAATTCGAACGTACTCACACCTAAGGCGTCCAGGACGCCGTACACGTCTGCCGCCTGATTCTTCTTGTCGTAGCCACCATCGGGTATCGACGAGCGGCCCATCCCGCGCAGGTCGGGCACGATGATCGTGTGATCCTTGATCAGTGCCGTCGTCAGATGACCCCACATGTCGCCCGTTGTGCCATAGCCGTGCACCATGACCACTGCGGGACCTTTACCACCAACCCGCACATGGATTGACGCACCGTTGGTTTCGATCTTCCGCGTCTGCATCGCAGCCGGAAAAGGGTAGATCCCGTTTTCGTGGACGTTGTCGCTCATTTGTTTGCTCCTGGTTTGGGCGCCTGCTGCACCCGTTAGCGTTACTGCGAACCCGGCTACCGCACCCAGACCGACAGCGGTCGTGCCCAGAAAGTCGCGGCGAGAGGGGTTGGAATGTTTGGTCATTGGTTTCCTCCTGTGCTAATCGAGATCGGCAAATACGTAAAACATGGGCTTGCTCCTGGTTGGCGGGTTGGCGGCTCGCTGCGCGGCCACGCGGTAATCGGCTGCGACTCAATGAGGCGCGCCGCTAGCGGGTCCTCCTTTGCTGGCTTTGCATTTAGCTGCGCAAGCAAAGCGACTTTCATCTTCGAAAAACCTCTGTAGAAGAACCGTGGCGACGCCGGGTTGAGTCCCATCCGTCCGTGGTCGACGCCGGGTGTGGCGTCGATGTGGATGATTCTATGACGATCGTTATACAACACGCAAGCAGATTTTTAACGGTCGTGACAAAATAGAGTCGTGAGCAGTTCCGCTCTCGCAACCAAGCGACGGATGTAGATGGCCAGGCCCAGGGAATTCGACGAGGACGCGGCGCTCGAGGCCGCAACGCAACGTTTCTGGAGCAACGGGTACGAGGCGACGTCGATGCGCGACCTCGCCGATCACACGGGACTGACCACGCCGAGTCTTTACAACGCGTTCGGCGACAAGAGGGCCATCTACCGTCTGGTGCTCGATCGGTATGCCCGTCTGACACTCGACGCCGGCTCGGCGATCTTGGGGGGCGATGACCCGCCCTTGCGCGCACTGGAGCGATACTTCGATGCACTCATTGAAGAAGCGCTCGCCGACGGCCTGCGCAAGGGATGTTTCGTCGTGAACACGGCGCTGGAACTGGCGCCGCACGACCAGGACTTCCGCGATGTTGTGATCGGAGCCTTTGACGAAGTCGAAAGAGCTGTCCGCAAATGTGTCGCAGCAGGACAGCGTGACGGATCGATCGCGACCTCGCAACCTCCAGCCGACATCGCGCGACTCGCTCTGAGCATCGTCCTGGGCCTCCGGGTTCTGGCCCGCACCAATCCCGATCGTAAGCTGCTGACCGGCGTCGTTCGGCCGTTCTTTGTGCTGCTAGGGACGCGGTGAAAGAGGATGAACGACGCGCACGGCGACGCTGGGCGATTGGTTCTTAGGTGAACCCTGACGGGTCGAGGTAGCCAAGCTCCAGGCCTGGAATGACCGGCTCGTTGCCTTTCTGATTTCGGGCGCGAAGTAGCTGCTTCTTCTCATCCTCCTTGGGCGTCGAGCTGAGCTTGACCAACTCAAGCTCGGCGGCATGCACGGTCGGCGTCCAGTGTCTCTTCGAGCAAGCCGACCTGCGCCGCATCGGGCGTTTCGCTGCGCTTGCCGTACCGCAGCCGCTTGTGCTGCGACAAATCGTGTGTGAGTTCATCTATCTCGGTCATCTTGAAGTGGATTTCGCGCTGCAGACTCTCTGCTCGAAATGATCTCGGTGTTCGAGGCGATGTCGCGCGTCGGTGGGCCCGCCGACCAGTGCAATTCGTCTGCACGGTCAGAGCTTCGAGTTGGCGACATCCACCACGCGCTGCCTGGTTCCCGCGTGCTCATCAGACGACCATGACTCACCACCGGTTCAATTTCCGATCGTTGCCTATCAGGCAACGATATGTGCGTTTAGTTGCTCTTGCTCAGAACTCCTGAAGCACGGACCATCTATCTCTCACGCACTCGCCAACGCTGACCTGCACAGGAGAAACTCGCATGACCAAGCACCCCAACCCCTCTCGCCGCGGCTTTCTGAGCACGACCGCTGTCGGTTTGGGTGCGGTGGCCGAGCTCGCACTGATGGGTGCGGCACGCGCCCAGACCGCCCAGAGCACCACCGGGAGCCCGAGCTCCGGCAGCACATCGTCAACCGCGTCGTTCGGTGCCCTCCGCCAGATCGATGCGGGCCTGCTGAACGTCGGCTACGCCGAGGTCGGCCCCGCCAACGGCCCCGTCGTCGTCCTGCTGCACGGCTGGCCATACGATATCCACAGCTTCGTCGAGGTCGCGCCCTTGCTGGCGGCGGCCGGGTACCGCGTAATCGTTCCGCATTTGCGCGGACACGGCAGCACGCGCTTCTTGTCGAAGGACACGTTCCGCAATGGCCAGCAATCAGCCGTGGCGCTCGACATCATCGCGCTGCTGGACGCGCTGAAGATTCGCAAGGCGGTCTTCGCCGGCTTCGATTGGGGCGCGCGGACAGCCGACATCGTCGCAGCGCTGTGGCCTGAGCGATGCGAGGCCCTGGTCTCGGTCAGCGGTTACCTGATCGGCAACCGGGAAGCCATCAAGGCGACAGTGCTACCGCCGGCGGCGGAATACGCGTGGTGGTATCAGTTCTACTTCGCGACCGATCACGGGCGTGCGGGCTACGAACAGGACCGCCACGAATTCGCCAAGCTCATCTGGCGAACCGCCTCGCCGAAGTGGGCCTTCGACGACGCGGTGTTCGCTCGCAGCGCCGCGTCCCTCGACAACCCCGATCACATCGACATCGTGATCCACAACTACCGATGGCGGCAAAGCCTGGCCGACGGCGAACGGACCTACGACGACATGGAGAGGCGCCTGGCCGCCGGACCGCTCATCGCCGTGCCGACCGTCGTTCTCGAAGGCGACGCCAACGGCGCACCGCACGCCACCGGCGATGCGCCATTCCGCAAGAAATTCTCCGGCAAATACGACTACCGCGTGATCTCAGGCGGCATTGGGCACAACCTGCCGCAGGAGGCACCCGGCGCCTTCGCGCAGGCCGTGATCGATGTGGCACGGGCTTGAGTCGCTAACGATCTTTCCACGCACACCTCTGCATCAACCCCTCCAAGGAGTTCTTCCATGTCCCGCATCGACAAAGTTCTGTACACCGGTCGTACGCAAACGCGCGGCGGCCGTGACGGCAGCGCACGCAGCGACGACGGCCGCCTCGACATCAAGCTAACCCCGCCAGGCGGTCCCGGCGCCGGCACGAACCCCGAACAGTTGTTTGCCGCCGGCTGGTCTGCGTGTTTTATCGGCGCGATGGGTCACGCGGCACGCCGCATGAGCGTCGCCATGCCTGCGGACGTCTCTGTGACCACCGAGGTCGACCTCGGCACCGGCGACGGCGGCTACTTTTTGCAGGCCCGGCTCGCGGTCAGCCTGCCGGGCATCGAGCGCACCGTGGCTGGAACGCTCGTCGAAGCAGCTCACGCAACCTGCCCGTACTCGAAAGCTACGCGCGGCAATATCGACGTGGCGATCTCGATCGCCTGACTGCCGATCGCCTGGGTGCCCCGGCGCTGCCCGCGCAGGCACCCGACCTTTGCCGGCAAGTGCCACGTACACGCGGACCACCATGACGCTTACTCGCTCAATCTGCTCTCGGCGCCTCACCGCACGTGTGGCCGCGCTCCTGTTCTCGGTCGTGCTCGCGTTCACCTGCACGCACTGGGCCGAGGCGAGCGAAGATTGGCTGGGCGCACCGCCGGCGTCGCAACCGCTGCCCTCACTCGGCGGCGCGACCGCCTGGATCAACTCGCCGCCGCTCGACGCGAAAGCACTGCGAGGCAAGGTCGTGCTGGTCGACTTCTGGACCTACTCTTGCATCAACTGTCTGCGCACACTGCCGTATGTCCGGGCGTGGTCGCAGAAATACAGGCCCCACGGCCTGATCGTGATCGGCGCACACACGCCCGAATTCGAATTCGAGCACTCGATCGCCAACGTGCAACGCGCAGTGAAGGATCTCGGGATCGACTATCCAGTAGCAGTGGACAGCCGCCAGACGCTTTGGAACGCGTTTGGCACGCGAGCGTGGCCCACGATCTACTTCGTCGACGCTGAGGGCCGGATTCGGTACCGCCAGCTCGGCGAAGGCCGATACGACCAGGCCGAGCGCATGATCCAACAGTTGCTGCGCGAAGCCGGACGCGACAAGGTTCCGGACGATCTGGTCGCGCCGAAATCCGCCGGCACGCAGGCGGCGACCGGGCCACAGGGTTCGGCTTCCGACGAGACCTATCTCGGCGCCGCCCGCGCAGAAGGCTTCGTCGCGGCAGGGGGCGCGCTGCGGGCCGGCAGTGCGGCGACCTATTCCCCCGCAGAGCGGCTCGGCTTAAACCAATGGACGCTGGCTGGCACCTGGAGAGTTGACGCACAGCAGATCGAACTCGCACAGGCAGGTGGGCACATCGCGTTCCGCTTCCGTGCACGCGATCTACACCTCGTGCTCGGTCCAACCCGCGACGATCACCCCGTGAGATTTAAGGTACGCATCGATGGCAAAGCACCCGGTGCAGATCGCGGCAGCGACATTGACGCCGACGGAACCGGCCGCATCGATGTCCATCGACTCTACCAACTCGTCAGACAAGCCGCGGACGGGCGGGAGCGCTTGTTCGAGATCCAGTTCCTCGACGCCGGGGCGCGGGCCTATGCGTTCACTTTTGGCTAACAGGGCCGATGTGATGCACACAAGAGGCAAGCAAGCACCTCAGGACACGAATGCTCGTCCGCAATGTCGAGAGCACCGCAACCACGCCAAGAAGAGCCAGAGCGCATTCTTCATCTTCGTGAACAGCCGCAACCTGAAGTACGCGAAGTAGCTCAGCAAGGTTTGACCGGCATCAGTCGGCGCCACTCCCTCAAGCGGCTTAGTTCTCGGTCGGCACCAACAGGGTCGGGCATCTACGACATTGTCCTGCGATGCGGAGATCCGATTCGGGCGCGCATTCATCCGCGGTGCCGCACCGGCCGCAGCAAAAGCATTCGACCTGGTGCCGGATCTCTAGACATCGTCTCGGTCAATGAATGGTTCGGGGGGCCTGTTTACCTCGCCGGCGGTCCGGGTTCCAGCAAGCTCTGCGTCGTAGTCAAGATCGGGGGGCCCTCTGGAACTGGCTTTGCACAAATTCGAGATGCGCGGTGGCCGCGGTGTAAGCCAGTTCCGGCTCCTTGTCGACGACACACCGGTGGATCCTTCGATGCTGCTCCAGTCGCATCGCCGTCAAGAGCTCGGCATCCGCCCTGCTATGACTTGCCTCGAACGTATTGAGACTGATGTGGTGTCGAATCGATTGATTGAGCCCCACATACAGTCGGGTCAGAAAGCTGTTGCGCGCGGCGGCCACGAGCGCAGCATGAAAATGGGAATCGGCCACCGCCTCTTCGTCGGTCTCATGCGTTTCGACTGCTCGCTCCAGATGCGCAAAGGCGTCTCCCAGCAGGCGCAGATCCTCACGCGAAGAGCGCCGAGCCGCAAGGCGCGCAGCCGACGACTCGATCGTCATCCGCACTTCGAACAATTCGGCTCTCTCGCCCGGAGTCTGCTGCCGACTCCATAGCGAGGCATCGCCGTAAGCCGCAGCGGGCGCAATGAACACCCCACTGCCTCGCCTTGTTTCGAGAAGTCCACGCGCCATCAGGCGCTGTAGCCCTTCCCTAACCGTAGAGCGGGACGCATCGAGTTTTTCGGCCAGAGCGCGCTCGGATGGCAGGCGCTCGCCCGGCCTACCGCTCGAGCGCAAAACATGCTCCTCAAGCCCCGCGAGAACGCGTTTGAGAGCAGATTGCTTTTCGTCTCTGGCCATCGTTGACCTCAAAGAAGTGGTCGGACCAATTTGGGGAGAAAACTTCTTCTGGCGACCATCGCCATCTCCGGACCGACGAACTTTATCAGTTGCACTGCAACTGGAGATACCCAATGAGCAATAACACCTCCCTGGCTTTCAAGCTTCACCCGATGGACAACGTCGCGATCGCGCGAAATGCCATCGCAAGCGGAAGCTGCCTCGAAGAATTCGGCAACTTGACCGTCAGAGCGGACGTTCCCGCGGCGCACAAGGTCGCATTGGTGGATGTCGCTGCCGGGGAGCCGGTTCGGCGTTACGGCCAGATCATCGGCTTTGCCACCCGCCCGATCGCAGCCGGCGAGCATGTTCACGTCCACAACTTGGCAATGGGCTCTTTCGAGCGCGACTATGCGTTCGGCGAAGGCGCCAAGCTTCCGTCGAAGCCGACCCACCTCGCAACGTTTCAAGGTTTCGTTCGACCCGATGGACGGGTCGCCACGCGCAACTACATCGGTGTTGTCAGCACCGTGAACTGCTCCGCCACGGTGACGAAGATGGTGGTCGAGCACTTCTCGCGACCCGACGCGCTGAAGGACTATCCGTTCGTGGATGGTGTTGTCCCGATCACGCACAGCTTCGGCTGCTGCATCGAACATAACGGCAACGGCGTCCAGCAATTGCGCAGGACCTTGGGTGGATTCGTCAAACACGCGAACTTCGCCGGAGTGGTAGTGATCGGGCTGGGCTGTGAAGCGAACCAGATGGGCGCCATGTTCATGGCCGAAGGGATCGAACCCGGCAAGCTGATTGCGCCCTTGGTTATTCAAGACATCGGCGGCACGCGAAAGACCGCAGATGCCGCCATCGCGGCGGTCGAGAAGATGCTCCCGCTCGCCAATCAGTGCCGGCGCGAGACGGTGTCCGCATCCCACCTCACCGTGGCGCTGCAATGCGGCGGCTCTGACGGGTACTCGGGTATCACGGCCAACCCCGCGTTGGGCGTCGCGGTCGATCTGCTGGTCGAACAGGGGGGCACGGCCATCCTCAGTGAGACACCGGAGATTTACGGTGCCGAGCATCTGCTGACACGGCGTGCTGTCTCTCGAGAAGTGGGCCAAGGAATCGTTGATCTCATCAAGTGGTGGGAAGACTATGCTGACCGCGAAAGGGGCAGCATTGACAACAATCCGACACCGGGAAACAAGGCAGGCGGCCTCACGACCATCCTCGAGAAGTCGTTGGGCGCTGTCGCCAAGAGCGGTACCTCCGCGCTGATGGGCGTCTATCGCTATGCCGAGCCGATCAAAGTCCGGGGGTTGGTCTTCATGGACGCACCGGGTTACGACCCGATGGGCGCCACTGGCCAGATTGCCAGCGGGGCGAATCTTGTCGCCTTCACCACTGGCAGAGGTTCTTGCTTCGGAGCAAAGCCCGCCCCTTCGATCAAGCTTGCGACCAACTCCAAGATGTTCAGGCGCATGCAGGACGACATGGATGTGAACTGCGGTGACGTGATGGACGGCGACTCGACGCTCGACCAGAAAGGACTTGAGATCTTCGAAGTGATGCTTCGGGTTGCGTCGGGCGAAATGTCCAAGAGCGAGCAGCTCGGCGTCGGAAACGAGGAAACCGTGCCTTGGATGATTGGTGCGCAGATGTGACTTGATAGTCGTCGCCGCGCAGTTCGCAAGCCAAGGCAGGGAAGGTCAAGTAGCGATCACGGAAAACGGATGAATTGCCGCATTGGACTCAGTGCGTGCACGACATCTTTCGGCGGATGAACACAGTTTCTCGCCCGATCGCAGTTACCACACTAGAGCTCAAGCCCGCGCATATGCGCATGCCCATTGGAGGAGACTATGTCGACTGGATTTGTACTGAACGGCAAGACCATCAAGTCCGAATTGGAGCCGGACACCCCGTTGTTGTGGGTCATTCGCGATGAGATCGGACTCACTGGAACCAAGTTCGGCTGCGGCATCGCGGTTTGCGGGGCCTGCACCGTGCACCTGGACGGCGTGCCGGTGCGCGCATGCATCACCCCGATTTCCGCAGTGGGCGGCAAGAAGGTCGTCACCATCGAAGGGCTGTCAGCTGACCCGGTTGGCCGCCGCATACAGGACGCATGGGTGGAGAACAACGTACCGCAGTGCGGCTACTGCCAGGCCGGACAGTGCATGTCAGCCACGGCACTGTTGAAGTCCAATCGCAACCCGAGTGACAAGGACATCGACGAAGCGATGGGTGGCAACATTTGTCGCTGCGGGTGCTACACCCGCATCCGCGCCTCGATCAAGCAGGCTGCGACGAAGGGAGGCGTGGCATGAGCGCGCACCTCGATACCCTGATGGCCTCGTCGCCCGACAGCGCCGGCCGGCGCCGCTTCCTGCAGTCGCTATCGGCGGCCGGAGGTCTGGTGTTGATTGTCGGCCACGGCGTGGGCGCGGTCGCCGCGGAGCCGAAGAAGTATGGAGCGGACGGCATGCCCAACGGTTGGGTCGACGATTCCTCGGTATTCGTGGCAATCGCGCCCGACGGCACGGTGAGCATCGTCTGTCACCGCTCAGAGATGGGCCAGGGCGTGCGCACCGGCATGCCGATGATCGTGGCCGACGAACTCGAAGCCGACTGGTCGCGAGTGAAGGTCGTGCAGGCGCCGGGGGACGAGAAGCGCTACGGCAACCAGGATACCGACGGTTCGCGCAGCACGCGCCACTTCTTCACGCCGATGCGAACCTGCGGCGCGTCTGCGCGGATGATGCTCGAGCGTGCCGCGGCCGAGCGCTGGCAGGTGCCGGTCAGTGAGGTCCACGCGAAGAACCACGAGGTCGTGCACGCGAAGAGCGGCCGCCGGCTCGGCTACTGTGCACTCGCCGCGGCCGCGGCGAAGCTGCCGGTGCCTTCGCGCGACCAGGTCGTGTTGAAGGATCCCTCGCAGTTCCGCTACATCGGAAAGGGCAAGATCCGGATCGTTGACGGGCGCGACATCGTCACCGGCAAGGCCGTCTACGGCCAAGACGTGCGTCTGCCCGGCATGCTGTTCGCAGTCGTCGCGCGGCCGGACGTCTATCTAGGCAAGGTCGTCAGCGTCGATGCGACGCAGGCGCTGAAGGTGCCGGGCGTCCTGAAGGTCGTGCCGATCGAGCCCAGCCCACCGCCGGCCAACTTCAACCCGCTCGGCGGCGTGGCGGTAGTCGCCACCAATACTTGGGCCGCGATCAAGGGGCGCGAGGCCTTGAAGATTGTTTGGGACGATGGGCCGAACGCCTCCTACGACTCCAGGGCTTACCGCGCGACGATGGAGGCTGCCGCGCGTGTATCCGGCAAGTCAGTGCGCAACGACGGCGACTTCGACGTGGCCTACGCCGGCGCGGCTCGCAAGGTCCAGGCTGAGTACTACCTGCCGCACCTGGCCCACGCGACCATGGAGCCGCCTGCCGCCACGGCCCGCATCGTCGACGGCAAGTGCGAGGTGTGGTCCTGTGTGCAGTCCCCACAGGCGGCGCGTAGCCTGGTCGCCGGGTGCCTGGGCATCGACCCCGCCAACGTGACGGTGAACGTCACGCTGCTGGGCGGTGGCTTCGGACGCAAGTCGAAGCCGGACTTCTGCGTCGAGGCGGCAGTGATGTCCAAGGCGATGGACGGCAAGCCGGTGAAGGTGGTCTGGACGCGCGAGGACGACCTGCGCCACGACTATTTCCATACCGTATCAGTCGAGCACCTCGAAGCCGGCCTGGACGACAAGGGGAAGTGCGTGGCCTGGCTGCACCGCTCCGTGGCCCCAACGATCCTGTCGACCTTCGTCGCCGACGCGAAGAACCAGTTCAATCTCGAACTCGGGATGACCCTGCGGCAGGTCGCGCCAACGATTCCGAACGTGCGACTCGAAAACCCGGAGGCCTCAGCGCACACCCGCATCGGCTGGTTCCGGTCGGTTTCGAACGTGCCGCATGCATTCGCTACACAGTCGTTCATCGCCGAGATGGCGGCCGCGGCCGGACGGGATCACCGCGACTACCTGCTCGAACTGATCGGGCCACCGCAGCGGATCGATACGCGTACGCAGGGCGACGACTGGAACCACGGCGAGGATCCCGATCGATACATGTTCGACACCGGCAGACTGCGCCAAGTGATCGAGAGTGCGACGCGCGAAGGCGGATGGGGCAAGACCCTGCCCAAGGGTAGTGGACTTGGTCTGGCCGCGACCTACACCTTCGTGACCTACGTCGCCGCGGTGGCGCAGGTGGTGGTGAATGCAAAGGGCGAGGTGGCGATCCCGCGGATCGATGTTGCGATCGACTGCGGCGCCACCGTGAACCCCGAGCGAATCCGCTCCCAGATCGAAGGCGCGGCGGTGATGGGTATGGGCGTGGCATTGTTCAACGAGATCTCGTTCAAGAACGGCCGCGTCGAGCAGGGCAACCTCAACGACTTCGAGCTCGCGCGCATCGGCTCGTCGCCGGTAGACATCCGGGTGCACATCATGCCGTCCGACTACTCGCGTCCTCTCGGCGGCGTGGGCGAACCAGCCGTGCCACCGATCGCGCCGGCGATCTGCAACGCGATCTTCGCGGCCACCGGCAAGCGCATTCGGCAGTTGCCGGTCCGGGATCAGCTCAAGGCGTAGAAGCATGGGTGGTCGATCACGTACACCTCGGTCAACTGCGGAGGCTGATAGCTACACATGAGGGCCGCTCCGTTTCGGCCACCCGCCCGAGCGTCCAAGGCATGCATCCTCCGGCAAAGCCGGGGGCATTTCGGATGCGACCCACTCGAAGCGGCTGGGAGGATCGCTGATACGGCCGCCCATTTCATGGGCCACCTATCGGTGGTGGATCATCTCCTCAGGCCGAGCTGGCCCCATCGTTCGCCTGACCTGATCGAGCGGCTGGCGTGCGAGGTGGTCGAGTACGAGGTTAGAGGGGAAATCGAGGTCTTCGATCTGTCGGTTATCCCGCGAGTCACCCAACACAACAAGAGGCAGTACAAGATGGCTCAGTCACCTCCCGACCTGTTGCCTCGAACGCGTCATGGCTCGACATGAGTCGACCACACAATGCGCTTGGTGCTGGTAGCGAGCTTGCACGTCTCGCAACTGCGAGATGAGGTTTGCGACGCTGATCCAAGAACCGGGTCTTCGCAGTCGGGTGAGCGAAGCTTTGATGTCGATGGGCATCGAGGTGTTGAATTTCGCGGCCGTGGACGCGCTGATCGCCAACCTCCACATACAGGCCTTTGCAGCGATTCTTGTCGAGGATGACGAGGCCCGTATCGGGCACTGGCTGGGCGCGCTGCAGCCCTACGCCGATGAACAGATTGCGCTGATTGCCATAGGACCAGGCGGCTCGGCCGGCATGTCGCGCGCTCTGCTCCACGGCGCTGACGACTACGTCGTCATCAGCGACGGAGTCGAGCAAGTCGTGCATCGCTCGATCGCGCGAATCAGCGCCAAGATCCAGCGCCAGCGTAGATGTACATGGCGGCTCGGGCCCTACACGCTCGACAGTTCTAGAAGCAGCCTGCAGTCGCCCGTCGCCGAGGTGCACATGTCGCCGAGAGAACTCACGCTGGCGCGTGTGCTGATTGAGAACCACAGCAGAGTCGTGGCGCTCGAGCACCTTTGCAAAGCGCTGTGCGCACGTACCGACGATGCCGCAAAACGCGCGGTGAAGCAGCACGCTCATGTGTTGCGCAAGAAGTGCGAGCTCGCCGCGGGCTCGACCATCCAGCGCTTGCGAGTTGAAGCCGTGTACGGCAAAGGCTATCGGCTCACGCTCTGAGCATGCCGGGCTCCGGCAGTTGGTCGCGCAAACCTGGTTCAAACACAGTCGCGCTCTAGGTCGCTGACTAGACGACACCGTAGCGTTTCCCCCACCTGATGACAGTTCGAAGACGATCGACATGGCGCGTCCCGCCATCGGTCTCGCGAATGAAATTCTGTCGCATTCGCAGAGGGCAGTGAGTCGCGTTATGTCGATGGAAGCGGTTTTGCAGCGCATTCAGCGATGGTCCGTTTCCTGCGGATCCTTGCGAACAATTTCGACACAGGGACAGTGATGAGCGACAAGATTCTCAACAGGGCACGACTGGTGGCACTGGCAGCCTGCGTGGCATTGGCGGCCTGCGGTGGTGCCAAGGACGGCGACGAGACTTCCTCGTCGTCTGCGCCGACGGGCAGCAATCCGCCCGCTCCTGCGCCTACATTGGCGCCGGCTCCCTCGCCAGTACCGACACCACCAGCACAGACACCGACACCGCCCTCCGCCGTGCTGAACCTGCCGATCGAAGTGCTCGGTACGGGCGCCCCGGATGCACCCACGATCGTCTCGACCGACCTGACCCTCGATGCCAATGCCGTTGCCCAGGCCACGCAGCTCGCGTTGCAATGCCATCGCTGCGGCTTCTACAACGCACCTGAGTACCAAACGCTCAGCAAGCCGGTGACCAAGGTCGCCGGCAGCGTGCGCATCGTCGGCGCGCAGAACGGCGCGGCGGCACCATGGATCGACATCAGCGATGCCACCATCGTGATGCCCGACGTCGAGCGCTCGCACGGCGGCGTCAACGGCGGCCTGCTGACCATCCGCTTCAGCGTGCCGATCGACGCTGCGACGCGTGCCCGGCTGCTCGCGTCGGCCGGCAACCGCATCGAGTTCCGCTTCAACGGCACCGACGGGAGCTCCAACGGCTACCGCATCCTCGACCTGCAGCTGCAGGACGCGAGCGGCAAGAATCTGCTGTCGATGCAGCGTCAATGGGCCGACATCGGCGCAGAAAAGACGGCCGGCCGCAATGCGTCGGCGGATACCACGGCCGGCCAGGCGCTGTGGAGCGGCCAGGGCCTCCTGAAGAAATCGCCGATCGTCAACACGACGATCCGCGCCGCCTGCTCGTCATGCCACACAAGCGATGGCCGCGACCTCCAGTACTTCAACTTCTCCAACAACTCGATCGTGCAGCGATCGCGCTTCCACGGCCTGAGCGAGGCGCAGGGCCGGCAGATCGCCGCCTACCTGCGCTTCGCGCTGGCCGACAAGGTGCCGCACGTGCCGGCCGCGACGCCGTGGAACCCGCCCTATCAGCCGGGACCGGGACTGGACGCGAAGCCGGTCGCCGAATGGGCGGCGGGCGCCGGACTGGATGCGGTGCTGCCGGACGCGAAGTCCTTCGTCAATGTGTTCGCCGGCAAGGCGACGAACAGCACAGCCGCGGTGACGCAGGCCGAGCTCGACGCCGCGATGGATCCGAGCCCCGGCAAGGTGCTCAACACGCGCGAGATGCCGATCCCGCTGCAGCTGCCCGACTGGAGCGCGTGGCTGCCGATCGAGAGCCCGCTGGACATCTGGACGCCCGAGCCCGGGCAGACGCAAGGGCTGTTCGAGACCAAGGGTGATGACGGATCGAACCCGATCAAGGTGGTCAGGCGCATCAGCGACTGGCTAAAAGCAAACAAGAACCCGAACGGCCTGTACGGCGACTGGAGCCACCTGACGCCCGAGCAGCGCGAGCGTGCGCAGGCCTGGCTGGGCGACATCGGTTCAAAGACCCTCGATTTTGCGGGCGGGGGGCGCGGCTCGCGCGTGTCGTCCGACCCGGCCAATCCGTATGGCGGTGAAATAGGCGGGCAGAAGCTGCAGGCGCTGTTATCGGCGCAGACCGCAAGCGCGGCCAACCTGCCTGCCGCCTTCACGAAGGAGGCCTTCATCGAGCGCGCGCTGTTCGGCGCGTTCCGCTGGATGGCCGTCAGGCAATGGGAGCTGGCCCATACCTACGGCCTCGAAGGGCAGCAGGACTGGCTGCACGGCTCGCGCAACGCCGCAGGGCAGTGGGTCGGCGTCGGCGAGAAGCGCGGCTGGCCGTTCAGCTGGCCGAGCGTGTTCTACATGGCGCCGCACATGCTCTACGTGCCGGCCACCGGGCGCGAGTTCTACTTTTCGTGGGAGTCGCGACTGGTGTCGTACTACCGCACCAACCAGTGGTACCAGCTGCAGATGACGGTGAACCCGGGCTGGCCGGGCGCCTCGCAAGGGCCGATGGACTGGCCGTACCACATGGGCTTCACGATCGGGGTGGTCGACGATCTGATGGCGGTCAAGGCGCCAGGGCCGGTGTCGGCGATGCACCTCGCACGCTTCTTCCAGGTGCGGACAAAGGTGGCGCAACTGGCCAACACCAATCTGCCGTTCAATGTGCCGGATCCGAGCGATCCCAACAACCTGTTCAAGAACGCGGGCATTCAGAGCAAGGCGGCTCTCGCGAACCACAAGCTCGGCGTGGGCGCGGTGGTTGACACCGGGCCGGACGACCGGGAGAAGACACGCTTTCGGCAACTCGACACGGTGAGCCCGGGGCTGCACCTGATGTTCATCAACAGCTCGCTCTCGCTGTACAACACGATGTACGCGAACACCACCTACGAGCAGTGGCGGCGCTGCGATCCGAACGGTCGCTTCGGCAACGAGGTCGAGAGCAAAGCGGGTTTCCGCTTCTGCCTGGATCCGCAGCGCACGCCGCTGCCGCTGAACAGCCAGGGCCAGCAGCACCTGGTGGGCAGCTGGACCGACTGGACAACCGAGCAGTTCACGACCTGGAGCGTGATCTCGGCGCACAACCATGGCGCTGAGGCCCAGCGCCTCAAAACCTTCTCGGATTGGACCAACAGGATGTGGCCGAACTAGGTGGAATGCCTCGCGTGTAAGCGCTCTCTGGGGGTCTGCGCCAGATCGCCGGCAAGCTGGTCGAGGTGAAGACCATCTCTCCCGAAAAGGGCAACGACCACGTGCTCGTCAAGCGTCAAGGCGATTTCGAGCAATTGCTCATCGTTCGAATCAACGAGGACTTACTGCAGTGATTGCGAGCGCGGGCCACAGAGAATGAACTCCGACGGGGATCGTGAGAGAGACTCCAATCGAGTAGCTCATGCGCTTCAGCTCATCTGGGTCTGCAGATCTGATCGAGTCTGACTAATCGCGAGCCATGCGATCACTGTTACTGGAATGATCAACGAAGCGAAGTTCATGGCGACGGTACCGAATCCACCTGCGACTGCTCCAATCGCAAATGCGGCGATCGACCAGAAGAATTTGATCGCGCGACGCCGCACCTTGCTGTTGCCCACACCGAGTGCGAGATCTACGCAGTCGATCACGAGCTGTGTGACATTCCCAGTCATCACCGTCGTTGGAGTGGCTGAGGAGAGCACCAACCGTGCTGCAGCGTTCTGGACGCCCATGGCTGCACCGCCCAGAATTCCAGTCCAAAGCACGAGGGGTGCATTCGACTCAATGGCGGGCGACGCTGCCCACCCAAAACAACCGAATCCAATCAGTAGTACCAACTGCCCGAACAGCAACGGTCGCAACGCCGGTTGGCCACGCTGGTCCATCCAAACCACGACGAATCGTGTGATGCCGACTGCCAGGACGAACGCCGGGAAGACCAAGAGCTTGAGCAATACATTCCCCGTCGATCGGGCTAGGGCTGCGCCTATCAAGACAAAGTTCCCGGTCACATGAGCGGTGAACAAGCCGAACAGTGCAACGAAGCCCACGGTGTCCACGTAGCCCGCAACAAAGGCCAGCCCGATCGCGAGAGCCTCGATCTCCTTTTGTGAGCCGTCGAAAGCCTCCGGATTTCTCGTGGTCATGCTCGACCTTTCGTCGATCCGTCTGGTCCACCGCAACGGGACTTTTGTCGAGCTTCACGAGTTGCCCATCGGTCAGCGCCGATATAGCCAAGCGTCATCGAGACGACCAGTATGGATCCCGAGAGCACCGGCGGCGCCGGGGATGGAATGTCCAAGATTCGGCAGAAGAAGCCGATAGCGAGCCCCAAAATCAGCCCAAGACTAACCTTGATTCGATTCGTCCAGGCAGGAGTCATATCGCCCCCTGTGCAAGCCAATCCGCGCCAAGAAATCCCAACGTGATGGCTACCACGAGCAAGGCGCCAATGAGCTTGGGTGGCGCTGGCAAAGGGAGATCAAACCACCGGCAGCTCACTCCGATGGCGAGTCCTAGCGCGATCGCAATCGGCCAGTCACGCATCACGATCTCCCGCGGTCCACTTACACCAAGCCACGAATAGCAAGCCACCTACGATCGACAAATGCTCGAGGAACACGTTGAGCTCTGCGGTCTGAAGTGCCGGTGGCATCCTCCAGAATGCATGCGCAGCGAACGTGACAAGAAGAGTGAAGCCCGCGAGGCTAAGTGCGCCTAGCACCGCAATCGGTCGCCGACCCCAGATCGTCGCGAACGATCCAACCAACTGGACGACAACGGTGAGCCACACGAGAAGCGTCGCGGCAGGTAACCCGAGGCCCGCGACTTCGGCGGCGGCCGCTGAGGGATGAGCCGCCTTTAAGACCCCGCTGACGAGGAACGGAATGCAGATACCCACGATGCACAAACCTGGCCAGAGACCCGCAGTCGATCTTGAGACATACCGATACTGTGTATCGACGTAGGTGGTTGAAGACATGCAAGCTCCTGCAGAGAGTCAGATCAAAACGCGCAGGCGCAACCAAGGCCCGCCCAGAACGCTCCACGGTTAGCGACGGGCGGGGACGAGGCCGCAGCGAACAAGTGGCGGTGGCCGTGCACTGCGCAGGGCACAGCACAGCAGTCACTGGCCGACCGCTGCGAGACTGAAGTCAATCGCCGATACCGGCCGACCGGGGACCAATCGGGACTCGCAACGGGCATCTGAGGTGCAAGATCCGTGAATTCCGCCTCCCCGTGAACCACGCGGCCCCCAACGATCGTCAACACCGAGTGAAGGTCCTTGATGCGAGCCTCGGGGATCCGGAAGTAGTCTTCCGACAACGCGATGAAATCGGCGTACTGGCCGACCTTGATCGCGCCCTTTCGACCGTTCTCAGTGGAAAACCAGGCGCTACCCTCCGTGTAAAGCCGAAGCGCCGTCTCGCGATCGAGCAGATTGCGTTGTGGGTAGAGGCGAGTACCGCCGACCGTTTCCCCGCTCACCAGCCAGTGCAGACCAACCCACGGGTTGTAGCTTGCTACCCGAGTCGCATCGGTCCCCATTCCGACGGGAACCCCGGCATCCAAGATCTTCTTTACTGGCGGGGTCTGTTCGGCCATGCGGGCGCCGTAGCGCTCAATGAACTGTTCTCCCTGGTACGCCATGCGATGCTGAATCGCGATCCCACCGCCAAGAGTCTTGATGCGTTCGATGTTGCGGTCGCTGATTGTCTCTGCGTGGTCGATGATCCAGTGCAGACCTGTCAGCGGAATCTCTTCGTGCACTCGCTCAAAGGCATCCAGCACGCGAGTGATCGACTCGTCATAGGTTGCATGGATGCGAAAGGGCCAGCGATTGTTCGCCAGGGTGCGTGTCACATCGAGCAGTTCCTGCTCCATTGACGCCGAAAGCTCGGGGCGCGGTTCACGGAAGTCCTCGAAGTCAGCGGCCGAGAAGACCAACATTTCGCCGGCACCGTTGTGCCTAAGGAAATCGCCCCCATCGCCAGGCTTGACGAGCTTGGCCCATTGCATGAAGTCGTCTTGCTCGTGCTTTGGACGTTGTGTGAAGAGGTTGTAGGCGATACGAACAGTCAGTTCGCCGGATGCAGCCAGCCTTTGAACAATCTGATAATCGTCGGGATAGTTCTGGAACCCTCCGCCGGCATCGATCACTGATGTAAGCCCGAGACGATTGAGCTCTCGCATGTAGAGGCGGGTCGAATTGATCTGATCCTCTGGCTCGAGCTTAGGACCCCGATCTAGCGTTGCGTAAAGCAACATCGCGTTGGGTCGAGCAATGAGGAGTCCAGTAGGCTCGCCCCTTGGGTCCCTTTGGATCTCTCCGCCAGGTGGATTCTGCGTGTCGCGTGTGTACCCGACGACCCGTAGCGCCGCGGCGTTCAGCAGGGCGCGGTCGTACAAATGCAGAATGAATACCGGCGTCTCTGGAGCAGCCGCATTGATCTCTTCCAAGGTCGGGAGGCGCTTCTCTGCGAACTGGTATTCGCTGAAGCCGCCGACCACGCGTACCCACTGCGGTGCGGGCGTGCGCTGAGCCTGCTTGCGCAGCATTGCCATCGCGTCGACGAGTGTAGGCACGCCGTCCCAGCGAAGCTCCATGTTGTAGTTCAGACCGGCGCGAATGAGGTGCGTATGGCTGTCGTTCAATCCCGGCACGACGCGTCGGCCACGAAGGTCGATGACACGGGTCCGGGTGTGGGCGAGCTTCAACATCTCGTGTGTGGTACCGACGCTAGCAATCAACCCTGCTCGAACGGCAATCGCTTCAGCTTCTGGCTGAGAAGAGTCCAGGGTGCTGACCTGGCCGTGGATGAAAACGGTATCTACGATGTCGTTCATCGCCATTTCCCTGAACGGTGAGCAAGCGCCAAACAGTGCGGGAAGCTTCAGCCCCCGTGTTCGCCGAACATCGATCCGGCGTAGGCGATGCCAACGCCGTAGGCGCCGCCCCATTTGCGCGCGACATCCATCGTCGCGTCATAGGTCTCGGATCTTGCCCAATCACGCTGCAGTTCAAGTAGGTACTGCAACGACGTCATCGGACGTGCACCGGCTTGCACCATTCGGTTTAGCGCGCACTCGTGAGCCTCGATCGACACGTCGCCGCACGCGTCAGCGATAACGTAAGCCTCGAAGCCTTGATCCAGTGCAGAGAGAACCGGTCCGACTATGCACACCGACGTCCAAAGACCGCAGAAGACGATGCGCGTCTTGCCGATCGCGTTGATCTGGACCGCAATCCGCTCATCTTCCCATGTGTTCATGGTTGAACGATCGATGATTTCCGTATCACGGAACGTGTCGAGTACCTCATCGAACACCGGACCGGAAAATGTTTTCGCAGCGACGCTGGTCACGATCGTCGGCACGCGGAATTCTTTGGCTGACCGGCCGACGAGTGCCGCATTGTTGCGCAGCGTGATGGCATCTATCGATTGCGTGGCGAATGCCATTTGCGACTGATAGTCGATCATCACGAGCGTGTGATCGGTTGGCGTCAGAAGCATTTTTCCTGGGACTGCGACGGCTTTGGCCATTGGTTTCTCCAGAGAGATCAAGGTCAAAGAAGTCTCGTCTTTGAAACCGTCTGACGCATCAATCTCACGCTGGAAACATTGCTCTTGCAAAGGAGGTAGCCATGCCTTCGGGAGTTGGAGTTCCGGACCTGTGAACCGTCGGCGTCTTAGCAGTGCTGCTAAAGACACAGGCGAGCTTTGAGGTGAAATCATGCAGGTACCGCCGCTACGTGAAGCAGGTCCGATTCGGGGCCATGGTTGTTTCTCGGCTGTCGCCAATGCCCGGCAAGTCCAGATTCGGCAGTGCGATACCGCGTTGGATCACCGACTGCCCATACTTGGCAAACACGGGCTGCGAAGAACTGACGTCGCTTGCAGCATGCTGGGCGCGCGATCATTCCAACTTGATAGCGTGAGACAGTCTGATTTCGGTTGGCGACCTTCCGATCCGAGCGCGAATCGTGCGTGCGAAATGCGATGCGTCTGTAAACCCCGCTCGACGGCCGATTTCCGCGCTGGTGACGCGGCGATAGAGCGGGGACTCCAGCATCCTCATGGCGGCGGCAGAACGCGCCGCAATCAGAAGCTCCCCGAAAGTCTGACCAAAGCGAGCCAACGCCCGATGCAGCGTGCGGGTGGATATGGCCAATGTCGCAGCCAGATCGGCGGCCGTCAGCGCGCTTTCCGTGCAGCGCTGCGCGACAAGATCCTCGACGCGCAGTCGAAGATCGCGATCCGCCGCGGAAGTTCGTCGCATCGGCGTCTCGAAATCAGAAGCTGCCAGCGCCAAGAGTGCGCCGACATGTTCGGCGATCAGATGCAGAGGCAGCGGTGGCGCGTCGACGATCGCTGGCGACAGTTGCGCGATGAAAGTTGTCAAGGCCCTGCCCCAACCCCGGTCTGAAGCGATTCTGCGGCCGACCATCGTTCCGGCAGACGGCAGCCAAGTCCGCAGCCAGGGCTCGGAGAAGCGAAGGTGGGACACTTCGTACTCGCTTGAAAACATCATTTCGTTGCTCAGCTCCGAGTCGATCATGATTCCCTCACCGGCATCGAGTCGAAGCGGCTCCCGGTGATTGATGTTCCAGCGTGTCTTCAGACTGACGACGATGCTGAACAATCGTGCGGAGTTGCGTTTCGCGTCCTGCAAGCGCCGGTAGGAACGGTGCGCGCTTCCGTGTTGGCGAACGATCCAGATGGAGCCGAGGTCGGCAACCGCCATGCTGGAATGGAAGTCGGCACCCGCCGGGCTCTCCACCAACATGCGCGTCGGCATCACGAGCGCCGAGGTTAAGGTGGCGCCGTAGAAATCCAATCGCTCGCGCGGTGGCACGACATCGGTCGTCCAGCGGCGGACCGCCGATCCGGCTGCTTGCGCGTCAGGCCTGTCTGCGGCGAGCACCCTGCTTCCTCTCTTTCCAAACTTGGATGCCAGTCCTGCGCATACCGCAAGCCTCGTCCCAAGGGTTGATCGCACTCAAGCCGTCAGGCCCCGTTGCCGCCTTGCGATGGCGACACTGAGAATCACGATCGCTCCCAGCGCAACGAGGTACAGCGAAACAGGCCAGACTTCGCCGCCGGCCCGGTTCTGCAACGCCTGCGCGACAAGTGGGCCCAGCCCCCCACCGAGGACCGTGCCACCTTGAAAGCCCAAGGACATGCCGCTGCAGCGGACGCGTGGCTCGAACAACTCGGTGTAGAACGCAGCCATCGGCGTGGCGATCACGCAGGTGATCAGAAGCCCGACGCTGAAGACAACGAACACGATGGCGACTGAGCCTGTGTGCAGCAGCCAGAACATCGGATAGGCCCAAATCATCAGCGCGAGGCCGCCCGTAGCGATCAACCTGTCAGGACCGAATCGATTGCAAAGCGCTCCAACGAAAGGCACGGCAATGAGGCTTACCGAACTGGCAACGACAGTCGCGGTCAGAATCGTTTGGGAGCTGAGACCGATGTGACGGGTCGCGTATCCGAGGCCAAAGATGACAAGAACGTATCCGTTGCCTGCGTCGCCCATGTGAGCGCCCATCGCGGCCAGAAGTCGCAACGGCGTCCGACGGATGACCTCGGTGACCGGCGTGGACGACTGTCGCCTTTCAGCCTCGATGCGCAGAAACTCCGGCGTTTCCTCGACGTTCAACCGCAGGTAGATCCCAAACAGCGCCACGAAAATGCTCAGGAGAAAGGGAATGCGCCACCCCCATGCCAGCATCTCCTCGGTACTCAGGGTCGTGGCCAGAATGGCGACCACACCACTCGAAAGAATGGTCCCGGCAGGCGGCGCCGTGTGCATGAGGCTGCTGTAGAACGCCCTGCGCGCCGGGGGCGCGTGCTCCACCAGCATCGAAGCGGCTCCGCCCCACTCGGAGCCCACGGCCACACCTTGCAGGAATCTCAACACGACCAGCATGACCGGTGCCCAAATGCCGATCGAGGCATAGGTCGGCAGGCAGCCGATCGCAAAGGTCGACAAACCCATTGCCACGACGCCCGCGAGCATCGGCGTCTTGCGGCCCCAGCGGTCTCCTGCATGCCCCCCCAGGACAGCGCCTAAGGGGCGCGCCAAGAATCCCACGGAAAACGTCCCGAGCGAGAGCAGCGCCGCTGTCCCCTCGGCCTGCATCGGAAAGAACACCTTTGCGAAGACCAGCGCGGCGATCGGGCCGTAGATGAAGAAGTCATAGAACTCAAGCGTTGTGCCCACGCAGCTTGAGAGGATCACGCGGCGAGCGTTCGGCCATTGCGTGTGCGAGTCAGCGCCTGTTGCGAACCGATATTGCGCCATCTGATACTGGCTCACGATAGACCTCCCGCCGCCTGCGATCGCTTCGATCTGACGAAAAAATTCTAGGCAGCCGATCCACAGAAAGTTGGCCCCTGCGCGCCAGCAATGGCTGCCAAAATCGTCCCCGAGCGCCACGCGACGATGGGCCTCCAGAGCGACCCGGCATTTTGGTTTTTAGGGGGCCAAGAATCCTTCGGAGGCGTTCTCGGTCGGGCACAGCGGGCGTGTCGATTTGGGTGACGATTCCATCCGTGGCGGCCTGAACGTGCCAATCCGCGCGGTCCCACACAGTCCCACTCACTCGGCGAGTGCTGTCGGCATCTGGTGCGCCAGATGATCGACCAACGCGCGCACCGAAGGCAGCATGCCGCGTCGGCTGGTGAACACCAGATGGATCGCCTGTTCACGCGTTCCCCACTCTTTGGCGATGTGAACCAGTGCGCCGCTGCTGAGCCCGCGCCATGCGATGCGCAAGGGAAGCAGCGCGACCCCAACACCGCCGGCCGCGGCCTCGTACTGGACCGTGTAGTCGGAGCACAGCAGCCGCGGGCGGTGCCGCAACCGGCATTGCCGTCCATCTGACGAGACAAGCGACCACGCCTGCTCGGCCCCGTCGAGCAATCCTCCGACCGTGTCGAACGGTGCGATCTGCTCGGGTCCGTCGATGGAAAGCACCGCCTCGCCATACGAGGGGCTTGCGACCAGCACCATTCGCCCGGAAGCGACTCGACGCGTCACGAGTCCTGGATCCTCAAGACCGGTGTCGCGCACACGCAGCGCGAGGTCGACCCGCTCCTCGATCAGGTTCACGAGTCGGTCGGTGGATTCGATCTCGACGCGCACCTTGGGATGCTGGCGCATGAAGTCGGCGACGATGCGTGCGACGTAGAACTGCGCGATCGCCACCGGGCAGGTCATGCGCACCGTGCCGGCCGGCGACGAGCGCAGTTGTTCGACGGCTTGCTGGGCCGCCTCGGCCTCCACCAACATCGCCGCGCAATGCTCATAGAACACCTGGCCTGCCTCGGTCAGCGAGAGCCGCCGCGTGCTGCGCTGGATCAGCCGCACGCCCATGCGCTCCTCGAGCATCGAGACACGTCGGCTGAGCTTCGACTTGGTGATGCGCGTGACCCGCTCGGCGGCACTGAAGCCGCCGTGTTCGACGATCAGGGCGAAGTATTGGAGGTCGTTCAGGTCCACACATTTACCTCATGGATAGGACAATCAATCTCAAATTTCCCGTCTTATCAGTCATTCAATTCATTCATAGCATATCTCCTGTCGAAACCGATCAAGGAGCCATGACATGGAACCCCGCCTCAATTTCTACAAAGCCGGCCCCGATGCCATGAAGGCCATGGGCGCGCTGGAGCAGCGCATCGCCAAGTCCGGACTGGAGAAGCCCCTCGTCGAGCTGGTGCGCCTGCGCGCATCACAGATCAACGGCTGCGCGTACTGCATCGATCTGCACACGAGCGATGCGTTGAAGGCCGACGAAAATCCCCGCCGCTTGGCCACGGTGGCCGTCTGGCACGAGACACCGTTCTTCAGCGAGCGCGAGCGAGCGGCTCTGGCATGGACAGAAGCCGTCACACGGGTCGCCGACACGCACGTTCCCGACGCCGTGTGGGATCAACTCTGCCCGCACTTCACGCCGGAGGAGATCGTCGATCTGACCCTGCTCGTCACCACGATCAACGCCTGGAACCGCTTTGCCATCGCGTTTCGCAAGCTGCCCGCGTAGGGCGAGATCGGTCTCATGAATACCCGCGCGCCCGCCCCTCGTATGCTCTACGCGACGATCCTGCTGCTCTCCTTGATGGAATTCCTGCAGGCCGGGATGACCGCGTTTGCCGCTGCGCCGATCATGGGCGAGCTCAGCATGGGGCCGGAGGAATTCAACCTGGTCGCGGCGGCCTACGCAAGCGTCGCGATCCTGGCGATCTCGATGCAGCGCTGGTTCGTCGAGCGCATCGGTGGACGGCGCTTCGTCCAGCTCTGCGCCGCGTTGTCAGTGGGGGGTGCGATTCTGTGCGCCACCAGCAACGAGCTCTCGACCTTCCTCGCCGGTCGAACGTTGATGGCGCTCGGAGGCGGTGCGTTCTTCACGTCCAGCCGGATGATCATTCACCACACGCTCGAGGGGGCGAAGCGATTCATCGGCATCCGCTGCCTCGCCAGTGGGCTGGCGATCGGCATCGCGGTCGCTCCATGGCTCGCGGCGACCGCGGTATCGCACGACAGCTGGACAGCGATCTACTGGACGATCGCTGGGCTCGCTGCCGCTGTCTTCGTGCTCGCTGGCCTCTCGCTGCCTGCAGCGCCGCCGGAGCGCAGCAAGCCCTCCGAGATGCAGGCATGGCAACAACTGCTACTTGTCTGCGCGAGCTTCGCGATGCTCTATTCGCTGCAGCGCTTCTACTACGATTTCTACGGCGACGTGCTGCCCGCGATGCTGATGTTCGCCGGCGGCGCCGTGGGCTTGCTGTTCTACTTTCGCGGGCAGGTCCGCAACGCACGCCCGTTGCTTCGCCTGCGCGAGGTGCTGCGCGTGCGCTACCTCTTCGGGTTGGCGGTGTTCTTCTTCGCGTACCTGATGCTGGGTGCGAACAACTATGTGATCCCGGCGATGCTGCTGGGCTCGTTGGGCTATGCCTGGGAAACCGTGGGACATGTCGAGGGGCTCGGCTTGAGTGCCGCACTGTTTACGTGGATCGTGTTGTCTCGACTGCTGCCGCGTTCACCTGCTCCGCGCAAGTATCTTGTCACTGGCTTCGCGGCGCTCGCGCTGTTTGGCCTTCTGCTCGCACGCATTGACAGCGAAGCGAACGCATGGACGCACGTGCTGCCGGCACTTGCACTGAACAGCGTCTTCCTCCTCACGGTGCTGCCGGTCACGGCGATGCAGACCTTCCGCGAGATGGAGCACGACGAGTCGGTGTTCTCGCACGCCCAGCAGCTCAAGAACATGATGGCCCAGGCCGGCATCGCCATCGGCATCACGCTGGCGACGATCGGCCAGCAGTGGCGAACGGCCGTGCACTACTCGACACTGTCCGCGCAGGTAAATCCGTACAACCCGCTCTTCGACGCGACCATTGAACAACTTCAACGGGCGTTCGCGGCCAGCATGGCGCCTGCAGAAGCAGCCAAGGCGGCGCTGGCCCGCGTGGCGCAAATGCTGGCGCAACAGGCATCCATGCTCGCGAACATCGATCACTTCGCCGCGATCGCGGTGCTCGGCACGCTCGGTATCGCAGTGATCTTGCGGCAGAAGGTGTTTCGCTGAGGATCGGACACGGGCCTACCCTGCACAAGACATCGCCTCCAGTCAGGACGCCAGCGTCGAATCTGCAAACTGACTCAGCTGTGCTTGGGAGGCCGGGCATCGACGAGCCGTCAATGCCGCACACCAAGGTCTACCCCAAATGCAGTGCAGCTTGCTCCTGCCAATCGCAGAGGTGCGCGCGAACGCACCCGCGCATCCTGCAGAGAAGCCGCAAGACCACCCGCTTGCTTTCCGGGTTGCCCGGCGGCAAAAACCCGATCTGTCGCGGACGACACGTCAGCGTACCCCCACACGCGCGAAAGGCTCACCATGACGAAGGTTCTTGTTCTCTACTACAGCAGCTACGGCCACATCGAGACCCTTGCCCACGAAGTCGCCGAGGGCGCGAGGAGCACCGGTGCCGAAGTCTCAATTCGCCGGGTTCCGGAGCTGCTCGCTGACGCCGCTACGCAGGCCGCGGGCTACAAGGTGAACAGTTCAGTGCCTCTGGCACGCATCGAGGAACTGCCGTCATTCGACGCCATCATCATCGGCACACCCACACGCTACGGCAACATGGCCGCGCAGATGAAGAACTTCCTGGATCAGACTGGCCCCCTCTGGGTCCAAGGCAAGCTGATCGGTAAGGCTGGTTCGGTTTTCACATCGACGGCGACCCAGCACGGCGGGCAGGAGAGCACGCTGCTGTCGACACAAACCGTGCTCATGCATCACGGCATGGTGATCGTCGGTTTGCCGTACTCCTTTCAGGGACAGATGG
>Ga0307509_10002842_pt1 | contig 27422 bp, 20 predicted proteins | sample 10_EM_MG_FD_202245 | JGI IMG/M metagenome (GOLD analysis project Ga0307509, IMG submission 202245) | Populus trichocarpa ectomycorrhiza microbial communities from riparian zone in the Pacific Northwest, United States - 10_EM | ecosystem: Host-associated > Plants > Roots > Unclassified | place... | reverse complement strand
CATTTCTGTTAACCCCCCCCCCCCCCCACTCTCCCCCACGCGGTTGGAGCTTTTCTGAGAAAGACATGCAGATATTTCCTTCATTATTCAGAGGGCTCTTTTATGCCTCCCCTACTCGTTGGGATTGTAATGCAAGGTGTCAAGAATGCTCCCGTTCCCTTCTTCTTGAAGCCACTTGTCAATATGATATGCTCCGGTGTTGAAACAAAATACTTGTTGCCAAATTATAAGACTCATTTTGATTTCCTCGAGTCCGAAATCTCCCAGCGCCCGTGGCTTGCCGGAGAGGAGTTTACTGGCGCGGATATCCTGTTATCCTTCCCACTTACCGCGATGAAGGGGAAATCGATATTCACCCAAGAGAATTATCCGAGACTTTGGGCATACACGGAAAAGCTCACTGAGAGGGAGGCGTATAAGAGGGCAGCGAAAAAAGTATGATTTAGAACAGATCCGGGTTCCCTAGACTTTTCGATACCCTGGGGGCAATGTGACTAACCCACTGTAGACCGGAGCGATTGAGGGGGACAGGATTTATTAGGTGGGGATGGCATTGTACTTGTATGATACCAGGGAGGTGGCTTGAATTTACCGGCTTTCTTTAGTGTGCTCGAGTACCGTATTGGAACGCCTATCAATGTGGTTGTTGGTTTGGGTCTTGACCGCTGGCTGTTGTTTCGTAAGCTTATTCTACGCTCGTATGAATCCCAACCAATATGGTGGCTTGATAGACGCCCGGACCAGTCACCTGAACACTTCACCCAGCCTTAACGGCCTACACTGTGAGAAATTTCCTAGAGACCTTTTCTACCCGTTGACAAGAGTTGGATTTCGTGTTGCCTCTCCTCTCTGCCAAAAATTGAGCCGATGAACGCCTTCTCGCTTACCGTATTAAAAATCTTCAACACCGCTACTCCGCAGTAAGCAACGAGGTTGGGACCGCCGGTCATGCGAGCGGGACAACACACCGGTAGGACAGGATGTCAGGATCAAAATCCAACTCTCAAAGCCTCAATTTCAGGGCAAACAGCAACACAACGAAGGAAAGTCCCGGATGCGGCCCGTGCGCAACAGGGGAGAAACCGAGTGATTCGTTGTGAGCACCTCGGAGGTAGCTGCGGCCGCTGATTATGACGTGAGAGCCCTGAAATAGCTTAACCTCAAGTGCGAACGAGCACCGACTCTTCGCTCGGAGGCACTAGTATCCATCCTGCCCGTACTCGAGGACAGTAACCTGGTCCATGGTATTTTCCCTGTTACCGCACAATACCGATGGACTACCTGGGTATGGGGATTAGTGATGGGACCGGCAAGTGTCTTTGAGCCAGGGGCTTAAATATCGCCAACAAAAAGTGACTTAATCTTGTATGAGTGACGGCAGGGAGGGTAAGAGGCTCTGGTAGTTTGAGCGCCCCTGCCCGTCTCATCACTAACCTCCATCCCCGAGTGCAGTAGTCCTGCACAGGGTACCAGTCCAACAGTACCGGTATGACACCTCAGAAACTAGAGTCGAATAATTGAGGATGCCTCTAGATCCGGAGCTTCCCTCCTTTGGAGAAATCACAGCGAGAAGATTCTCATTTGGCCCTCGCTCGGTTGAGACAAGTAAAAAAGAAAAGACTGCAACAGACCTTACTTACTAGGAGAGGCAACTCCAACGTCCTGGCGAGATTCTCAATTACCGGTATTACGGTTTTTACGGTATATCCGCAAAACCCATTTTGCTCACTACAGAATTTATCCATGCTGTTTTAAATGTTGAATGAAGTTCCACCTGGCGGTGGTGGGTGGTGGGATACCTAATTGGCTAATGCCTTCCTGGCAGAATCCAAACCACATGATGCCCTGTTATACGGTACCTCTCAACACCTGATAACCTTATTAAAACATCTATGTTGGCGTGCGTAATGCGTTAGATCCCCAGCCGCTCGAGGTTGGGTGGCAGTTGGGCAGTGAGCACTATACTAGCGCTCATGTGTGCTATGTGTGGGTCTGCATTTATGCCGCATAACGTCTCTTCTGGAAAAGAGTATAAAAATCCAAGCTCAGGTCCCCCAATTCCAGATTTTTGTTCCCCAGTATCAGCAAGCTCAATTTCCTCTAGCTAGCTCCCGCCCCTCAGACCAGCAAGTCACTTTCTCGCGCCAATTACACACTACCTCACACGCTATCTCGAAAGGCACCCTCTTCTCCCCAGAAAACCAACAAAATGAATCCTCAAGTCATCCTTGTCACTGGTGCGAATAAGGGTATCGGCTATGGAATTGTTCGCAGCCTGCTCACCTCTGCCCCTTCCCATTCCATCATTTATTTGACCTCCCGCGATGTTTCTCGTGGACAGAGGGCTGTCACAGAGCTTTCTGCCATTGGAGGACGTTCCTCGAATCTGGTTTATCACCAATTGGACATCACCGATGAACAGAGTATCGACACCTTGGCCAACAAGATCAAGAATGCCCATGGGAAGCTCGATGTACTCATCAACAATGCTTCGATTGCTGGGACTGACAATGAATTGATGGTTGATGTCAATTATTATGGAACTTTGATGGTATGTTGTCCCCGCTGTAGCCTTCTCCTCGTATGAGGGGGGAGGGATGGAAAAGGAAGAATGGGGCTGATTGAGATGCCAACGAATGCAGGTGTGCAAGAAATTCATCCCAATTATTGACAAAGAGCATGGACGCATCGTCACAATCGGCTCTGCGATCGGTCATCTCGCCACATTTGAAAACGAGGAGATAAGAAACCAACTGGGCAACCCAGAACTGACAATCGAGGAACTGAGCGCTCTGATGGACAAGTACAAGGTTTGCTACCCCCATTTCCTCTCTCTCTCTCTCTCTTCAAATGCGCCTTTGTCAGTCAGTTGGTGTTGTTGTCTCAGTAATTAATTGTGATCCCGGCTAGGCGGACTGCAAGGACGGTAAAGCGAGTGAGAATGGATGGCCCATGGCATACGCTGTTACCAAAGCTGGGGAGACGGCACTTTCTGGAGTATTAGCTAGGAAGTACCCTAGCCTGCTCATCAATGTTTGCTGCCCTGGATGGTATGTTGCCTTCCCCCCCCACTATTTCTTTCCCCGGCAGGCACATAGCTGATAGTTCTTCTCTGCTAGGGTTAATACCGAGATGGGTGCCTCCATGGGCGGTAAGCCGCCCAAGACCATTGGTAAACCTTTCCACCCATTTCATCCAGGCTCTCATTCCACCATGTATAAGTGCTAACATGATAACAAGACGAGGGTGCGCAAATCCCCGTCAGGCTTGCTATCAACGACCTCGGCGGTGTTTCTGGAGGGTTTTGGGAAAACCCTAGCGTCATGGACACTGGTGTTGGTAGTATCTCGGTCTGGTAAAACGCAGTCACCATCACCATCACCGGTTTGGCCTCGTTATAAAAAAACGCTCCTTGGAACACTAGATTGTGTTCGCCATCATGTACAATAGCCATTTGTGCTCTTTCGTCGTCCCCTTCACGCGCCATGAGCTTTTCGGGGTCGGAGCTTCTATCTTTTTTTTTTCTGCTTTTAATTTCAATTTTACCCTTTTCCTTCTTCCCACTTGACTCTTGCGGAGAGAAAGGAGGAAGAAGGACTGAAACAAAAAATTCCCTCCACCCTTCCACCCGTTTTTGTGATATAACTATTATAACCGATAGCACATGTCCCCTCCTCCTCGTTCCCACCCCATCCATGTCCACACCATGAACTCATTCAACAAGTGCACTGCAAAAAGTTATTCCCAGTCGCGCCAGTGTGCGTAATCCCACCTACAGCATCCCACACCAAATCCCCAAGTCAGCCCTCTGATCGTTCCATTCCAACAAAACTGAAAAGGGGAAGGGGAAGAAGAGAGAGGGGGGGGGGGGAGAAAGAAACTCACCACAAAGTACAGCATCCGTCCCATCCCAACTTCCTATAACAATCCTATCCGCACCTGGGGAGTTGCCACTGGTAAACACCTGGGCCCCGAGAATCGGAAACTCGTAGTATGGTTTACTACAACCAGAATTGAATGTGAACCCTTCATAGTTGTTGTACTGGTGCGGGTAGTCTCGCCGGCCTACTTGGCCACCATTATTCAAACGGCCCAGAGCTGCATTAGCGGCGGCGGAGACTTGTGCTGATGTGTAGGTGTGGCCTGGAAATGTTGTTAGTTTTTTATGTGTTGTTGGATGTGTAGTTGAGCAAGAAAGTGGTGGTAGTGGTGATGGGGGCTGTTATTGTGGTTGTTGTTGTTGTTGTTGTTGGGATGGGCACGGGACAGATAGCGGCAAGGGTAGGGGATGTCTCAGTTGGATATTACGAGCACGTACCATGACAAGTAACATCTTGGATCCCGCACACAGCAGCAGCAAGAGTCGGGGTGATAATTGCGGTTATTAAGAGGAGGAACTTCATCTTAAGAAAAGGTATAAAACTGCCGGTTATAGTAGGACACACGATATAGTTGGCTGGTCTCGTGACTCGAGACGAAACGAAACAATTCTGGCTTCTCGGGCAAAAAAGGGAAAGAAGGGAATGTTCTCCTCTTTATAATTATCCCAATTGCTCTCTTCTCTCCTCCATATGACTATCGTGGGGCCTGTACCTTCATCCATCTCATTTCCGCCCCGCCGTGTCGAGCACTTCCCTTCTTCCCCTCGCTGTCTCAGCTCAGCCGGCAGCTCGAATTACTCCTCTATCAGCTGTACCGGGTATCAAGGGTAAGTATGTCGAACCCCTTCTGGTGGCCCGGCTTCCTCTCGGCCACTCATGGAACGGGATTCCCCATAGCCACACGGCGGGGGGGAAACTCGGCTAGAGGGAAACTCGGCGGGGGGGAAGCTTGGCTAGAGGGAAACTCGGCGAGAGAGAAACCCGGCGAGAGGTAATCCCGTGCTATGAGTGGCCGAGAGGAAGCCGGGCCACCAGAGGGGTTCGACAGGCTTACCCTTGAAACCCGGTGCACTAGAAAAGATAGGCGAAACCGTTCCCTTTGCCAAAGGTTTGTCTTGGAAGTCGTACTGCAGGATCTTAAATAGACTAATTGAACTATTTGCAGTACCGGTACTCGTACTGTACGAGTAGAAGTGTTGCGCCTAAGGAGATGGATGAGGCAGGGATTATTTTGCCGGCTAACCGCTCTTGTCTTATCCGAAAACATCTCCTCTTACCGGTAATTAGTAAATTTATAGTATGTTTCGGGTCGCGATAAACCTGCTCATGGTCGAGAAAAATAATCGTCCGATTTCAAGTTGAGTGATCACTACCAGCAGGGAGGCTTTTCTTGATTTTAATATCTTATATATTTAATGTAGCTAGACACCTGCCTGCTGCATTGATCTACAATTTTAATTTCTGGAAATATAGACAGAAAGACTGCTGTATGTTCTCTGGGTTTGAGGTTGGGGCATTTTGTATGGTGTCATAAATGGTGACTAAGCAAGGGAGATTTCACATGGCTAATAGTTATTAGTCATGGGTATATTATATTTCATAAGATGATGTCACTTAACTGAAAAACATTTCACATGACTAGGCAATAGGGTATTATTGTTATATTATAATTGGTTGATGATTTTATGACTCATGATTGTGAGGTTATATAATATTATAATAACTTCTGCACATGACTTAGTTGTTGTATTTTAATTAGGTAATGTAACAATCCTATTGTTGAGCGTATATGCAACAGGCAACGACAGTCTTCTCTGGCCTATGTGAGTCTCGTTCTCCCTCTACAGGAATGGGAGTACTAGCTCTTCAGATAGTACGGAACTGGCTTGCTTGTCTTTGGGAGTTCGCTAGAGATACTATCTCTTTAGATCGTAAGATGTGTGGATTGGCGTACTTGATAGAACTATCACAATAGTTCTATGTTCGGGCGTCCCGTCGAGACTATCACAATAGTCTCCGGGTTCTTAGAGAGTAGGCTCTCGTGGAGGAGGAGTGTATATAAAGAGAGTAAAGGATGATTGTATTGCAATATCTTTAGTATAGAAAAGTACTTAGATGGTTGCGTGAAGATCCTATCTCTTGGTCGTTTTTTTTTTTTTTTTTTTTTTATAATTTATTAATTTTTTTTTTTTGTAATCATGTATTCATTGTTTTAAGGTACAAAAAACTGCATGCAGTGCTAGCTATGGCAAAAACAAAACCTATAAACAATAACCACGACCCGCTTCACCTCTTCATGGGAAAAATCAAGCACCCCGAATCCATAGGAAAAGTCCCCCTCGCCTAGCGCCTAAGATAGAAACCCCAGACACGTAAGGAAACAATACATAGAAATGTACAGGTAGAGAGACCCAAACCCTTCAGCAGGCTCACCAAAACAAAAGAAAAGACTCTAACGGCCAGAAACGCTGCCCGCGGGGAGAGGATTGTGGATCGGCGACGTAGGAAAACTCCAGTGGAGGGCCCACCGAAACCATGATGTACGGTCAGGCAGGTCATTACATCGATCCAAGGCGTTGGACAAAGCCACGGAGGCAGTGCTATACCACGACTAGGCGTAACCGAGGAGGGGCCAACCGATCGGAAGGATAGATGGCGAGCGGAGCCACCGGGCAGAGGGGATGCCAGCCAACGACGATGAGCAGTAGGGTGCCAGCCGGTGAGTAGCAGTAGGGTGCCAGCCGGTGCGGGGGAGCAGTAGGGTGCCAGCCGGGGGAGGAGTTTTTAGCAGTAAGGTGCCAGCTTATGGGGCAGTGCGGTGCCAGCGGACGGAACTGGGAGGGGGGTAGAGGAAGGATCGCGAGCGGGCTAGCCACAACCGACTAACGGGCCATAGCAAGGGCTTTTGGGACGACAGCGAAACCGAGTGGGACCGTGATGTTACTAACCGAAGCTTTCCCCATCAGAGGTACAAGCCCAGCAGAACCGAGCTCTTACTTCGACCGAGAGTCAGGACGCCATATCGCCGACCGTGAACGAAGCGAGCAGCTTTCCGACCGTGCAAAATGCTAAGCGAGGTGCAAAGCAAGTGCGCGGTAAGGGGGAGAACCGAACATCATGAGCGGGTGTCAACGATGAACAGGAACAAGAACCCCAAGGAGGGGAGGCAGGTGTGCCTCAGGAGAGGAGGGGAGATGGCTTAACGTCAACCCCTAGGCAGTAGCCATGATGGGGGAAGAGAGGTGGGTGGGGGAAAGTGACGATGATTTCCCGTGGTGTTGAGATTTCAATCGCCGGAGGTGGAGGAGAGATGGTTCGTGCCTATCTCATGGTCGGAACCAAGCGCCTTATATAGGCATCTTCCCACAACCCTAACCCTGGTGACTCATCACCTCGCGCTACATAAACCTCTATGACTCATAGTGAGTCATAGCGCGAAATCCTTCGATGACTCATATCAGTCATCGCACAACATTCCGTTAATCAATCAAAACTCATAAACCAAGTCATGTGCTCAAACGAGTCCCATGCGTGAAACCCATGAGTCAAAATGTGAGTCATGTGCGAAAGTTATTACATCATATGATGTCACCATCGTGAGTCATGAAACAATCAACCAATCAAAATATAACAATGACTCGCGAGTGCGTAGTCATGTGAGAACTATGAGTCAAGTGACGTCATAGTGTGAAATCCAACATACCTTATGACTCATAAGTATGAGTCATGTGAAATCTGCCTTGCTTAGTCACAATTTGTGACACTCGAGATCGTACCTATAGGCTTTTTCCCTCGGACTCCATCTTTTACCAACTTGTTCTCTGTGGATGCGCCCGATCCACTTACTGGGCATAGTTACCTCTTTCATACTCTACACGACTTAGTAGGTACGTGGGGACTAACTTTCCTGCGAAACGTCCTGTTACCTTCGCCCTGCTCTTCTCACTGTTTGCCTTCGAGTGTCTGTAACTTTATGCGCCGTCCTCCCATTCACCTGCTTCCACTTGCATAAGGTGCCCGGAGGTCTCCCCTCATATATCCTGCGAACAGGATCCGGTCGGACGGGCGGCCGCGACGTATACAGTGTTATAAGATGTGTTCTGTTGATAGTGGTCTTTGATGTTGGGACGCAACTACCGAGGCGGCCTGTGGTGACGCGCCGTCCCAACGCCGGGGCTGGAGGGGGGTGTTATCTTTTTCTTTCGAAGTTGGTCTGCATCAAGGTAGGGTAACTTGCCCTGTAAATCCTTATGGGGAGTCCGTGCGCCTAACACTTTGCCTCCATTATTATAGTTTCAACATTGCATCGTTAGAAGATTGATTTCATCAGTTTTAGGATTGGTTTTATCATCTTCTATCAATATCTTGACTCTAGAGCGCTTAGGCAATCTAGTTTCATCTCGCTGAGTGTCCTTTACCCTGTTTAGTGTGAAGGTTGTCATTAATAAGGGGTTCAGGTGCTTGGTATGGTGGTGTGGTTCAAGTTCGCTTGGGCTGCGGTATAGGCGATGATGCTCGGATGAAGTCTCCTCCGGGGCAGGTTTTTACTCCTTTTCCATTGGCGTGTTGAGCAGAAAAAAGGGAGGGGGATGAGAGGCGGAGGTTGTGGCGGTGGCACGCACGGTGGAGGTGGCGTCAGGTTAGGGTTAAAAGAGGTGGGGTGAACGTGAAGGCGTTGGCATCCGTTGCAAGTGTCATCTCCCGATCTGGATCCATTTGAGTTCGTTTATGGATGGGCGATAAAGGTATCCTTATACCTGAGGGGAACGTGCCCATGTCCTGCTGTCTGGGTAGTTTGGTGGGGAGGATTTCTTTACTTGTTTATTTTTGTTGTATGAATGGATCTGGGAACTTCGTCCAAGGGATAATGGCCGGGAACAGGGTATCCCGCAGGTGCGGAAGCCAGATAGGGGCCGGTTTGCAGGAAATATTGCCTTTGATGAGTGCTAACATGTGGAAACCTGCGGCGTCGGATTAGAAGGAATCCTGGCGAGCAAGTACGAAACAACGATTTTTACCCCCTCCCTTGGGGTCTACTGGTGAGTCTGTCAGGAAAGGCAAAGGTTAGACATGGTTTGGCGCTTGTACTATTGATTTATATTCAACTTCTAGGGGATGTATGGTGACCCGCCGGGGGTGCAGTTGGCTACTGGGGAATGCATTTTTGCCGTTTTGTCGGATTGTTGATGAGATAGGGCTTTATTGCATGGTAGACTGGTGTGGCTTTTGATTAGGGTAAACGAGCCTGATGAGGCCAGTAAAGCCCGAAATGGAAAAATGTTTAATAAAAAACAAAAATGTTTTCGTACAGCCAGGGATTATTTTGGTGGTAAACCACCCCTGTCTTGTACCAAAACATTCCCCATGGCTCTTGTACAGTACACTTGTACTTGTACTCGGGTACAAGTGTGAGGAACAATTAACCGGAACAAACAGGAATACATTTAGCTGGTTAACCTTAAATAACTGTTTCCGGACCTTGTACCACGTACAGTACTTGGTAGCTATTCGCGTTCATCTGACTCCCCTTCATAGCTGGAAATGCGACACCTACTCGGGTGTTTAAGCGCTACAAGTATCCTACTCGGTAGTGTAGCATAGCGGTAATCTTGCATCGTTGTGCACGAACACCCTACTCGAGCAGACACCTAAAACTCCTCTATGGTTGCTATGTTAAGTGGGTATATTGAAGGGGCCGATTTCTGACTCCATGTACCGTCCAACCTTAAGCAACGCCTGGTCTCGGCGAATTTCCGACTAACAGGGGGATACCGGTAATACAGTAATTTATCAAGCCTTATTGGTGGCCCATTGGAAAAACCGGACCTATACCCAACTTGGGGTATCACAAGCATAGCTTTTGGTGAGGCGGGAAAGCGCGTTCGTATCGAGTCCTGGGATAAGGACTACGGTAGCTCGTGGGACATTTGTCACAGCCTTCAGATACCTGAGCACAGTACTTGTGGGGCGCAGAGGGGAGCGGGGTTGCTGTACTCGTAGGTTGCTATTTCTCACAGTGGCTTGCGTTATCTTTCTGGCGATCGGTGGATACTCGAGTCGACGATCAGGGGCCTGTAGCGGGGTTGGCGCTATCCGTTAGTCCGTCAGTGCCCCAAGAAATCAGTGCAATAAGTTATGTCTCAGTTGGAAACGCCAAGAGGTTTATTCTCTGCTAAGGAAAGCTACTACCGTAAAAACTCGAATAGAAGAAAAATGTGCTAGGACGTTGGGAGAAAACCTATTCAATACCAGCGAAACTCGGACCCTCCCTACAGAATACCATCCAAGTTTTTTTATCCCAGCAAAAACGCAACGTATCACCCACAGCTTAAAAATTAAACAAAAGATCGTCTGTTTAGGAAATGCCTAGGCAGGCATCCTTGCAGGCTGTGTTATCACCCTGCTTGGCACTATAAGATATCGGTTTTTCAGATAAATTTCATTTCTCTACCAGCTGGCTTTTGAGGCAAAAAAAATACCAAAAAATACACCTAGGTCTCCCTTATTTTTAAAGGAATTCTTAATTTTCTAGGAATTCCTTTGATGGTGCCTCCTCGCCTAAAAGTTGAAATATTAGTTTCTTGGCTGGGGATGAAACATTGTGTTTTCGCTGGGATAAAAAAACTTGGGTGGTATTCTGTGGGGGGGTCCGAGTTTCGCTGGTATTGAATAGGTTTTCTCGTTTCCCTTCTGAGCTACGCGAGGGGGAAACACCGCAAACTCAGCCCCCAGTTGAGACAAAAGAAAAGGAATATACGAGGCGCCTTACTATGATAGGAGAGGCAACCCCAACGTCCTAGCACATTTTTCTTCTATTCGAGTTTTTACGGTAGTACTGTACCCTCTACTCTACTTGTAGCTACCCTCTAAATGCCACTAATTTATTTTCGACTAGGGAATGATAATTTCCAGATCCCGTCGTATTCTTAACGAGATCTCTTGCGTGTAGCACCCGACGGGCTATGATAGGCGGGATTCGCAATAATAGGCCCACGCCAAGCTGGTTGTGATATGCTGGCTGGTGGTTGCGATCATATCTCAATGTGGGTGCTAAACTCACATTGGGGGGTGCAATATGTCTGAACCCGCGGAGAAGGTTCGGCTAGCCTAAACAGGAATTCAAAGCACAGCCCTCTGTTTGGGCACAGCTTAATAGCGCTGGATCCGCGATTAACTTGCCTCTGAAAATGGCGGACCTGGACAGTAGGGTGAATCCCCTGTGAGCAGCTCTATGAGAAATCACACCCCGTGAGCTCTACCCCATGATAACCCGAGATAATATAGTAGGCACAATAAAGGCGGAAGAAAGGCTTAACTCTACCTTCGTCAATTCATACATACTGAAAGAGAGCTAATTGTTTTTTTACAGCCGTTATATACTGTGCTGTATGATAATACTCAACCAGTTGTTTTAAAAATGGATCGACGGTGACCGCAACCAAACGAAACAGCCAACCCAAAACGAAACGCCAAGGGTTCACATGCGAAAAGGATCGCACAGCCCCGGAGCGGGGATGTTCTCCTTTCCTTCATTAACGTTCTCCCCTGACTAACTAATGGTAAAGATAGGATTAGACAAAATCCTCCTATCTCCCCATGGACCACCCCACATGTCCATATCCCTCACCGTTTATCCCCCTTTCCCTTTGCATACTCTCATGCAAACAAAGGAAAAGACAAACGCTCACGGCCCATAGCCTCTAGGAATCACTCAACATCCGTGCATCCGGCTCTTATAGCTTTCCCACTTTCTCTACGGTGGATGCATCGATGGCGCCTTCCTGCAGTCGAAATGCTTTCCCGAAAGCCCAAACACATGCCCGAAGCCAACGCGCATCTCCAAAAGCTATTCGAACAACAATGCTATTGTGAATCACCGGCGCTTTGTGATGGGATTGATAGCATGACCTTAGCGCACCAAGAACAACAGCAACATATCTGGAATTCATTACTTCTCACATAAAAGACAAACAAGAATATTCTGGAAATCGGAGAGCGAAGTAGGAGCTTGGAGCGAAGTGAAGAAGTCAGAGTGAAGAGAAGAGAGGAGAAGGAGAAGCATTGGGAATGGAAGAGATGTAAAGAGGAGCAAGTAAAGGGAATGGAAGCGAAGAGATCAGGTGGGTTTAGATGGGGAGAGAAGGGGCGCGGTGAGTGTTATCGTGGGGGAAGAGGGGCTGAGAAAGGAAGATGTTAGAATGTGAAAGTTTCGGGCTAGGTATTTAAGAATGCTTGTTTTACTCCTAAGTGTGAAGACAGAATCGGGGTCAAGACATCCTCCTCCGATATCGAGCTTCCTGGTGCGCAGATAGTTTTTTGTTTACTTTAAATAAAAACGGCTGTCGTGAGAGCATACCGAGTAGTACCTCGTGGTTTTCAATAAGGGTTTTTTCTTCTTTTCCGATGCGGTGGTGTATGCCCTTACGGTAACTACCCAAATATAAGGGAAATGTGCAAGATCATTGGAATTCCCTATCCGGACAGGGAGCAGAAGCGTCACCAGAGGGGCTGCCCTCGCTTGGGATTAGGAGTGGGGAGGGGGCAAGAAAAATAGTGGATGGGAGACACAAGATCATCATAGTGTATCGTCTGAGCAAGTCCCGAGGCCGGGGAGAGTCACAAGGTGTCACTCGCTGCTCTCTAGTTTTCGAACTGTAAGTTTGTATTGCGGACTATACTATCTGCTACGACACATTACAATAACATTCCATTATCTGTGCCAGCTGATTGAAAATACACTTTAGATCTTCATAGAGACACAAAAGGACTGTGGAGGTAGGGGGGAGAGTTTGCCCTGCATGGCATAAGAAGGGAAAAGAACAAAAAAAATTAGGTTTTCAGATACAAAATTGTCCCACCTCATTGTAAATAAAAGATATGGAGAACCGAATTTTGCTCCTCCTCACTATTTCTCGTAACAACCATACGTGGCGTGGGTAACTTAATCTACATTTCTAAGACAAGGCATGAAGAGTTTGGTTGAATCGGGTGTTTTTTCCCTTCGGGTTTATAATATGAGACACGGAATGGGGCCGATCTCAGGGTTAAGATTTTTCAGACTACATTGGGTTTCCCGGATAGAGGGGGGGTGTGATCTGTGGGCGGTCTTCTGAATTTGGCTTCCAGCTCGCTGCTGGAGCCCAGTGATATATAAGCATGATCTTCATTGAACGATCTTCTTCGTGGAGGCGGACCACTGTAATGGCCAAACCAGCATCTGATTTTTTATCTCTTCCCACGGGTTTTCGGAAATACTCGAACTTTGCATTCATTTTTTCTTTTGACTAAATAACTCTCACGTACACCCGAGGGAGGGAATTGTTGAGGAATTTAAGAGACAGCCAATGTACAAAGAGGATATACAACCAAAAAATCAAGGTAAAAGAGCAGATGGTGCGGCTGAAGTTTCGACCTATACTAGCTTATTTAGATCGAATTGGGATAGCTGCCGACTAATGCCAAAACTCTGGACTATAAACAAAATCTAACTGATCCCGTGAAGCTACATGAGAAATGTGTATGGGTGTTTGGAGAATCTTTTTTCCTTCGGCTACAACAGAAATATGTATGCCGAGGTTCTGCGCAGGCTTATTCGGAGAGAAGAAGAAAGAGGGGGGTTAGGATAAAGTGGGGATTGGAGCCGCGGGAGGCTAAGCGTGAGTGAGAGGGGGGAGGTGGCGGTGGAGGTGGTAGGCGACTTTGTGGAACTGTTGCTCTCCTTGCGAAAATGGCACATAGAATATCCGTTTTAGAAGGGAGTAAAGAGGGTGATAGCTCCCAGCACGCTGGAGCAGCGCTATCACTCCGTCGTGCCCTCAGTAGCAAGATAGAGTAGGGTTTGGCCACCCTTATCTAATTTGTCAGAATTAATACCGGCTCGCCCGCGCGGTATTTTTATCACTCCCTCCAGCTCATTCCCAGACCAGCAGCAATATGGAGTGGTGTTTGGCCGCATCCATCGGATTTTTCGGGGCCGACGTTGCCTCGTCCGAGTAGAGTTTCCACAACTGCCTCGGGCCCTTCCCGAGCAGGTCTATGGAGGGGCGTTCGTCCGATGTTACATAATTTGTCGGGCTGACGCCATCTCATCCCAGTCGTGATTTTACCATTCCCTCAGACCCCTCCCGGCAGCGGGATGGAGTGGTGTTTGGCCATATTTATCTGATTTGTCGGGGGTGACGCCATCCCACTCGAGCCATCCCTAAACCTATTTTCAAGTATTATACTGGTTTTCTTCCACTTCCTAACGATGGTTTATCATCGGCTAGGGAAAGGCCATGTTCTTTCATTCGCTAGGTCAGCCTTCCGTGAGTGAACCTATTTCTTTAATGGGCGAATTCGAATAAATTAGGATAGTGATCATGTCCATCACTGCTCTAAAAGTGGGCGAAATTCGGTACAGAGGAAGGGGCACACCAATGCCCTCTATTAGGGCAAGCTCCCAAATACAAGAGAAATATGCAAGGCTATTGGAGTTCTCTACAGGTATCATATCTGCATGCTCGGTCCCCGGCTAGGGTCAGGGTCGGGAAGGGGCAAGAAAAGACTATTGGGTGGGCATAGGGTTAAGGTATGTCATCAGAGCTAGTCATATGACCCTAACTCGCTATTATACTATTTATATTTCGAATTGTTGGAAATAATCGGACCCGAGGCCACAGCGGTATGCATATGTACCTTTACCTCCGGAGGGAGTAGGTTTAGGAAATATTTCTCTTGAATGTTTGTCTTTCTCCTGTTCTCAACTCTCCTCAAGTCTTTCATTCTAAAACTCAACACAGCCAATCGTGGACATCACCACTCAATACAAATCCCGTGTCCCCATCTCGGGCTCACACTTCGGCGCATAAAACCCTCATCTCCGATCATTACCTCTGCATCGATTACTCTCACGAACTATCAGTTTCTGTGTTCAATACAATACTCTAAGATACAGTACGGTAACGTACGGTGAGCCACGCCAGTTCATACGGGGACAAATCACTTTATATATCCAGGGGGATATAAAATGGGGGTGGAGGGGGGAGTTCAGAGTTCACTCAGACTCAAAGTATAATATTCGAAAAGAGGGCGCGACCGCCACTGTCCCACGACTATTGTCTTCCACCAACCCCGCTGGTGCCTACCACTACAACAACCGCCACACTGATTTTTTTCAAATTTTCAACCTCTGTGTTTCTTCTGCCTGAAGGCTTTCTTCTGCGGAATTGACATTCTTATTATTTTTCCTGCCTGGAAGCTCCGCTAACTTACTCTTCACCCCCTAAAGATTAATCATAAGCCGGGATTATCAAGGGGCGGCGCTTATCGTTGGCACTGCGACGACTTAACTTGCGCACAAGTGCAGTACACTAGCACTGCATCAAGAGGAGGAAAAGAGAAACACGACTTATGTTTTTGAAGACAGAGCTAGCTTCCACAGTGGGATAAAAGTATTGTGAATCTAATCTGGCTCCTCCTTAGTCCAACCATACTCTCCAAAGTCATATGCGATCTAACTTACTTTCTGTCCTCAAAAATATATAAGACCACTTATGGGGCGTTTGGCTGCCTAGCGAAGGTTTTTTTCTTTCGACTTTATAATATGGGGTTTGTGGAGTGGGGGCTGATTTCGGGGTTAACAGATTTCTCATTTCATTGAGCGGAAGGGGCCCTGCGGGAAATTATTTTCAAGCTCGGGGCAGTGCAGCAGTGTAATAAGCATAATCTTTAGTAAACTGTTCCCTTAGGGCCCGTTTACCTATAGACGGTCGTCTAGCAACCAGAGACAGTGTCGACCGTCAAGGAAATTCAGTTAGCTAAACGGGCTTTCAGTTATATACTAGGCAGTCTATTAGCTAAATGTGCAACAATTCTGTTTTCTTTACATACCTTCAACTGTCTGTCTCTTTCTGAAAATTAAATTTGTAATAGTGGTCGTACTAGACGGTGGTGTCTCAAGCGTTTTCTGATAAACGGCGCGAAAGTGTTTGACCAATTTTCCACAGTCCTAGATTCTTGTGGCTAGACCGTGAAAAAGTTACGTTGCCTACTCTAGGCAAACACCATATACTTTGCCGCACTCTCCCCCACTGTCCAGCCGCTCTTAATGGTCGGCATCGTTGCAGGCTGTTAGACGGACTGCTATAGGTAAACGCACCCTTAGTGGGAACAAGCTGCTACTAAAATCCCCTTGTTAAAATATAACTCTCTGCCGCTTCGAACTGGTCGTTAGAAATATTTGAACTTTACATCTTTTTCTCTATCCATATCTAGGAAGCCCTGATGTTCATACTGCGGGTGGGAGAGGGAAGGGTGGAAAGGGGATTGCGTAAAAGTTAGGGAAATCAGCGTTGCGCAAAGGGGAGACAACTGGAAAACAAGGCGAGCAAAAATAAATATGATGGAAATATCGTGCCATACCAGCCCGTCTCAGCGCAATTGAAATAACCCCCACCAAGACCAAACTCGGGACTGGAAACAGAATTGATGAATCTTGACCTGGCTGGGGGAGGAAATCCGGGGAGAAGCTGGGGCGGATATTTACCCTCAACCAAGGGAGAAACATCTGTAATGAGGCTCTGACGTGTGAATAATCCGGGGGGGCGGGATGTTGGAGCCAAATGAAAGCCCGAAAGAATGGAAGAACAAAAGCCCGATCGCAATATGCTCTAGGCGCAGCGGAACCTGGAAGAAAGTGTTGGAAATTCACGGAGGTTCCATACCTCGGACATACTTGAAACACGGATTGGCTGAGAAATTCTGTTCGAAGATGGCTGCTGAATTGAGATGTATGATATCAGAAGAGCGATAGTGTGTATGGTCTGAGAGTATTATTCGAACCAGGAATGTTTGGGATGTTTTAGAATTGGCGTTAGGGAATAGTGGAGGGTAGGAGTTAAGGTTTTCAAGGAGTTGGAATAGATCGGTGTCGCACTAGGATGATTACGGAGGAGAGGACGATATCAGGACTATGAAGGATTGCAGAAAAAGAGGGAAATCGTGGAAGAGGACGAAGCCAGGATAAAGGGATAAGAGTTTCGGGAAAGTTCAAAGGAGTTGTGTGGATGGATGAAACGGTTGAGAGAAGTCAAGAGAAACAATGAGTGATATTTCGGATGGGTTTTTCTGTAAAGTCAAGTTTGTGTATATAGAGGACACTTCCGGCGACATAGAAAGAATAAGAACCCAAGCCACTCTCTACAATCATAGCCTATTTTTAAGAGAAAGGTGGACCAGTTGGCCCCCCCCTCTGCTAGCTAAAGGGAGGCTAGCTGATATACCTCTCGATGAGACCAACATCGAAAAAAACTCACAAAACTCAACGAACTCAAAAGAAATGCACCAACCCGACAAATCATGATCCCTAGCAATCTTAAGCAATACAGAACCACCCCCGCATCTCAAGGCCCCCCGTGATCTCTCAAACCTAGACCTTGCCAACGTGCCGACTGGTATATCAATAATGACAGAGTATGAAAGAGACATCATGGAGACGAATATCCGATACCTAATTGCTGGCGGCGGTATAAAAAATCAGAAACGAATACCATACACCTCCCGGCATAGGTTGTGAAGGTGACCTGCTGCTAGGTGCCTAGTCGCTGGAAACCGCAAACCACGGGCTGGATAGCCGTATATCTCCTGGCCACATATCGGCATATCTGCAAAGCAACATATCCGCTGAACGGCACAGCCGCATGAGCTATAGGAAATCAGCCTGGGAAAGGGGGGATTAGGAAAAGGCGGGGGTTGGAGCTGCGGGAGGAGGTTGGGAGGGCGAGAGGTAGCGGCGATGGGTGCGTTGCGGAGTTGCTGCAATCCATGCAGGGATGGCACAGGGGTCATCGGCGTATGAAGCGGGTAAGGCGAGAGATAGCTCGTCGCCTTAATGGCAGGCTGGGGGTGGCGGATTCCGGGGGCTGGAGTAGCGCGACCACTCCCTTGTGCCCTTTGTCAGCAGCCCGGCGGAGTGGTGTTTCGCCATAATTATTTAATTTGTTGGGGTTGACGTCATCCCGTCCGATTAGTACTTTCACCACCCCCGCGTGCCCATTATAAGCAGCACCCGAGAGTGGTGTTTGGCCGTCGTTATCCGGCTTGTCGGGGTTGACATTGTCTTGTCCGAGCAGTATTTTCACCGCTCCCTCGTGCCCATTACAAGCAGCCCACCCGAGTGGTGTCCGACCTTTGTTATCTGGCTTGTCGGGGTCAACGTCGTTTCGTCCAAGTAGTATTTGCACCACGCCCTCGCGCCCATTACAAGCAGCCCACAGGAGTGGCGTTTGGCCGTCGTTATCTGGTTTGTTGGGGCGGACGTGGTCTCGTGCCAGTAGTGTTTTCACTACCCTCTCATGCCCATTGTAAGCAGCCCACGAGAGCGGTGTTAGGCCGTTATTATCTAGACTATTGGGGTTGATATCGTTTCGCCCGAGCAGTATCTCTACCACTCCCTCGTGCCCATTACAAGCAGCACACAGGAGTGGGGTTCGGCCTTTGTTATCTGGTTTGTCGGGGTTGATGTCGTTTCGTCCGAGCAGTATTTTCACCACTCCCTCGTGTCCATTGTAGGCAGCCAACAGGAGTGATGTTCCACCTTTGCTATCTAGATTGTCGGGGTTGACGTCGTCTCGTCTGAGCAGTATTTTCACTACTCCCTCGTGCCCATTATAAGCAGCCCAGTTGAGTGGTGTTTGGCCTTTGTTATCTTGATTGTCGGGGTTGACGTCGTTTCGTCCGAGCAGTAGTTCTACCACTCCCTCGTGCCCACTACAAGCAGCCCACAGGAGTGGTGTACGGCCTTTGTTATCTGGATGGTCGGGGTTGACGTCGTTTCGTCCGAGCAGTATTTTTACCACTCCCTCGTGCCCATTACAAGCAGCAAACATGAGTGGTGTTCCGCCTTTGGTATCTGGTTTGTCAGGGTTGACGTCGTTTCGTCCGAGCAGTATTTTTACCACTCCCTCGTGCCCATTAAAAGCAGCCCACAGGAGTGGTGTTTGGCCTTTGTTATCTGGTTTGTCGGGGTTGACGTCGTTTCGTCTGAGCAGTATTTTCACCACTCCCTCGTGCCCATTACAAGCAGCCCACAGGAGTGGTGTTCGGCCTTTGTTATCTGGTTTGTCGGGGTTGACGTCGTTTCGTCCGAGCAGTATTTTCACCACTCCCTCGTGTCAATTGTAGGCAGCCAACAGGAGTGATGTTCCACCTTTGCTATCTAGATTGTCGGGGTTGACGTCGCCTCGTCTGAGCAGCATTGTCACTACTCCCTCGTGCCCATTATAAGCAGCCCAGTTGAGCGGTGTTTGGCCTTTGTTATCTTGATTGTCGGGTTTGACATCGTTTCGTCCGAGCAGTAGTTCTACCACTCCCTCGTGCCCATTACAAGCAGCCCACAGGAGTGGTGTTCGGCCTTTGTTATCTAGATTGTCGGGGTTGACGTCGTTTCTTCCGAGCAACATTTTCACCACTCCCTCGTGCCCATTCTCCGCAGCACCTGAGAGTGCTGTTTGGCCGTCTTTATTTGCTTTGTTGGGGTTGACGCTGTCTCGTGCGAGTAGCATTTCCACCACACCCTCATGCCCACTCAGGGCCGCGCCCTGGAGTGCTGTGAGGCCGACATTATCTGGCCGGTCGGGGTCGACATCGTCCCGGCCTAGAAGTATTTTCACAACTCCCTCATGTCCATTCCCGGCAGCCCACACAAGAGGTGTGTTACCCCCACAATCCATTTGATTGATATTACACCCTTTCCCCTCGGCCAAATCAGCTACAATCTCAATAATCCCGAAGAAGGATGCATAATGTAAACCGCTAAACAGGGAAAATTTATCGAAATCGACAGCATGACAATAGATCTTCTGCGCCCGCAAGAGGATTTTAGTCGGCGTGGGGTTGCTATTGTCATCAAATAGCTCCAATGCAAGCTGTTTCGCGCAATCCGAAAGGTCCCTTTTTGCGTGCACTCCCCAATACAGAGAGCAATATTCGAGAAATGGTGTCTCTTGGAGGTCGGGGGAGGGACTGGTCGCAAAGGCCTTGACCTGCCATGAATTGAGATAACTCAAGCAGGTCTCTGCCATTGTCGAGTGAGCTGCGCCGAAAAGCTCGGGATGTGCTCGGAGGTATTCTTGAAGCGTAAAGTGGATCGATCGGACCGCGGAAGCCTCCTTTTCTACCACAATAAGCCCCTGACAACACGCTAGTAATGTACTTATTGAAGGAACGTTGTCGGTATTTAGATTCGGCGACCCGATTTCGACCGAAAGGGCGTGGCACAGTTCATCGGCCTTCAAGGGCCGCTCCGCAAGAGATATCCACATCAGGGCCGCCATTCCAAGCTTCGCTCTCTCCCCACCCTGTCCCTTTATTCGATCCAACGTTGCGCCATAAACATCCCCTAACCCTAAGCCATCGGTCATTGCCCTGAGCTTCTGCCGCCGACGATAGATTGTGGTCTCCTGCAGGACAGCATCGATATTGAGGGAAACGAGCAAGAACCTAATATATCTGTCAGTGGGTGCTTGGGGTAGCTTTCCCCGGTGATGTCGTTTCTACGTACATTTCGGAAACATTTTCAGGAATCTTCTTCAGGATCTCTGCTTCCAGATCGCCATCCATCGCATCCGGGGTTGGGTCCTCTGCTAGCCTCGAGCGTAGATATCTGATGATATCATCTGGTTTAGTACTGATGTGTAGACTCGTCACCCTTCCGGCGAGATGCCTTCCGATCTCGGGTCGAATGTGCGGTCTTCCAGTCGCGAATATTCTAGTACCTGGAGACTCTTGGAGAATTCTGCTCAACGAATCAAGAAGCTTAAGTCGATGTTCTGGCACACATTCGTCTAGTGCGTCGATACATATGAATGTGCGCTTTTTAGAAGCCGTAGTCTGCAGCATCCTCACAATATCCGTATGTTGTGGCCTCCGTCCGCCAATGAAATTTCTTTGCTCCTCATAGGCCTCTATCATTTCCTCCGGCACCTCTCCTAGCCCGACGACAAGTTGTTTGAGCAGGGCTCCCAGCATACTCGTTGATGACTGCTCTTGGGCGGCGAAGTCTAGGTAGAGGCAGGCAATCGTAACATTTTGCCCTCTACACTGACCACACAAACTATCGATTACTAATGAGCTATCATTATAGCTTGTTAGTAACCGCCCCTCTCTTCTATTCTGCGAGGTCTGTTCTTACCTAATATATGTCTTGCCGACACCCGGATCTCCATAGCAAAACAAAACTGCACCATCGGATTCTCCTTCCCCACTACTAGCGTGCCATCTTCTAAATTCCTCGGTTTGTAATAGCCATTCCCCTAAAGTCTCGACTCGACGATCCTGGATGCCTTGATGCCGTGACTTGGGGTCTAGTGGCGATAGCCAGGCTAGGATATTTGATTGGTCATCGGTAACTGTAAATTTATTCGACACGCTAATTGTGTAACTCGTGTTCAAAGAGTTGATATTGTGACTGAAAAGTTGGGACATTTTATCTTTTTCGCAGGTTAGGATATTGTCGAGGATGGGTGAAGAGAGAAAGTCAGCGACGAGAATTCTTAAGGGCTGAAGGAAAGCGGGGTCGTTTGTGCAACCTCACCGACTCAGGATCGCCCTATCAATCTTCCCCCGATTCATACAAGTACGAGTACCATCAGCACCCAGCTAGTGCTACCGCATCAGTAACTAGGACACCGGGTAGTGGCCGACACCCTGTGTTGCAAGTATAGGAAATATCCCAACGAAACTCTGGGACACTAATTCCAGAGGTCTCAGTAGTAGAAATAAGAACTTCAAGTCCCGTACAGTACGCCCTACCCCAGCATTATCCTTGTTACATCGCAAAAAAGTAGTCCGGATATGGTCACCCCGAGCAGTGCCGATTTTGGTTCGGTTCCAATTTTTGTGATACGTTGTGATCATATGGAATACTTTCACAGATTTTAGGCAGAGTACTCCTGCCTGTTAGCGACGCCAGATGTCCGCGGTCATTTGACACCCCTCCATTACCCAAAATGCTACACCAATTTACTTGTAAGTCCTATCCTGCGCGGCAGTACAGTGTCGCATAGCAATGGTCTTGCACTGCAGTGCACGAACACCCTAAAGGTCTTGCGTAGAACCGGTTAGCTTAGTATATATCCACAACCACCATAATTTATCAAGCCTCCCGGATGATCCTGTGCGGGGACCAGAGCTATACATCACCTAACTTACGGCATCGCAGCATGGCTTTTAGTGAGGCATGAAAACGCCCCCGTATCAGGTCCTGGGGAGATAAGGACCAGCTCTTGTGGAATTCCTCACGACCGCTAGCTACAGTACAAGTACGCGTGGGGCGCTGGGGGGCTCGGGTTGCTGAGGGTTGCTACATTTCCCAAAGTGGCCTGCGGTATCTTTCTCGCCATTGGGGCACAAACCCGCCAAAACCGTTCGGCTAGCCTAAGCAGGAATTTAATATTTAACAACAATGCTCAGGCACAGCGGATTCGGAGTTCAGATACGGATTGACGCAAGTTGATTGTATATAGCAGATATAAAGGAAATACAATTCAGACAAAAGACTTATCAAAAGAATGGACAATCGGAAAGTGATCAAACGGAAGTGAAGAATAAGATAAGACAGACAAAGACAGATTCAAACGATGATAAACTGATGATGAACAAATCAAGGGAAAAACAAGCTTCCTTATATCCTATCCTTCCTCCGTAACATGCTACCAGCGCATGCACAATCTTGCTCCTCGGTTCCTCCCACACAGTAGTTGCAATATCCTCTTTCCCGAACCAGATCCGAGGTTTTATCAGAACTTTCCCGAGGGTATCGAAAATGTGGCCAGCCATAGGTTGTGCGTGATGCCGAAGGTAAAGCTGATGTCCGGTTATCATGAGTGTTCCTGTTTCAGTGCGGTGTGATTGGAGTTTGATCCTGTTGCGTCGAGTATGCAGGATCAAAGTTGGAGATCGTCTGAAGCTAATAATAGTGGAACAGTCCTCGAGCAACGGTGTGTAACAGATGATAGTAGTAGCGTTTCTTATCCAGCGCGCATGAGAATATATGCACGTGATGAGCAGCATAATTTCCAACATTTAATGCACCGCTGGCCACGACGAATCACCCTCTGTTTGGCCCAGCTTAATTGTGCAGGGTCCAAGATTTGACCCGTGGATGAAAATGGTTGACCGGGACGGTAGGGTAAATCCCCTCCCCTGCGAGCGGCTCTAGGAGAAATTACTATTTGGACGACACCCTTACCGAACTCTACCCCAAAATATAGCCAGAGCGAATATAGTCGGCACGATAAAAGCAGAAGAAAAGCTTAACTCTGTTTTAGTCCGTCCATACATACTAAAGGAGAGCCAATTTTTTTTTACAGCTATGATATACCATACGATATTAGCCGCCCCAAAAAGTCAATCCACGGCGACGGCAACCAAGCGAAACGTCCACGGCAAAACCAAACGCCAAGAATTCACACACAAAAAACATCGCACAACTCGGGAGCGGGGGTGTTCTCCCTTCTTCAACAGCGTTCTCCCCTAACTAGCGGTAAAGAGACTAGCGGTAAAGAGAGGAGTAGATATGGCCGCGGCGGAGCCTTTCTATCCTTCCATGGACTACGGAAAATGTCTATACTCTTCACCGTATGCCCCCTTTTCCTTTGCATACTCCCATGCTAACAAAGGAAAAGACAAGCTCCCACTACCCATAGCCTCCAGGAATCACCCAATGTCCGCGCATCCGGCTCTTACAGCTTTCCCGCATTCTTTACGGTGGATTCATCGATCGCGCATTCCTGAAGCTGAAATTCTTTCCCATAAGCCCAAACACATGCCCGAATCTAAATCGCATCCCCAGAAGCTATCTGAACGGCAAAGCCACTATCATGAGAGCGTGCTGATCAGCATCTCATGGTTCCCAACGAGTTGTTCCTTTCAATACGATAATGTATGTTCTTACGGCAAGTGCTCAAATATAAGAGGAACGTGTATGGTCATTGAATTCCCCATCCGGGGTTGGGGCAGGGGTGTCACCGCAGGCACTGCCCTCGCTTGGGGCCGGAAGGGGGATGGAGTAAGAAGAAAAGTGGATGGCGGACACAAGATCATCATAGTGTATCATCTGGGCAAGTCCAGAAGCCGGAGTGAGTCACCAGACGTCACTTGCTGCTATTTAGTGTTCGAACTATGATATAAGTTTGTATTTAGTACTACACGAAATACTACGATACATTTAACGTTCCTTTAGCTGTGCGAGTAGACTAACAAAGACAGTTTAGATCTCCATGGACACATAGAGCGCGATGGGGGGTTCCCGCTGGAGTGGCATAAAGAACGGAAGGAACAAAACAATTTAGGGTTTCAAATACCGAGTTTTCCCCCCGCAATACACACAAGAAATATAATGAACCGAATTTTGCTCCTCCTCGCTATTCCTTATCGAAATCATTCTTCGAGCGGGTAATCTGTATATCTAAGTCATGGCATGAAGGGTTTGGCTGCGTAGTGAATTTTTTCCTTCGGGTTTATAATATGAGACACATGGAATAAGGTTGATTTAAGGGTTAAGAGATTTCAGACTCCATTGGATTTCCCGGAGATGGGGGTGGGATCTATAGGCAGTCTTCTAAACTCGACTTCAAGCTCGCGAATGGAGCGCCGTAGTATATAAACATGATCTTCACCGAGCTATCTTCTTCGTGCAGGCCAGTGTTCTCAACAGGGCAGTCCGTCCGTCCTGAGGGCGGACGGCGGTGGACGGCGTTAAGCGGTCCCGTCCGGTCTTTTTCAAAACTTGCCCAGCAGCCCTGCGCAAAGGACTATAGTCCCGCCGTCCCCCGTGAAAAATGGTTCATGCTTGGCTGGGAAATGTTTGATCATTGTCCGGGAACACACCCTAATTAGCAAGCAATCCCACCCCGGGCCGGGTTTGATTACGTCATCACATATTTCCTAACACCTCCGAAAGTCTAGCAATGTGGAGACTGCAAGTTGGATATGCTACTAGGTAAATTATGCCTCACAGGCGTGTTTTAACACATGAAGTAAGAAAAGTAAAAACAGGAGGATCGAAGCAGATAAGATTTCTATATCAAACGTTCTGTTTGATGACCTTCCCTTGCCGTATACCATGGGAAAAATTCTACTCCTATTTATCTCAACCAGATAGTATTCGCTTTCTTTGGGTATTATTCGATGAATCCCCGAATCCGCTCGGGGAGGGTGTAATGAAATGGGGTGTCGAGAGGATTCATACGCAGTCCCCCCATACTCCCCCGCAATGCCCCGCAATGCCCCGCAATGCCCCGCAATGCCCCACGCTAATTTGTCTTACCTTGCAGGGCCCGCCGCCCTCCACAATCACTGCCATCCTGAGGTTTCCAGGACGGGCATGGACCGCATTTTGCCGTCCCGTCTCGCCCAGGGCTCTTGACAGTCGCCCTGTGGGACCCTACAGGGGCCCCAGACCATTTGAGAACACTAGTTCAGGCTGATCACTATAATAGCTAATTGAGCATCTAATGTTTTTCCAGCTTCTCAAGGGTTGTCGGAAATACTTGAAATTTGTGCTCAATTTTTTTGTCATCCAAATAGCCCTCACGTATACACCTGAGGGGGGGAAGTGAATTGTTGAAAAGTTTAAGAAATAGCGATGTGCAAAGAGGATGTAAAACCAAAAAGCAAGGGAAAAAAGTGAATAATAATGCAATGGAAATTTTGAGCCATACTAGCTTATCTGGATCTAATGGGGGTAGTTCCCGACTAGCGCCTAAACTCTAGACTATAACAGGAACTGATGAATCTCGACTAATTGCATGATAAAAAAATCTGTATTGAGGTTTGGAGGGGGATTTTCTTCGGCTAAAAGAAAAATATTTATGCTGAGGTTCTGGGCAGGCTGATTCTGAGAGAAGAAGAAAGAGGGGGGGTTAGGCGAAGGTAGGGGCTGACCGTGAGCAAGCGGCGGGGGTGGCGGTAGAAGTGGTAGGCGCGTTTTTAGAGCTGTTGCTGTACTTGCCGAAATAGCACATGGGTTATCCGTTTTAGAAGGGCTCAGAGAGGGCAATAGCTCCCTGCGCTTAGACTGGGCTGGGGGCGGTAGATTTTGCACGCTGGAGCAGCGCTATCACTCCTTTTGTACCCTCTCTCAGTAGCTAGATAGAGTGGGGTTTCGCCATTCTTCTCTAGTTTGTCAGGATGGATTGACGTCGGCTCCCCCCGCCGCTTTTTTTACCACTCCCTCCCTGCCGTTCCTGGCAACAATGTGAAGTGGTATTTGGCAGTATTTATCTGATTTGTCGGGGCTGACGCCATCCAGTCCGAGCCATATTCTCTTCACTTCCGCGCCCCCACTCCTCCCAGTCTACATGAGCGGTGCGCTACCCCCACAGTCCATTTGGTTGATCTCACAAACCTACCAAATTACTTTACGGTACATTAGCCACAATCCCGACAGTCCCATAGAAGGATGCGGAGTGTAGACCAAATACCGGTAGGAGGGGTTCACGGGACAAATAAGGTTTGATTATTTTCTTTTTTTTCTTTTTCCTTCTGTGGTTCAAGCTTAAAACTCGATGACCTATGATACACCCTGCTCCCCCGATTGTCAATCGCGTGGCACCCCTGCTTACCCGGCAACCAGGGAACCCTCGCGCAAAGAATCCGGCTCGGTTAAATGAGACAAGATTTGGCAAACCAAGTCGGTTCTTATTCCCACTATCCAGTTTCTCTCCCCCCTCGCGGCTCTCTCATGTCTAGGAATTCAGCACAACTCAGATACTTGCTGTCAGCCTCACTCCCTAAAGCAAAATTTCACTCCTGGATGCTTCTTCTTCTGTATCCTAGATCTAGCGCTATAGAAAAAAAACGGATATCCAAATCAATCTGATAGTGCTTTATTTTCGCTTTCAATCGTAGTTCGAGTTTTGAAACGTTATGGAACTAGTGAAAACCTGTGGCATTTGAGGCCTTAATGGTGGATTTATTCATGGTCTAAATGCACGAAAATCTCCCGGAACCGGCCTGAAGTATTACATGACCTAGAAAACCCAAGAATAAAAAGAAATTTGAATGCGCCGAAAGTACCTTAAAAACTCAAATAGAAGAAACATGTGCTAAGGTGTTGAATTAAGCTTTCCCACTAAAAAAAGGGGCAATTGCGTAGCATGTAAAGTCGCGACGCGTTTAAGACATGCTTTGACCTTCAATTTCAACCTCAAGTCATCGCTTTCAGAGTGATGATATCGTAGGAAGTAGATGATATGATTAATAAATATCATGGGAGTCATAAAAAAGTGTAAATAAATAAAGAAATAATAACATAAACAAAGAGAATACAGTACTACTTCTACACTGTAAAGTCCAAGCAGCATACTTCCAATATCGACTACTCAAACACTATAATACAGCAAATAGCGCGACGAACTGAGCGAAGTAGAGGCAGTTGTTCAAAATGTGAACGCCAGGGGCACAATCTATTCTATGTGGATAATACTGCGCAAGTGCGAGGGGGGTTGCGAGGCACGCTTGGTGAGGAGTAGAGAGCAGATTTGGTAGGAGTTCTGGTTC
>Ga0307509_10002841_pt1 | contig 27423 bp, 26 predicted proteins | sample 10_EM_MG_FD_202245 | JGI IMG/M metagenome (GOLD analysis project Ga0307509, IMG submission 202245) | Populus trichocarpa ectomycorrhiza microbial communities from riparian zone in the Pacific Northwest, United States - 10_EM | ecosystem: Host-associated > Plants > Roots > Unclassified | place... | reverse complement strand
GCACCCGTAATAAAATACTCGCTCCCCCCTCCCCCCTCGTCTTCATAAAGTGTCCCCCCATGCATGCAACACACACGCTTTTTACCACAATCCATCGCTAGTCAGGCCTCTTTCCTCCGAACTTCTACTCCCTCGAGAATACGCTGTACACTACAGACTTTGAAGCCGAGCTTTGCTAGAATACCCGCCCCGCCAATTTCGGCCCGAAGAACAATGGCTACTGTTCAGGAATACAAACTCAAGTTGGACAATGTAGACCTGAAGGATGGGGAGAAGGTCGAGGCGGAGGTTGAGGGGATTGGGGGCGGGAAAGTGATTTTGCTAAAAGTTAATGATCAGTTGAGAGCCTTGGGGCCCAAATGCACACGTATGAACCAGTGAATTGTTTGACTGGCTATAAAGGGAGGTCTAACCTTGTGCATGATATAAAACAGACTATGGAGCACCGCTGATTAAGGGTGTGATTTCCGGTGATGGGAGAATTACTTGTCCCTGGCATGGGGCTTGCTTTAACACCGACTCAGGCGATATCGAGAGTATGTTTTAATTCTCCTGTCCCGCTATTACTGAGGATAAGGATTGGCTTGCTGACGACCCAGACGCCCCCGCCCTGGACCATCTGGCTGCGTTCCCAGTGTCAGTCAAGGACGGTGCAGCCTATATCACGGGCTCTGAAGCGGCAATCAAAGCTGGCAAACGGAAGCCAAATATTAGCTGCAAACCTGTTACCACTGCTGGAGCAGAGCATGTTGTCATAGTTGGAGGGTTTGTAACTCCTACGACACCTCTATTTTCATGGCTGACCTTCCCAGTGGCTCTGGGGCCATGGGGGCGATCGAAGGCCTCCGTGAGAAAGGCTTTGAGGGCCAAATCACAGTTCTGACAAAAGAGAGCTATCTGCCGATAGACAGAACCAAGCTTTCCAAAGCACTGATCTCCGATGAGCAAAAGATACAATGGCGAGATGCTCAGCACTTCCGTGATGCTGGAGTGGATTTCCATCTCACGACAGAAGTTTCTTCAATCAATTTCCAAGCCCACAAGATCTATACCAAGACGGGAGGTGAATTCTCGTATTCCAAGGTCTTGCTATGTACCGGAGGAACTCCCAAGAGACTGGCTATGAAAGGCTTCAAGGACCTAGGAGATATATTTGTGCTGAGAGGAGTTGATGATGTGCAAAGGATCAACACTGCACTTGGGGAGAACGGAAAGAAGGTTGTTGTCATCGGAAGTAGCTTCATCGGTGAGTTTTGCCGAATTCTCAGAGACGGTCATTCTTACACTTGGTTTAGGAATGGAGGTATCAAATTGCCTGGCACAGAAGGGGAATGACATCACAATCGTTGGAATGGAGGGTACTCCATTGTGAGTCCTGCTACGCCCTCTACAAACTTGACCAAGGCTAACAATTTGTTACAGAGAACGCGTTGTGGGGGCAAAAGTTGGAAAGATCTTCCAGAACCAACTCGAGAACAGGGGAGTTAAATTCCGGATGAACTCTGGAGTAGAGTCTGCGGAGCCTTCTCTAGCGAACCCTAGCAAAGTTGGGGCTGTCCTATTGAAAGGCGGCGAGAAGCTCGAGGCAGATCTTGTGATTCTCGGAGTAGGAGTAGTTCCTGCCACGGAGTACCTGAAGCAAAGCGGCATCGAGCTTGAGGGGGATGCATCAGTGAAAGTTGATGGATATTTCCGTGTCGAAGGTGTCGAAGATGCATACGCCGTCGGTATGAGGTTCATACCCCACGATAACACAGAAAGCTAATAACCCCAGGTGATATCGCAACCTACCCTTATAACGGACCGGGCTCAGATGAAAACACCAAAGTGCGAGTTGGTAAATAGCATTCATAGCTCCCTCCCAGAAACACCGTCCTAACTCATCATAGAGCATTGGAACGTAGCACAAAACGCAGGTCGCCAGGCAGCACTTCATATCGCAACAAACGGAGAGCCAACTCACTTCATCCCAGTATTCTGGTCAGCTCTAGGCTCCCAGCTTCGATACTGCGGCGCCACACCTAAAGGTAATAACTGTGTCTCTTGAGCCAGGCAGCCCAAACAATACTGAATATCTCAACTAGGCTACGATGACATCGTCTTCCATGGAAATGCCGACGACGCTAAATTCGTTGCGTACTACACCAAAGGACAGGATGTTGTTGCAGTGGCTACAATGCAAAAAGACCCTTACATGACACAATCCGCTGAGTTGATGCGAAGAAAAATGATGCCAACAAAGGATGAGATTGTTGCAGGGGTGGATGTGCTGAACGTGGAACTTCCTGCAGGCGTTAAGATTTGAAATCGGGTTGACCTGTCAATTACTGGATGTATCGTATCGTACTACACAGAAAACTCTCGAAAGTAAACTCCAATTGGCAACTCGCATGGTGTTCAATATTATCGTGTAATGGAGGCTCCAAAATGTGATCTCTGATATGTCCATTTCCAGGGCATCATAAGTAGTGGGTCGCGCGCGGCTGCGACCCAAGACCTCGGACCACTTCCCCGTAGGTGTGCTGGGCCCTGTGCGCCAGTTGCTGTAATTGCGTGCTGTTCTATTGTCATGGCAACCAAGCTTGGCACATTTACATAGCGCTCGTGCTCTAGCAGTGAATCAAACAACCAACTCACCTCGTAGACCTTTACTTCTACGCCGCACCTCATCCTCCCCTCCTTTCGTCTTTCTCTCCCTTTCCCTACCACCACGACACCAAGAGATCAGGCATCAGGGAAATAAAGACAAAACACCTATAATCCGTTATTCTACCCCCCGTTCAACCATGGATCAATCTGCTGAATCCACCAACACCTCTGGTCCTGGAAGGTCCACAACCACTCTCAACGGTGGCCAGTCCGTATCCAAGAGGTTCTTCTTCTCTCCCCACCACCTCTTTCCCTCTCAGAAGCCAAACTAACAGCCAAACCTCCAGGCTCCAAACTGAGCTAATGCAACTAATGATGTCCACAACCCCGGGTATTTCAGCCTTCCCCACCGATGGCAACCTCCAGCAGTGGACGGGTACCATAAACGGCCCCGAAGGAACCCCATACGAATCTCTAACATTCAAGCTCTCTTTGGAGTTCCCGTCAAACTACCCCATGGCGCCACCCACCGTGCTCTTCACCACCCCGATGTTCCACCCCAATGTGGATATGTCTGGCAGGATCTGCTTGGATATCTTGAAGGATAAGTGGAGCGCTGTGTATAACGTTCAAAGCATCCTTTTGAGCTTGCAGAGTTTGTTGGGTGAGCCTAATAAGTATTTACCCCCCCTCCTTGTCTCAGCCCCGGTATCAGGTGCTGATAGGATCGCAGCAAGAGCCCGTTAAACGGCCAAGCAGCGGAGCTGTGGGATAAGGATCCAAAGGAGTACAAGCGCTTGCTCATGCTCCGTCACAAGGAAGCGGAGGATTGATTCATGAGAGGCGGAAGGATCCCTTTTTTATTTTAGAGACAAAAAGGCAGCATTGTTTGGGCGTTGGATAAACTTTAATTGGCTTGATATGCTGGGTGGAGATCGGACGGAAACGAGACTGGTGCACGGTACACTACCGTCGTGGTGCTCGGCCCACGGTAAATGACTAAACCTATGTCTATTATTGAACTCGTTTTTTGCCGTTGCCCCCCACTGTCGCATGATTCCCCACTCGTTTCCGTGATATCATCTGCACGACACCCCATGAAACACTGTACAATCCATATCTTGAATAACGGGAAGCAGGACGGACGTTGCACACCGTTAATCAACTTTCCCCCATTCCTGATCCCCCTTTTCCCGCTTTTCCCTCTACCGTATATCCCCGCTCCGCAGTGCTCTCCGTATATGAACCATGAACCCCAAAGTTGAAAGGAAAAAATCAAAAAAAGTAAAAATCAAAAGATTATTAAAAGTACCCCACTATTCAATTGCCCCATAACCCCTGCGTGCACCTGTGGCAGTATTGTGGCTAGTGAAAATGTACCATGACAACCGAAGACCACCAAGTTAGCGATAGGCCCGTAAAGAGCTTGCACACAGGAACCGCACAACTACTACGCTCCTTCACACGCCAAAACAACACGATACGATACCAACCAACCATAACATTGCCTACCTTTGAGGCTCTAAAATGGGACAACAGTGGCGAGTGACCAGGGGGTATGATAGACAAGGGCGCACAAGGATCTGGCCCAGTAAGGGAGGCATATCTTGGCTTCCTCCCTCTGTCCCAGGCAGGTCCCTATGTTCTTACCTACTTACTCGCAGCAGCGCATGTGGAGGCATGGAAACAAAGTGAACAGTACTCGAGTATACTCGTGTCTCCGCGCCGAGATTGGGCACCTCTTTGGGAATAGCCTCTACCGGCCGTACAGAGGAAAAGTCCTGACGCCGCTTTTCTCAAGTAAGTACTGTAGTGGAAAAACCCTGTGAACGAATATCTAAAGTCAACGAGGGAGATTAAATTCTTCTGACCACAGAGCTGACCATTAACCATTAAACCTGATCCCCTCCACATGCGCGGACTTGTAATAAATTTACATGAGAGTTCATACAAAGTGATTGATATAAGTTCTTGAGGCATGCGCTCCCACCTCTGTATTCGAGTACATAGGACCTCTTGCCCACGCTGTTTGTCTCCTCACCGCTTCCAGCAACAAGCGCACAAGATATTGTGAATGATCCAACATTGTGATGAATTGTTAGATCATTCTCATATCAGGCTACTAGGACTTTACTGACATTCAAACAACTCGAACACTATGCCTTTTACGGGTTGAAAGGAAACTATTCCAAAAGAGGTGCCCAATCTTGGCGTGGAGACACGAGTAGTTGTATATTACTCCCCCCACACAAAGTTGCAAAATAAAGAAATATAATACTATCGACCAAACCTGTGTACCGTATTTCCTCCCCCCCTTTCCATTTCCCTTTCCTTGTCCCTCCCACATACCGTTAATCCATCCACCCATCATAACATGAAGAACAAGAAAAAAAAGGAAAGGAGAACCCCAAAAGTAAGTTGGCTACCACCATATACCATATCCCCCCTTTCTAAAGCGCGAACCTACGAGTACAAATAGACTGGGATACTACCACAAACAGACAAAAGGAACAGAAGAGGGAAAGAACAGAACATGGAAAGGAAAAATAAAAGAGAAGGAAACGCACCAAGGCTGCGGCTCGCTATCACTACTTCTGGTAGCCAAGCGCAGAAAAAAGGAGGAAAGACACGAGCGCCAAGACAATATCCAATCTCTTTATTCAAGTTTACTTGTACCAGTAAAGAGAAAGAAAGGAAGAATGAGAAAGATAGAGGGAAGAAAAAGAAAGGCGTAGTGAAGTTATTTGGTAAATAGGTAGGTACATAGGTCGAGTAAGCTAAAGGTAAGCAAGAAATAAAATAAAAGAGCAAAGGTTTTGTGAGTGATGATAATGATACAACAGATATTGGATAACGCCAGTTTGATCCCATATTTTAAGTAGCCAGTGAAGTACGCAAGACAGGTAAGGTTAGAAGAAGTTGTGGCGCTGAGCTGTCTAATTGTTTCCAACAGAATAAGGCACTCCGGGGGAACAAAGGTAAGAAGGAGGCCGATGTGTGAATTATTGTTGTTACAGGGTGCAAAACGTAATCAGTCGGGCACGGGAATACAAATTGTAGGCGACGAATGGTCAGCGATATGAGGGAGCGTGAGTACCGGTGCCCAAGATATATACCCCTTTTTGTTATTTGTGCCCGCCCCCGAGATTATACCATCAGCGACTGCTGATTCGGTATGAACGGTTGACCGGAGAATTCGCTATCGACATTCATCGCATCTACATCGGTATGAACCCTGATCTCCGGTGTTTCTGAAGTGACCGAAGGAGCAGCCGAAATTTGCTCCATCCGCGTTCCCGCTGGTGGGGTAGGAGGGGCCGATTGGTCAGATATAGGGGCACCCCAAGTTGGGATAGTCCATTGGATGCCGGTGAATGACTTTAAACTAAACGTAGCCTTGGACCAACGTTTGCAAGGCTTTCCGGTCCTATCGAGAGCACGTAACTGCGCGTTGATTGCGCCTTGGTTGGCCTTAGGTCCCAGCTTTCCATGGTTGGCATGATGAGACATGCCATTCATCGAAGATGCTGGGGATGCGTTGGGGTCACTATGGCAAATCGAGCAATCAGCTACCTTCATCCCTTCCAAGCACATATCACTTCATGACTATAGTGGATACTTACAGCTTTGTCTTCTTTCGCCCGGGCTTCCCGAGTAATGCACCCGGCTGTCTTCCTCGCTTAGACCCAGGCTTCGGGCCGGGGATTCCTCGGGGTCTCTCTGGCACCTGGGCTAGGTTCACATCTGAATTAACTGGCGAGGAGCCTTCCCTTCCTGGTGAGACCTGCGCTGTTGGAGGAGACGAATCCTGAGCAGACTTGTCATTTCCAGCAGGTGCATGAGGAAAAGCAGCTAAAATCTCGGGCTTGAGTTTGAGTTTGACGATCTTTGAAGGAGGAATCTTCGGCTTCGGCTTCGGACCAGGCTTCTTGCGCTCCTTGACAGGAGGAGCTGGTGGAGGAGGAGGTGGTGGTGCCAATACAAATCCAGCGCCAGATGAGGATGTAGAACCTGATTCCTGAGGTGAAGGCGAGAGCGATGGAAGAGAGGAGCTCATGGCTGAACCTGTAGAGGTAGGCATGTCGAGCGATGGTGGAGAAAAATCTAGGCTCCCGTGTAAGCCGAAAGCGTAAGGTGTTTTAATAGCAAAATGAGAGGTCTCAAAATTCAAATCCTCAATACCGCTTCCTGCTGTCGCTGCTTCGCCGTCGTCGTAGGGAGAGTGGTGTGCTTACTTTTGATTTAAGACAGCTGAGGCGAGGAAAGGCCGGGCGGGTCCACCTCGTTTGGGAAATGTGAACAACCGTAATGACGATCGTCGGAGAAGAGTAGCAGAAACGAGATTAGGAAACACGATGGTGATGATTGTGGTGATGATTGTGGCGATGGGAGTGTTGTGTCGAGAAATGGAAAGGAGTGTTTGGGGGTGGGAAAGGGGAAGGCAGAAGAAAAAATGGAGTGGGAAGGGCAATGCATTTTATTATTGTGCTTGTTACTTTAGTGGTGGTAGCCGTGAGCACTGGAACTCTCTAGGGGTAGGGCCGAAGTCGGTTGGGGTCTTTGGGTGTGGTGCGGCGGAAGGCTGGGTGGAGTGAAGGTTTCCGTTGTTGCTGAGCAAAAAGTCTCAGCCGGAGCACGAAGGGAAGATTTGAGAACGAGGGAAGCAACAGAGCAACAACACCAAGGAGTAACCGCTTGGAGAAAAAAACTCCTACTCCAGAAACGATGAAAGAGCAACACACACACCCCCATCATCCATCCATGATCCATTGTATTAGCTGTTCATCGTGCCCGTGGACTACCGGTAGGGTACAATATCCGTTGTTCATCAATTCAACCTGCTCTACTCTCCCCTCTTTCCCATGTTTTTCTTCTCTGTGATCCTCCCTCAATACTCGAGCACCTCCATTCTGTTTCTTTCTTTCTTTCTTTCTTTCTTTCTTGCTTCCTTCCTCCATCTCTTCTGCAGCCAATGCCGAACATATGAAAGCTTACATATCCTACAGAATCCGTTTAAACCAAAAGCTTCGAGAGGCTTTTGCCGCAAACGAGGCAACTTTGACCTAAACATCACATACCATAGCCAATTCAATATCGCACAGACATCCGCAGTAGGCAGTAAATGCTTTACCGTGCCTGAAGAAAACTGAATTGATCTAGCTTGTGCTATGTACGGTAAGCTATTTCAATTGTCATCATCGTAATCATAATCACGATCATGATCTCGTCAGGTTCATTGAAACATTCCCTGTAGCTGTGCTGTAATATACTGTACAGGTACACATACAGCCGCGTTCGCAAAGTTCTCGTACCCTCCCTCGTGCCACGAGTAATTAGAAACGCTTTGCTAACCCTCTCCCTTGATTATTCGGTATGATAAGTGGTGATAATGGTTTACAATGCCCCTAGGGGTATATCCGAAAGATAGCTATCAGAAGGCTTCTTTGTTGTCCCGTTGTTGTAAATAGGTATTGTTCTTGAGGTGCAAGGAGGGGTACAAGAATTTTGCGAACGCGGCTGTATCTGCATAAACGCCCGTGGTCTCTTATCCCTCGCTCTTGGATGCGTGCTACTGGTTTGTCGTGTTTCTCGTGATCCTGCCTTCCACCATGACATCCACCATCCCGTTTGTTTGTTCCTGGCCATGTCCTCGTTCTCATGTCCATTCCCAACTGCACTGCTATCGCCAGATATCCATCCCCTCGTCCCACTCATCTTACCCGTGAATATATTTCAGCTGTATGCAGCTTGCTTTACAATAGCGTAGCATCCTCCCTTCTCTCTCTCTCTCCGCTTGGTGAAAACCGGCCTCTGTCCTGAATATTCGCCTGTCACCCGGGTACTGTATGGAAGAAAGTAAAATAAAACGAGAAATAAGTAGCAGATCCTTATGTCGTGGGTCTTCCCATCCAGCCGACACCGACGAGAAAATAGAAAAATAAAAAAAGGTCAAGTGTGCAACTCGACTGACTTCCTAAGGCTGGTTTGGCCTACTGTATCCTCATTTTATTTCATTTTTCCTTGGTAGCCGCCTTCCCTTCTAGCCTGCGCTCTTTTTTTCCCGTTTTTCATTTTTCCTTTCCCCTTCCCACCACTATCCTCACCCCTCGTCTGTTCGGAATACATAAGACACAGGAGGAGATTCTCGATCCAGCTCTCCCATTTCTACTAAATCGCCTGGTGTTTCATGGGGCTAAGCGGGAGGGATTTTCATTCTTGAATGCAATGTACGGTATGGTGCGTATGTCTGGCAAGCTAATTGGGCTCCAAGTACTCGAGTATTTCCCCTTCTTCCTTCTTCTTCCTTTCCCCATCCCGGCAGTCATCCACAGCACGGAAACAACAGAAGTTGACTGACCCACCCATTAATCCCATCTAAAACCTTGGCTGAAGAGCGTTATAGGCAATGCCTTCTATTTATTTTCCCCTCCCCAGTCTGGCAGAAAAGCAGTGGTGTATATTGGTATTTGCAGTATGCCCCGAGGAATAGAGAAAAGCGAGGATACAGAGAAGGTTAGAATTTCGAAGAGACGGATGAGCGCTGAACTGGCTCACAAGAGATCCGGAGAAGCAGAGTTGGATTGGGTGTCGCAAGTAGGTACCGTACAGATTTTAATATCGATCGTAGAGTAAGCGCGATGTGGCACGAATGACCGAGAGAAGATTAGACTTCTGGTTGAAAGGCACCACTGTGTTCTTTTGTTTCTTCAAATGTCCGCTGACAGTGTCACGATTCAATTTTCAAAAATGAAATTTGTGGGGAAGTAGTGGGCAGTTGGGTATCAAGATTGATGACAGACGCTTTAGGATTAGCTAATGTGTTCCTAATAATACAGTAGGGCCAAGAAAACTCTTCGGCCGCGAATGGGTCTTGTCGGGGGGTTGGCTTATCAGATTGCAGCGCCACATGGTGGCGGCAGAAGGCACAAATGCAGTATCATACCGGTATCATACAAGCGTCGTGCAGGAGTTAAGCCCCAATCCCGACCCTGCTGCTTGTCCTTGTCCTGGTGGGATTTCGAACTTTCCCCTCACCTCTTCCCGATTGAGGGCCACCGATCCTGGGGCCTTTTTGGTATCTTAGGCCGAGTTTCTCATTTTACTCAGATCTAATACATCATCAGTTTCTGCGTCTAGAACGCAGGAGAGGATAATATGAGAGGTTTTGTATTGCACGAGCGGGGGGATTTGAAGATACTGTGAGCAGGTGATAGGGCCCCTACTATCCTACTATATTAGACGGGCACGGGGCAAAGATCTGTCCACCGGTGCCGAGTCCTCTCGCGCGCAAGCTTCCATCTACAATCGGGGTCTGTGATGTTCTGTATGATAAAATGGTAGCATTATATTAGAAGAAAAGAAACAGGTCAATTGCAGAGGTGGTATGTATATGTATCCTATTGGAGTCGAAAGTTCCCCGCCTGAAACTTCACCAGCGCCGACAAAGCTTGTCAACAGCTTGTCATAATATCTTCAGAGTGAGAGCAAGTGAGAGCACAACGGTATCTTTTGCCGTTACGTTTTCTCCTTCTCATCCAGTAACTCTACAACCGCTTGTCTCATCCAACTAAATTTCCCCCTATTCCTCCCTCCTCCCTTTTCTCTCCCCCCTCCACGCAGCGTCTGCTCTCGCATTCAGGTTCTCTTTTTTCCTTTTTTGTCTGTAGTCTTGAGGGCGAAAGGGGGTGGTCGAAGCGTCAATAATACCCCTAACTCCACGATTATCATCTACCTTCATCATCATCCATCATTCAACGGTACGCCCCGCTATCCAGCCACTTACAACAACAACCCCTTCGCTTTTCCCCCTCCAAAATTCGCCTTACTCACCCCCTCCATCCCCCGCACCCTCTCGCCCCGCAAACCAGACTTATCCAACCGCGCCGGAGGTTGGCCAACTCAGCTTCATCCGTAATCTGGCCCAGCCTCGCGTGGACGGCTGTTGTCTAATAACGATCGAGGGCCGAATCATTGTCCAAAAACAGTACCTAGCACCCGTTTCTGGCGTCCCCAGTCCTATCATACATCCCCGCAGGTTTCTTAAGCCCGTTCATGACCAACTCGATCCCAGCGGCCTCAAGTCGGGCTGCTGTAACAATGTCTGGTTCATCTTCTCTCAGACGTTCCATCGTGGCCCCCAGTAGCTCTTATGCTTCGGTCCTCTCCGGGCAGTCTCGTCTTTCTGGCTTCACTTCGGAGCTCAGCCATCACAACGGGACCGGGGTACATTCCCGACATCCACCAAGCTCCACCATAAATTTTCCCGCGTCGAATAATTACGCCATGGGTCAGAACCAAGCAGCACAGCAACCTACTACTGTCCCTAGTTACCTTGCGGAGTCAAGTTATGCCGAGAGGCTCGCTGCGCGGTCCGCTGTTTTTAATCCATTGCCTACCCCACCGTCGTCTTTGACACTGTCTGGGAAAGCCTCGCAAACTCATCGAGGACTGGTGTACGATGTTATTGAGAATGTTTCGGGGGATGATGATGCGTTGAATCCACTTCCTACAAGATGGAATGAAAACGACAAGTGCCCCGGAATCGACCTTCTCAACAATGGAATGGAAGTTAAATTTATTGGTAAACCCGCCTCGTCAACCACATTTACTCCCTGAATTTTTTTTCTTCAAAGCTAATCTTGGCCTCCACCTCGTTTGTTGGAATCGTAGGCCCTCAAAAAGCTAGTGACAATGATGCTGCTGCCGTACGAGCCGATCAACCTATGCCCCCACAATGTGGGCTATTCTATTACGAAGTTACGGTTGTTTCAAAAGGGAAGGAAGGGTAGGTCGATGTTTGACCTACGCGAGATGAATGGCATGCTAAGTTTTTTAATCGCAGTTTAATCGGTGTTGGGTTTTGCACGAAGAAAGTGCAGCTAAATAGGTTGCCGGGATGGGAGCCCGAATCATGGGGATATCATGGTGATGATGGGAATTCTTTTTGCTGTCAAGGTACTGGGAAGCCGTACGGCCCTCAGTTCTCAACCAATGACATCATTGGCTGTGGTGTAAACTTCAGAACCGGAACTGCTTTTTTCACAAAAAATGGTGTTGAATTAGGTACTGCGTTCAGGGATATCAAGGGGAAATTATACCCAGCAGTTGGTATGAAAAGACCTGGGGAACACGTCCGTGTCAATTTTGGGCAGGAGAGGTTTGTTTTTGATATTGATCACTACATGAATGTATGTCCTCTCTTTGCTGGTCTTTTCCCAAAGAAAACCCTAATTCACACGCACATGCAGAATGAAAAAAAAAAAGTTTACGACGAAATCAACCGCCACCCTACGTCAGGTCTTTGCCCATCCCTTGATGAGGCTGCCCTAATACAAGCTCTCGTATCGCAATATCTTGCTCATGACGGATATGTTGACACCGCAAGGGCATTTTCTGATGATGTCCAAAACGAAGCTAGAGCCTTAGACAGTGGACGCTCTGGTGCTCTGAAAGCTTTAGAAGTGAAGGAGGATAAAGATGCAATATATCGCCAAAGTAAGATATAGTACCTTCCAACCTCCTTTTCTTCCACTCCTAATATCAGCCTGCTCTTGCAGAAATTCGGAGCGCGATTCTCGAAGGTGACGTGGATCGCGCACTTGACCTCACCAACAAACATTATCCCGCGGTTTTGCCAAATAATCAGGCGATATTTTTCAGGCTACGTTGTAGGAAATTGGTGGAGATGATCAGGCAGTTTGCAGAGACAGTTCACGACGGTCCTGCCGGCTCGAGAGGTTCTCATGGTGACCCTATGGTTGATGTTTTCGCACAGGATATGGAAATAGACGACCCCGCAGGTGCCGGAGTTGGTTGGGAGGAGATGGATGTTGAAGATGAAGACGGGAGTGGTGGCGTCGAAACAGGAATGGGTGCGGATCAGACAAAGAGCGCTTTGGACGCTGCAGTCAAGTATGGGCAAGATTTGAGGGTTGAGTTCTCATCGGACACCAGACCGGAGATCAGGAAGGCTCTAGAGGAGGCTTTTAGTCTTTTAGCTTATACGGATCCTAGAAATTCTGTCCTCGCTCACTTGCTGGATGAAGAGGGGCGGGTTTCCGTGGCCGAAGAACTCAATTCTGCTATTCTTGGTATGCCTTTCCGTGCTATGATAGTAATTATGTGCTAACACTGACCCGAATCATTAGTTTCGATGGGGAGATCGTCCGTCGCTGCTTTAGAACGACTTGTACAACAGTCCACCATCCTGATTAGTGAACTGAGCGAAGGGGGGGGACCCGGAGCATTCGTCAACCTTCGCAATGACTACCTCCGCAACGATCACCTCCGCAACGATTATCTCAAAACCTCAACTAGGTATTGAAGCGGGGTACTGTCTCGGATACGGAAATGTAGCGTTGATGGTAGTGGTAATATTTGGTTTCAGAATGGTTGGTTGGATGGCATTGAAGTTTTAGCATTCGCGGGGTTTACGGGCATTTGTCATTTACAACTTCTGGTACATGGCTTCCTTTTTTCTTCTTTCGCTTTTTCTGCTCTCCCCTACCTTTTTCTTTCTTTCTTTCTTTCTCTTTCTTTCTTTTTTTTTACCACTCTTATCAAATGTATTTTTCCCCCTCTTTTCCCCGATTATCTTTTGTAGGTGCGCTCTTGCTTGACTAGTACGGGTATGATATGATTGATCTATGGTGATGGAGATTGTGTTTCTCCTGCTGTTGTATGGGGATTTCCTTTTATTTTCTCTTTCTTTTGTTTGGCCAACAGCAATCCTCGCCCTGATATCTGAGTTAGCGTGCTTTACTCTACTCTTCTGGTGCTCTTCTTCCTCTCTCTCTACGATTCCGGCTTGTTAGGGGCAACACCAGAGGGCTACATTGGGTCTTCTTCTCTTTCCCCTCTCCTTCCCCTTATACCCTTACAAATATGATTAGAGAATAGCTGAGTACGACAACTACAATTCGGGATTCTCGCACTCGTACCACGTTCCTCTCCTCCCCCCCCCTTTTCATTTTTCCATCCATTCCTTTGCATCTCTCCTCCAAAGCCACTTCTCCCCAACCTCGTTAATTCCAACCCACATGTAGTATGATGTGTGATTTCCCTATGGCACTATTGCCTTATTATTATTCTTGCCGTTTTCTGATCACTAATTATGGAACCTTTGCCCTACTCTGCTCCGCTCTGCACTCTCGTTTTCTTGTATATATTTTGTCGATGGTTTGTTTGTTGGGTAGGTTAGTGTAGGTACTGGGTGGCTGGCAGGGCGAAGTGGATTAGGAATCTTTTTACTGAAAATGGAACTTGGTTGAAAGGTTGGGCAGTGCGGGTTTGATTGGCGAGTGAGATGTGATGTTCTGCGATTGTGATCTAGGAACTTTTGTAGTGCTGTGCTTTGTAGTTGAACTATACGATTCAGTCATTCAGTCCGGTAAGCCATCCCGGGTACCGAGCTCCTCTCCACCGGTATTCGGGAGGCCTCTTGCTGCTAGTGGAAAGGAGTTGCGTCTCGTGCTGTGCTCTCAGTGTGTTACCCCGGAAGTTAAGCTATCTGACAAGCTCTCCGGTCACCTCTTACTGGAGATCTTAGAGGTGTTACGGTGAGGGGGTAGTGTTTGAGCTCGACGCGTCTAAGTTATTTCTTTGCGCTATTCGGTGCTGTGCGCTCTTTGGCTTTGGTTTCCCTCCTTTATGCTTCCCTTGAGTGTCTCTTTTTTTCATTTCTCTTTTGATTCATCGGAATTAATAGGTTGGGGGGGGGTTGCGACCTCGCTGGGCGATGCTAGTACACCTCACTGTTTAAAACACTTGCCTTACTTCCCTGCCCGACGGCTGGGGAAAGAAGGGAAGCTAGAGAACCACAGTTAGTGTCTTATTTTCCTGCGAGCAGCTGTGCAGAATTCAAATAGGCTCCTGCGAATGTGTATTCCATAGCTCAGCCCGAGGACATCTTCTCGTAATTTGGAAGTGTGTGTTGGTTTTCCAGAACCGCCGTTCCCGAGATAACAGGACTAATTATAGTAGTTGCGGGCGCTATATCTGAAGCGGGATGCGAGATTAATTGATTCCCGAGTAATACAATTGCCAATTGCCGGCGGTCACGGAGAGAGACAGGATTGGGGATAATAGTATTGTATGATAGCCAAGCTGGGGAAATTATTGTCCCAGAGGTATCCTGGGCATCCTCTCCCGTGCCCGCTAGGAAAGCGGTAGGATAGGGTTTGGTTTGGGGGGTATATGGGGGGGGGGGGTCTGTCGGCAAATAATGGAACGTACTTCTGTGTCGTGGCATGGTAGCAGTACTTCCTCATTTTTGTGGGTAGGGTTGGTAGGGCGGTTTGTCTGTATCAGGAGGTCATGTCTCCGCCTTTTTCCTCCTTTCCTTCCTTCCTTCCTTCTCAACACAAAACACTCCAACACAACGACAATTGCCCATCCGGAGGACCATAAGGACGACGAGGGCCCAAGGACCACAGGACCACAGGACCACAGGACCACAGGACCACAGGACAAAAGCACCAAAGCACCAAGGGAACCAAAAGGACGGCAATCGAAGCACGAATCAGCAAACCCCCAACACGGCTGATTGGTTGGGGGGGTGTGGAGGAATGGATGGAGAGGGAGGGAGTGGAGGAATAGGTAGGGAAGGAGAACGTGGAGGGGTGGGTGAAGAGGGGGAATAGGGGGAGTGGAGGAGTGGTTGAAGTGGGAGAACGTGGGGGCATGGTTAAAAAGGAGGAATATGTGGGAGCTAAGGGGATTTCAACTCATATGATGACAAACTTAAACAACTCTGAAAAACTCTTCTCTGGTTGTTTCTTGTTTCGTAGGGACTTCAGGGTCGAGCATAGAGATAACAAAGTTTTTCTGATGAGTTCTATGAAGTGGCTTTTACTTGCCAAGTGGGGCTGGAGGAGCGCGAGAGCAGTGTCAAGGCTTTCTAATAGTGTAATATATATCCTACGTAGTCAATATATAGCGTTTTATTTCATGGATTTTCATAGAGTGTATTGTCGTCCGGTGCAAGCCTAAAGTTAATAGCGCCCTAAACTAGGGTATAAAAATTATAAATCGACGACCTAAGGAAACCGGAACAAGCATAGTAGCAGCAGCGAAAGGGTCATTACTAGAGCACTGTATTCTTCTCTTGGCTTGTTCAGCTCTAGGGAGTTATTATACTGATCTTGAGCTCGAACTTGAATTAGCTAGAGGACATAAGGTCTTGGGGTTAGCGCCTGGCCAGTAGTAGGCCCAAACAGAGTAGATGACTGGGCCTGAGAGAACTGCCGTGGAGTAAAGGGAGACCCGCACAGGCTGGTCGAGAAGGGTATACTGGTCAGGAATTTCCCTCCAAAATCCGTAGGGTACAGTATCCAGTTATCCTCTACAGTTAGTGGTAGTGCCAAATTTCCCTGTACCATCCTAGATATCAGCCATCCATATTACTCTGATTTAGAGATAGAATAGGGTGTAACGCATCAGTCCATCTGATGGCGGGACGGTAGTTGGGTCCGCGGAGGACAGAAATCATAAGACAAGGACCCCCCCCCCAGCTTTTCCCAATTCACTTTGTTTGTTGTGTTGATAACCTTATATATTGTGATATCCTGCGGAATCCATGTTGGGTGGTGCCATACAACCTATTCTAGCCCTGCGAACCAGGGATTTCAGCCAGATTCAGAGGAGTCCAGCATTTATCACTGCCACAGGGGGTTAGTCTGTCTTACCGTGTAACTATAGAACTCTTTACGCCCGCTCTGGGAGAGCTACCGTAAGAACTCGAATAATCGGTACTCGCGCTGGGACGTTGGAGTTGCTTTTACTGATATAGTAAAACACTGTTTTTTTGTTTTTTTCTGGGGGGGGGGGGCTGAGGGGGTCAGTTTTCGCAGTGTTTTCCACCCCCTATCCAAGAGAGGGAATTTTGGACGCCTTAGCGCGAGTACCAATTATTCGAGTTCTTACGGTAGATCAAAGTTCAAGCTGTACTCGAGTACTTGCAATGCCGTGACGTTTTTGAAACGGATTGCTATGGCATACTACCGAAATTCTAAGTCTTGGCCAATTTTTAGCTGTATGCAATAGCAGTCCGTTTTACAAACGTCAGGGCATTGTGAGTAGTATCATATGAGATGCCAGCACACAGCTTCTGGGGAGAAGATGAAAGGGGGAAGGTTTGTGGCATCATCATCACAGTATCTCACTCGGTGAATTCAATACCACCGGAAAAACCAGCTAGGGCGTTCGGTCTTGGAGGATACGGGATGCTTTCAGAAGTGCTGGATGCATATTGGTCCGGGGCAGCAGGGCTCAAGGGAACTAGTAGAGTAGGTAGTCTATTTCCCGAGTTCGATGTGATAGGCTGGCTGCGGAACTAAGGCCGAAAGACATGGATATTGACTATTCTATCTCTGGAGTTCCTTTTGAGTAAAAGGCCTGTTTGTCGTACTGGTTTGGCACTTGTGCGATGCCCTGCTTACTTTTATTCATGGTGACAAGCATCGGGCCAACTCAAGCACTCTACTCCATAGGTTTAATTCAACTTTAATTAAAGAAATAACTGCAAGCCAGAGGAAAATACAAAAAAATGAGCACCAGGTGGATCAGAATCTGCAACCGCCACGCGATGCGCGGTCTCACCAGGTAGTCCCTCCACCCTCCCTCGCCGGGGCCCTCCCTCAGCGGTTCCTGGACCTGCTCGCCAGGCTCTAACGTAGACGCCGCAGAGCGATCCACCACATACTCACTCTTCCGCTCCCTCCCCATCCTAGCCAATGCCGCAAGAAAACCCGACCCAGCCTCAGATCCGAGGGACTGAGTACCCTCGGACTCCGAATCAGACTCCGAATCATATTGCCCCTCGTACACATCAATATCCCCAAACTTATCCCTCTCGATCTCGGCAATCTTCCCCCGGGCAATAACGACGACGGGGACTATCTCATTATCGAGTATGTTGGAAAACATGACTTGCTCTTCATTGTGTTCGGTGACTTTCCTTTGGAGATTTGTGATGGTGGCTTGCATCTCTTCGAGTGCTTTTTCGTGAGCGAGGTAGATTTCGGAGATCTTTTGGTCGGTTTTGGAGATTTCGAGGCTTAGATCATGTGCGGCTCTGCTGCTGAAGTTCCCCATTTTTGCGCTGATGGGGGTTAGTTTGGGGATTGGGTTGCAAGGGAATTTGGGGGAGGGTACTTTGGTGAGAGGATGTTGAAAGTTGTGGTAGAAAATGGGTTTTTTCTTCTGAAAGATGTTCAGATATGTCTTGTTGAGGAAGTTTGAAAAGGTTTTGGATGATATCGATAGGGAAGTATGATAGAAGATTTGATGAGGAGTGTTTTGTGGTGAGCTGGAGGATGGCCCGGAGGTCCCTTATATAGATGGTTAGGGGACATTCTGGTTCTTTGGTACAGAGAACTGGACATTTGCCATTGAGTGGAAGTTGGAAGGCTTGCCATTGAACTCAAAGGCAATATCTATTGTTAGAGATGTTGGGAGTTTGCCATTGGGCTCAGTCTTATTGCTTCCGCTCGAGGCACCACCATTAGCCATTGGGGTCGGCCGGTGCAGACCAAGGGTTGAGCCCTCCCAACCCCCCCCCCCCCGGTGACTTGAGCCCAGCGCCCTCCAGTAAGTAAATTCCGGTAAACCCGAGAATTGTTTCTACGGTCAAGGTCTCCAATGCCACGGCTTTTCATGTTTCAGGCCCTGTTTGGCACCCAAGAAAAATGGCATTTTCTGACCTTTATGGCATTTTTGTTGCAAATGAAATATTGCAATATTGAATCCTTTTGGTTATATCATAGCTCAACCTGCAGGCCTCCTACTGGGCTTTTCTTTTCATTAAAATAGTTAGAATGGCAGTCTCTATCTGGATATGGAAGCTTTTATATCTATTGGCCAAAGAGGCCTAAGCTTTAGTAAAAACGGAGTTTTTAGGAAAAATGGCATTTTTAAAAAATAGTGGCCTGCCAAACAGGGACTTATCTCTCTAATGCCACACCGTCCTACAAATGCCACAACATTTTATAAGATCGAACGATAATCTGATAACTAAATAATCTTTTTCTTCTTCTTTCTTCTATAGTGCTAGATCTAGGATACAGGAAGGTAAGCATGGAGGCGAGAAAAATTGCTGCTAGGAGTGAGGTTGACGGAAATTAGAATTATCACGCGATCAGGTCGAGGAGGGGGGTACCTGTCGTGAGCCTCGCTCCTAGTAGCAAAGTTTCTTTCCTCCATGCTTACTTTCCTGTCTCCTGGATCTAGCACTATCGAAAAAAAGAAAAGAAGAAATAAAAAATTAGTTATTAGATTACTGTTCGATCCTATAAGATATTGAGGCATTAGGGGGGCGCTGTGGCATTGGAGAGATAAAACATGAAAAGCCGTGGCATTGGAGACCTTTGCCGTTAGTTCAATTATATGATAATATTATTAAAGAAATATGATCACTATGGTCCCGGCAACCTGACCTTGATTACTAGGGAATGGCACAATTCATCGGAGCTCAAGGGGGTCGGCTAGTGAGAAGTCTAGACTAAAGGGGTAATTCGGGGTGTCTTTTCCCTCCCATTTTGTGCCTTCATCCAACACAAAGCTGCTCCATACTTGAGCAGGCACCTCCCAACCCCAAGCCATCGGCCCGTGAGTTGCGACCTTGCCCCTGGTAGTGGGCCCTGGTTTCTTGCCGGACCGCATCAATATTCAGTGAGACCAGTATGGATCTAGGTGTGTATCTGTTAGTGGAAAATTTGAGGTAGCTTCCACAACCCCTCCGCTTCAATTCTACAAGATCTTCGGGAATCTTGTTTGAGATGTGTCCCTCCGGGCTGCTGTCCACCGCATCCGGGATTGTGGCCTCTTCAAACCTAGTATGAAAATGTTTAATGATAATGATTCACCTCGACTTGAAGTGATGCGCAAAGTCCTTCCTCTTTCAGTAGGACGCTACCTGGTTCATTCTGGGATGTCGGGTCATCTAGTCGTGAATATCCCGGCACCTGGAGACTCCTGGAGAAACTTTTTTGCCCAGCCAAGAAGCTGAACTCGATATTCCAGAACAGACTCAGGTTGAGCGCTGCTATATATATGGAGGCACTCTTTGCGGAAGAATGGTGTGTAGCATCTTGACAATAACACAAATTCATAGCCCCCATCTACCAATTACCATTTTCTAGTTGCTGTAGGCTTTTGCTATTCCTCATAGTACCACTTTAAGCCAGCCCACAGCCTATTTGAGCAGAACCTCTGGCATCCGCGTCGACAATTCGGCGGCGGGGAGGGGGTGGGGAAACTGAATTGGCAAAAAATTCCCCTCCAGCCTGATTTTACAGTTGCATATCACTATTAACCTAACATCAAGGCCCGTCAGAAAATTCCCATGCACTTCCATTCCTCGAGGTTCCCTGTTACCTGGTATAAGTCCCGCCGGGCCCTGGATCCGCATACCGGAATCCAACTATGTTTTCAGGTTAGCGTCTCCGACAACAGGTGTACCTGCTCTCAAATCCCCCCGGCTCGTAAGAGTCATTCCCCGATGCTTTCAACTAGGAAGTTTCTGGTGTTCCGCTGCCATAGGCCAGGCTCTCGTAGGGATAACCAGGGCGAGGCTTAAGACGGCTTATCGAAAATAGTAGCCTTCTCCCAAAGGTAATTGCGAAAGTCGGTGGTATTGAAGGAGTTGGTACGCGGCGGCACAAGACACACGCTCTGCCCCGAAAGTAGCGGAGGACCGGGAATTGAGTTGGTCAGTTGGCGGAATAGCTGGGAAGAAGAATAGAGTTTACTGTGAAAGCTTATTGATACCTAGTGCCGTAGAATCTATCATCAAATTCAGTTGTAGACAATGGCGGTCTTCTCCCCTGAATAAGGGATACCACACTGGCTAAGTAAATTAATGTTATCATGGGAATATCACATTTGGAAAGCTCGATACTTTATTAGCTTTGAAGTCGGTATTTAAAGAATACAACAGTTAAAATACAAAGAAGAGAGGTACTGTCGACCAGTTCGAATGGCCTAATGACTAAGAAACTGGCCCGTGCTAATTTGATATTCGTTGAAAGGAACAAGATATGAGGGTCTCAGGTTAAGTGGGTTTCAACTCAGAATGTACAACTCGAGTGATAGATAAGTAAAGGAAACGCTCATCCTCATAGCACCATGATTCTTGGTACTTTTCCATGCTCTCCTCTGAACACCATATACGGTGCTCTGCCGCTCTGAACCAAACCATGTAAAGTCTGTTTTTATTACTGGTAGGGCTGGTCTCGCATGCTACACAAGGACTACTAGTCTCTATAATCTTGAGACTTGGGACACCAGTTAGCAAACATAGTAGGAAGTATTATACTGCAAGGCGTCTTACGAGATTGATTGCAAGCTCTTGATTCCACATTTCCCCCAAACAATCCCCTACAGTCTGCTCCGCCGCACCTAGCAAATCTGTTTATTCTTAGCCACGTACCGGGCACCTGCAGGCACAAGACCTACCCGCACTGGTACAGTACTAGTACAGTACGTCCCCAACAGGGCTATCTCATTTTATCTTCGGCACGTATACGGTAGTCGAACCATCTCATTTCCAGAACATCGGCAGTTTATCATCTCGCTTGGGTCCTTTGTCCGCTGTCGGCGAACCAAGCTCTGCACTTTCTTCCTTACCGGGTCATGAAATATCACTTTCTGTGCTCCGCCCACGATACTGCGCCCCCATTAAGGGGTCCCCGATGGCTATGGCACAGATAAGGTGAGTGCAGTGTTTCTTGGAGATTAGCCGGTATAAGCGCCTGTGCTAATATCTGGTACAGTACCAAGCGTGGCTCACGAAGATAAATTAATCTATGATAGTATCTTGTGGCTGGTTGGCCCTGCATCACTGTGATAGTCTTTCAGGGCTCTCGCAAGACCCTTAAAAAAGCAGCTGCAGCCGAAGATATCCTGATAAAGCGAACTCTCGACCGGGAGTAATATAGTACTAGCTGATGGCTACACAACCTCACAACTACATTAGACTTTATCAGTCCTGTTGCTTACATATATCCTCCCCCGTTGAGTTTGCCAGACACTAAAGCCTTTACGGTACGGTCCTCGCGAGGATGTGCTCGAGTGTCGGCTTTAAGTCGCAATACTCCATACCACTAGTAACTTAGGTGGAGTTGAGGTATACTCCCAATGTAGAAGCGTTTTTAAAAAAGACTGCTATTGCATACCGCCCAAATCCAAGCAAAAGGCCTAATTTTGGTGGTATTCAATACCGTATTAATTAAGGAGAACCGCCCGGCGCCAGTACGTTCAAATAAGATTTTTATACCAGCTTTGTCTCGAAATCGTAATAAAACGCCATAGGAGAACTCTTTATAGCCAGGACTATGCCTTTCATAGCTCTGATTTTGACGCAATTGTAAGTTTCACCTCAGCCGCTTCTTATTTCAACGTAAAGGTGTCAGGCGGTTCTCCTCAGTTAGCACGGTAGCAGTCTTTCCAAAAAACGCTTCGACATTGCGAGTACCGGTAATCTTCCGGCCTACAAGGATCAGGGTGCAGCCCCACGTGGGGCACAAGTCGTATGTGGCGCCTGCAGTGGATAGAGTCCCTCGGAGAGGATCCGTTCCGCAGGATGAACTCCAGCCCGGGCGCCGACTAAGAAGTGCAAAAGTCTACCAATCCAACTCTTAAAAAGGAACGTTACTGTACTGTACTGCACACGTGGAGGGCTTCTAGGCTTTATCCCATGCTAACAGACAAGTAGCGGGGGGGCTCGATCATAAATAATTAGAGTATCAAAGCCATATCTATGCCCGAGCACTGTGCGGCAGTCGAGATAACTCTATGGGAAGCTCTAAAGTGTTCATCCAAAATGAAGTTGTTTCTTAAGCTATTAACTCCAAACCGGCCCTGGACGTGCACTCGAGTACTCGACCGGTGTGCTCAAGTACCGCGATCGCTTATGATAGGCTAATCCCTGTGTACTAATACCTGTATACTCTAAATTTAGTGCTCTTCTCTGCGGCTCTGCTCTGGTCTCTCGGCCTCTTCCAGGGTAAACCAACTCAATTCTACTGGATCTACCACATCCAGGCCTGCCTGATCACAATAGCAAAAGGCATGCGGGGAAGGCTAGTATTTTCAAAATTCACATCGTATCCGGCTTTGTCAGATATGAGTGCTAGTACGAGTACTCGAGCACAATACCCAAATACCGTAAGCCGACTATCTAGTTGCAGATCACTAGGTATTTGGAATTTTCCGTCCTGAAAACAAGAAAGGAAACCCCCAGAAAGGAAGAGGCAACAAATGGTCGGTTCGAGTCAGAGACACGATTAGGGATGGAACAGCACAGTGCTCGTATCGCCATGACCCTGATTCCTAGAACCCGAACGATTGCTATCCAATAGCGTTAGTCTAGGCGCATTGGGGAGCTTCTTTCCTTTTTCCTTTCGGGAAACCCCGAGTTGGATAAACCTTCCGCCCCGCCCTCCCACCAATCGATAAGCCATCATCATCACGCCAACCATTCAGAATCGATCTCTGATATGCGAGAAAGGCAATTTCTAAGCGAGGAAGGGGACAATGGTCTTTTTTTTTCCAAATGATGAATAACATCAGACAACAGCACTACGCTAGAGCATGCTTTAAAAATTACGACACTCTCAAAAGGTATTGGGTCAGGCTGCAGCGACGGGGATCCCATTTAGAAACCTCAACCAGATGAAGCATCGAGCCCCACCGCCCGCGAGGGCTTACCAACACCGCTAAATCCAAGCATTGGCCACCATCCGGCCCGAAAACGGGCTTCTGGCGGCCGGAGTGGTAGGGATATTGTCAACCACTGGGCAAAAAGCAAGGCGATTATCCATCATAGGAATCTAGAGATCGAATGCCGCCCCTAGAAGCAAGGGCATGCGGTAAAGTAGACTGTCGTACCGGTATTTCCATTTGTAAAAAAATTAGACTCAATTGAACCTTTTCACTTCCTCCACCTTCCCCGTCCCCCGCATACCGGTGATGCACTTACTTTTCCCAGCTTACCGTGCTGGGGGAGATCCGTTGTCCTTAGTGCATATAAGGATTCTCCGCCATCCAGGGCTCTCTTTAGACCTTCATTATAAGACTACAGAAGCTTCGCAGTACTTCTTTAGCTTGACTCGCTGCTCCCCTCCCCTCGAACGGACTATTAAGAACCCTACTTCCCGAAATCAAAAGCAGATCTAGCCTAGGCCCGTTCTTTGCTTTTCTTCTTTCTGCTCTTATACCCGCATACCCCTTCAGTCACTTCTTAAGCAAAAACCTATTCGCGGATTTCTTTGACAGCGCAAGTCATAAGTGTCTCTTTGTGCCTTTATCCCGGACGATTGAATTAGTGGGCGAATAACCTAATTTGATACCGAGGGCGGCTTCGGAGAGTTGGCGTGGCTGACTAGTGCTTCAAGAACCAACCCTAATTAGGACAAAACACTTTTTTTTGTGAGGAAACCTGGCAGATATAAATATTGAAGGATCCAACATCGAGAAATATAATAGAAGAGAGGGGAAACGCGGGGGAAATGTTTAGCCTCAAATTTTGGACATGGTTCAGTTATGGGGAAAAGCGGCCGGCGTTCTTGGAGTTTAGGAGCAGTCAGGGATTTATCGTTACAGCAATGTCCCTAGCGGTCTTCACTGTGAGTACCCCCCTCCCCAATAACGGGTTCCTGGGATTGGGAAGTTACCGTGCTAATGGACTGGCGCACCAGGATATTTTTCTTTATGGATTGGTATGCCCCTGCTCTTTCATATGATCCTGTGGACTTTTGCGGGTTCCGAATGCGGCTGACCCTGGATTAGGTCATTCCTGTATTCCCATTTGCATTAGAGGAACGAGCGAATATTCCCCACAATGGTAACCCTTTAAAGCTCTTATATTTGTTGTCGATCAATTCTAATAGTTTCGCTAGATGTTCAACGATGGATTTCGGTCCTGTTGGCTGTGTATGGGGGCGGCATTTTCATAGCATCTCGTAAGTATCATCCCCTGCAACACCAAATATCACCAACTCGTTAAGGGCATACGATGCATACCTCAACATCCACCAAACCCCCGTATCTTCGAATATCCCACCCAATTCTTTATAACTCTCCCATCGCATCCTATCCTGTTGTTGCACTAGATCAAGCTTTACCTCGCACAAGCTAACGTTGGTGGATGTCTCAGCTATATGCGGGTACCTTGCAGACATAAGCAGCAACAGACGATCAACGCTACTAATTGGCCTTTTAGCACTTTCCGGGGCAACAGTTCTGCTCTGTGTAGGATCCAACATCACTATTCTCATCATTGGCCGATTCCTCCAGGGAGTTTCGGCCGCAGTAGTATGGTCGGTCGGGTTAGCGCTCATTGTCGATACTGTGGGTAAAAACGAGGTCGCGCAGACCATGGGGATAGTGAGGTTAGTCTAATCCCGCTCTTTAGAGACCTGTCAAGCCCCCAGACGGGACAAATGATTGGAGTGGAAAAGCTAACGTTTATCCCGAAAGTGTCGCAATGAGCGGTGGTATATTTTTGGCGCCCCTATTGGGCGGTATTGTTTATGACAAGTGAGCTTCCATAAGTGGGTCGTCCTGGGTAGTTGATCTTGCTAACATAGCATTGGCAGGGGTGGATATTATGCTGGTAGGATCTTATGATATCCGTCGCACCAAAATCTATTGAACCTGCAAGCTAATCAGTGAATTAACTCAGTATTCTCAATGGCTTTTGGCCTAGTAAGTCGGAGCCTAACTTAAACCCCCTCTTCCGGTCATCGGGTTTTGCTAATTAATAATTTGCTTGATAGCTAGCGCTTGACATTATTATACGACTGCTCCTGATCGAGAAGAAGATCGCAGCGAAATATTTACCCAAGAACGAAGAATCCAGCGAGACCTCTCCAGGAATAGACGCCAGCGGGGCCTTGGCGGGAGCAGAGAGAGACTCCGGATCTCCGCCCGGGCCCTCACGCATGCCAAGATCACCCTGCGAGGGAAGCCGCTTGATTCCAGTGCCCAAGGGGGCCCACACGCCCGATAATGGAACAATGCCCGCTAATAGTAGTGAGAATACTTGTGAGCAAAAGAGCCACCCCTAGTAACACATATCTTCGAAATAGCTTGCTAAGAAATCATCTTTCTCTGCAGCCAATGACATCGAAGCAGGACCTACAGCCCCGAAGAAACGCAGCAGAGTGCCGCCAATCATCAGAATTCTGAAGTACCCTAGACTCCTAACGGCTCTTTGGGGGACACTCGTTCAGGCGGTGTTTATGACAGCGTTGGAGACGACGTTACCCCTCCGTGCTTGGGAACTCTTCAATTTCAACGCAACAGGAGCAGGACTGATCTTCCTCGCAATCGTTCTCCCGACTTTCCTCGCCCCCCTGGTTGGTGAGTCGCTCCCATGGGTACGAGCACATATGCTGCTGTAGAAGGCTAATAAGAATAGGTTGGGCATGCGACAAATGGGGAACGCGCTGGGTCCAAACCGCAGGCTTCATTCTCTGCTGCCCTTTCTTCATCTTTTTGCGATTCCCGGACCACAACAGCACCTCCCAGATAGTCCTGATGTGCGCTATCCTTGGCTTGATCGGAATTGGGCTCGTCTTGATTATGCCCACTTTGATGACTGAGATCACTTTATTCCTTGACGAGGTGGAAGAAAACAACCCCTGTATATTCGGTAATAACGGGGCTTATGCACAAGGGGTAACGCGCACCTAATAGAGAGAATGAGGGATTCCCTGTAAATATGATTGCTAATTATGATTGATTTTACAGTATGGATTGTTCAACCTTGCATTTTCCGCTGGTACATTTGTAGGGCCTTTGTGGTGTAAGTGAATCATTCAAATGAGAATTATTCTTTGGGGGCTGAAAGGACTGACGATACCTCATAAAGCCGGATTCCTTAAGGACATCGCGGGGTGGAACACTATGGTTTTGACAATTGGTTTGCGCCCCGACTTCCTAGGCGCGATCCTCTAGGTGAATTTGTGCTAATCGCGGGGATTCACAGGAGTGCTAAGTATCCTCACCGCTATCCCAAGTGTAAGCCTTCCCACTTACTGTTTAACCCTCTATCAGCGCAAAATTTCTAATAAAGCTTTTAGGCGATTTACACTGGTGGGAAGATTAGGAAGGAGGACCTTGAGTTCTTGGAAGGCCTGGGTAGCACAAAGCGCAACATACCTTCAGCCTCAAACCTGACTGCTCGGCAGTAGCGTGAAAGGCAGTGGCGCATTTCGGAACAATACTGTAGTTTTAACGTCTGGCATACTTCCTTTTGCCCGTGGGTACCCACCACAGACAGCCCCCGCCCCTCTGCCCCTCAACCTGTTGTAAAAAAAGATAACGATCTCCGCGGCACCTTTTTTCCCGTTAATATAGCTATAGAAGTTTGTTAAATTATTGAATTATAGACTGTACCAAGATCATGATTTCTACGAATTGATGAACTGATCCATTCTCCACTGCCGGTAGCTCAGATGACTCGAGTAAAAGATTTCGAGACCGGAGAAGCACATACCAAAACCTGACCACTCTTGGCCATTCAGGCTGATACTAGCAGCAAGTGATGTCCCGTGACGCAATTCGTCGCACAGTACCTGAAGCTCTAATTAGCCGCTTACTGTCCTACCTACGGGTGCCTTCCTCCTTCCAAATCCCGACATTAGAACCAGTGTATGCCACCACCGCCGCAGCTTACCACCGCAGCTTACCACTGTGCAGTTGAAGGGCGATTCTGTCAAAAAGCTGCAGGTAACTTCCGAGTCGCGGAAAAGCCAGTTTTGGTCAATTACAAGTGCCCGGAAATATGAACCCGAAAACAGGGGGGGGGGGGGGGAGGCAAAAATTTGCAAA
>Ga0307509_10002840_pt1 | contig 27430 bp, 22 predicted proteins | sample 10_EM_MG_FD_202245 | JGI IMG/M metagenome (GOLD analysis project Ga0307509, IMG submission 202245) | Populus trichocarpa ectomycorrhiza microbial communities from riparian zone in the Pacific Northwest, United States - 10_EM | ecosystem: Host-associated > Plants > Roots > Unclassified | place... | reverse complement strand
GCCCGTGCAGCACGGCGAGCGCCTCGGCCAGCGCTACGGCGAGTGCGAGCACGGTCCGCTCGGGCAGCGGACCACCGTTCACCGCGAGGGCGGTCGGGAGCGGCAGCGCGGGCACATAGGGCCGGGCATGCCACGCCTCACCGCCCGGGGCGGCGAGTTCGACGGCCGGCAGCACCCAGGACCCGAGCAGATACCGCGAGGTGTCGGCCTCCGCCATGAACCGCCCCGGGTCGGCCTTCGGCAGGGGCGCACTCAGCAGGACGGTGCGGTCACCGTTGGGACTGCGGGCGATGAAGCGGCGTTCGGGGGTGGGGGGTTGAGCCGGGGCGTGGGCGGGGGTGCTGCTGTCGAGCCGGGTGACGACCGTGTAGGGGCCGATCCGCCGCGTCGTAGCCATAGGCATAGCCATGTATGGTGCGCTCCCCTCCCACCGGTCCTTCCGGCATGGGCGCGTGCTCACCCTCCCGTGCGCGGGCCAGGTACGGCAACAGGGTGGGCGCCTCCCGCGCGCGCCCACCCTGAGTTGCCTTGTTGCTTTGCCCCGTGCCTCGGCCTACTGGAAGTAGCTGGCGGCCTTCTTGTCGCCTTCCATGTAGGTACCGCCCGACGTGTACACGACGTGACCGATGCCGGTCAGCGCGGTGTGGATGTCGTTGGCTTCCTTGTCCCACCGGTGCAGCTTCTCGTTGAAGGTGCCCTGGGCGTCACCCTCCCAGTACTGCTGGCTCTTCACCACCAGCGCGCGAAGCTCCTGGAGGTCCTGCTCCAGCTGCTTCGCCTCGTTGCCGATCTTGGTGGCCGCGAAGTCCAGCCCGTCATAAGTGACGGAAAGGCCGTCGGAGTTACGGCTCATGCGTGTGTACCTCGTCTCGTTAGTGTGGGGCTGGTGGGCGTGGTCGTACGTCGTGCCGGGTCGCGCTGCGTCGTGCCGCGTGGCTCAGTAGGAGCTCAGCGAGGACGAGGTCACGGTCGGGGCGCCGTCCTGGAGGTCGATCTTGTTTACCGCCGCGCGGACCTCGTCTTCCTTGCTGTCCTTGATGTTGCGCGTCGCGGTCATCGCCTCGATGACGTCACCGAGAATGGTGCCGATCTTCTGCAGCGACTCATTGATCTCGTACTGCTTCTTGTCGAACGCGGCACGCCCGATACCGTGCCACTGGCCCTCAAGCCCGTCGATCACACCCTGAAGCCCATGCACGCGCTTGGCGATGCCGTCGTACTTGTCGAGCATCTGCTTCTGAATATCGACTACTGCGGCATCTTCGAGCTTCTGCTTGTTGGACATGGTCAGCTCACCCTTCTTGTGTTGACTGATTCGCGTTGTCGAATGACCGACTCACGTTGTGTGTTGACTGACGCGCGCCGAGTGTTGCCTGAGGCGCGGTCCGGCTGGACAACCCGGTCACCTGGCATGTCGTGCGCGCATTACGGCTACACCCGCACCACAGAGGACGATGACTGCGGCTGCGCCGCCGAGTGCGATCCAGAGCGTGTTGCTGTCGCTGGACGACTGTGCGCTGGGAGCTGCGGCTGAGGTGCCGCCGGTTGAGGTTGTCTGCTGGGGTTGAGAGGTGGCTGAGGCGGACGGGGAGGGTGAAGATGCGGAGTTCGCCAAGAGATCCCCACCGTTGTCCTTCGCAAGGGGATCGACGTTCGCCGGGCCGGCATCGTAATTGGCGTTTTCAAGGACTACCCGGGGCCTGATGAATCCGTAGCCCGCGTACTTGCTCGGGTCGTCCTTCGCCCAAGTACGGCCCGCCGTGTCGATCAGGGAGCGGGTGACCTGGTTCACCGTCCAGTCGGGGTGCGCGGACCAGATCAGAGCGGCGGCAGCAGAGGTGAGGGCAGTTGCCGGACTCGTACCCTTGCTGTCGCAGTAGGCGCGGAAGTCAGCGTTGCACCACGCGGGAATTGCAGCACCTGGCGCCGCGAGGTCGACATAGTTTCCGTATGAGGAGAACTTCGAAACCGTCAAAGACTCGTCGGCAGCGGCGACACCGATCACATACGGATAGCCAGCCGGGTAGTCGATGAAGTTGGTCTTCCCGTCCTCAGCGTTGTTGCCGACAGCGGCAATCAATAGTTTCCCCTTGGAGGCGGCGTAGTTGATAGCCGCTTTGTCCTCTTCGCTGGTCATGCCACCGAAGGACATGCTGATGATCTTTGCATCGGTGTCGGCTGCTGCCCTGAGTGCCTCCGCAGCCTCGGGCGTCTTGCCCTTCTCCGCCCCGCTCTTGAGACCCTCCAACTGCATGCGATACGGGACGATCTTCGCGCCCGGCGCCAGTCCCTTCAAACCTCCGTCCGCTCCCGTGCCCGCGATCAGCTCGGCCATGGACGTTCCATGACCGTCGTAGTCAACCGTGGCGTGATAGGCAACCGCCTTGGGAACGTCAGCGGTCAGGACCTGCCCCTTGAGCGAGGGTGTATTTGCGTTCACCCCCGTATCGATGACAGCAACCTTGACACCCTTCCCCGTGCTGACCTTCCACATCTGCTCGGCCTGCATCGTGTCCAGGTACCACTGCTTCGACCGCTCGTCGTACGCGGCAGCGCTCGGGGCAAAGCTAATGCCAGCAGTAGCCAAGGCACCGACGACCACACTCACGGCACGTACTCGCCCGACATGACGCGTCAACGGCATTGACCGTCCTCGCTCGCGCTTAGTTGGCAGCGGGCGGCACATACCGTCGCGACGTGGTGGGCAGATACGCTTCGTTGTCATTCCCCGGGTCACCTCACCCGTCGCGCACGCATGACGGCTACGCCCGCACCACCGATGACGACGACTGCGGCGGCACCGCCGAGCGCGATCCAGAGCGTGTTGCTGTCACTGGACGACTGCGCGTTTGATCCTGCGGCTGAGGTGCCACCGGTTGAAGTCTTTTGCTGGGGTTGCGATGCGGTTGGTGTGGGCGGGGACGATGAGGACGACGAAGAGGATGAGGACGAAGACTTGGCCAGTAGATCCCCACCGTTCTCCTTGGCGAGCGGGTCTATATTCGCGGAGCCCGGATCGTAGCCCGAGTCCGCGAGAACCACGCGGGGACGAACGGCACCGTAGCCTAGATACTTACTCGGATCATTCTTCGGCCAGTCACGACCAGCAGTATCGATCAGAGCCCGAGTGACCTGGTTGACCGTCCAGTCAGGGTGAGCGGACCAGATCAGGGCAGCGGATGCCGAGGCGATGGCCGCCGCCGAACTCGTACCGTTCACGTCGTCGCAGTACGAGCGGAAGTTCGCATCACACCAGCCCGGGAAGTCCTGCCCGGGTGCCGTGAGGTCCACATAGCCTCCGTACGAGGAGAACTTGGACACCGTGCCGGACTCGTCGGTCGACGACACCCCCACCACGTAAGGGAAGGCCGCCGGATAGCCGATCGTGCCTGCATTTTGGCCACTGTTACCCACCGCCGCGATGAGCAGTTTGCCCTTCGATGCGGCGTACTCGACAGCTGCCTCTTCCTTGGAACTCGGTCCCTCCGAACCGAACGACATATTGATGATCTTTACGTCGGTGTCAGCAGCAGCCCGGATCGCCTCTGTGTCATCAGGTGTCCTCCGCTTCTCTTCTGCACCCTTCAGACCTTCCAAGTCGATGCGAAAGGGCACGATCTTCGCCCCCGGCGCCAGCCCCTGAAGGCCGCCTCCCGCTCCCGTGCCCGCGATCAACTCGGCCATGGTCGTTCCATGGCCGGTGTAGTCGTCCGTAGCGTGGTAGGACACCGACTTGGGCACCTCATCCACCAGAACCTGCCCCTTCAGGGAGGCGGTGTCAGCATTCACCCCACTGTCGATGACAGCGACTTTCACACCCTTCCCCGTGCTGACCTTCCACATCTGCTCAGCCTGCATCGGGCCCAAATACCACTGCTTCGACTGGGCATCGTACGCAGCAGCACTCGGAGCGAAGCCCATGCTCACGGCGGCCAGGGCGCCGACGACGGCGCCTACAGCCCGCGCCCGCCTTCCGTAGCGCTCCCTGAGGAGCACAGCCTGCTCGGCTCGTCGGCTGGTCCCTGACTTCATGGCGTTGTCTGTCCTCGCTCGCGCTCAGTTGATGACCGGCGGCACATCGCGCCGTGGGCTGGTAGGCAGGTGGGTCTCGTCGTCCTCGGTCAAGCAGTCGGGGCGTGGATCCCTTTGCGCGCTCGGCTCTTCACCGGGCTTTCCGTGACCGCCAGGTCCGCGCACGAGGCCGGCGCCTCCTCGCGTCATGCCATTGCGCTCGGCTCGGGCCGCAGTGTTACGTTCGGCAGGCCTGCCGGTGACAGCCTCAGAGCTGCTTGTACCGCTACGAGGCGAGCCCTTACTCGAACCGGTCCGACCGGTCGGCTCCGGCGCTCCGAAGACACCGCGTTGTCCGGGCCGGCTCGTCGCCGACCGAGAGTTGGCCGCTTCCTCTGCGCCGATGACGGTGCCGCGAGGCATCTTCGCCCCGCCCTGCGCCGACTTGCCTGCAGCGTTCGAGGGCCGCCCTCCGACCACGCCGTTGGTGCGACCCGCCCCAGTGGCCGAACCCCCGGTGGTCCGTGACGAGGACGCGCCACCAGCCCGCGGGGTACCGCCGCTGATACCACGGCCCATCGGGGACGACTTCGCTCCAGTGGCACCACCCCTGCCAGCGGACTGGCCAGGGGCCGCAGCACGGCCCATCTGGTTCGCCGCCCCCCGCCCCGCCGAACGCCCAGAAGTATTGGAGCCGGACGTGCCCACGCGGCCTTGCGCGGACGCAGGGGTACGAACGCCTGCGCCCATGTTCCGGCTTGAGGTGCCATTGGGCATCGGCGCCCCGAAGCCGCTGTCGAACCCACCGACCGGGCCGACGCCAGTGGCGGGGGTACCCGCGACCGGCGGAGTATGGCCGTTCACCGGCGTAAGCGAGGCGGGCGGAAGAGCGCCGACGCTGTCGATGTTCGTGCCTACTGGGATATCGGGATGCGTAATTCGGTCGGGGAGGTGCTTCGCGGGCGTTGGAGTCTCACTTGTGCCGTGTCCGGTGGCATCGCCCGCTGTCACAACCGTCACATGATGGCTCGTGGGAGACACCGGTCCGGTTACTCCATCCGAGCGCGTGTTGGACACCGGCTCGACACGATACTCCGCCGCAGGTTTAGGGACGCCCACGTCAGGCATGGAGCTGAACTCTGGTTGCTTGACCGGCAGCGACGCCATGCCTTCTTCGGACACCGAGTAGTACGACGCCAACCGATTCATCTGGTTGATCGCCTCTTGCCGGTCCTTCTCCACCTTTACGGCAGCGGTGTACTCCGCTTTGTTTGCCACCTTCTCGGTTTCCGTGAACGCGTGGGGGCGCTTCCGGTCCGCTGCTGTGTCACGGGACGGCATGGCGCCACGTACAGACGCGAGCCCCACAGCGGCAGCCGTGATCTGATCACCCGCAGCTCCGGCGTAGTCGCTCAAGTGCTGCGTGTTGGTGACGAGGTTGCTGCCCCAGACACGGAACGCTTCGCCCGACTCTCCGATCCACTCGACCCTGTTGATGTGGCCGTCAAGCTCAGTCGCCGCCGCTTTGATCGCGTCGCGCGCATCCCACAATGCCTTCCCGGAGGATTCAAGGTCCTCCGGGTCCGTCTGCTCGATCAAGTCGAGCAATTGATTGAGGCCCAGATCAGAACTGTCGAAGTCGGTGCTGTCATGCACTGCCTTCGCATAGGGGCTCTTCTCGGCGGCAGCACGCAAGGTGCCGTTCACCATCCGTGTGAACAGCCCCCCGCCCTGGGGTAGTTCCTCAGCGCTTCGGGTGAAGTCCGTGTAGGTGTTACGCGTGGAAATTCGATCCAGGTCGGCTTCGTGCTTGTCCGTCATCGTCAGAGCCCCGCACCGGTCTTGGAGTCATTGGCGTGCAGCTTGTCGCGCTTCGCGTCCTGGACGCCCCTGATCTGCGCCTGGATCGACCAGAAGCGCCGACGCTGCTCCTCTTCAAGATTGTCGAAGCCTCGGTGCGCACCCTGAACCGCGATGCCGATCGCTTCGATCTGAAGGTGCAGAGTCTTGGACAGGGAAGTCAGCTCGGTATGCACTCTGTTGTACTGCAGATAGAGCCCACGAGCCTCGGGAAAGAGATCGTGCGCCCCACTGCTCAGAGAGGTCGGCTTGATCTCCTGAGCACCCACCTTCGTAGGGTTGCCGGCCGACCCTTCAAGATCCCGCAGGACTGCGTCCACCCGTTTCATGAAGGTGGTCAGCGCTTCGTTACTGGCCTCCAGGTTCGCCGCCCTGGTAGCCGACACGCCCCCCACCATGTCTGCCGGAAGCACGACGCTCCTCCCCGTTTCCCCGTACATCCATCGGCCGCGACCCGACCGAGGACGATCACTCACTCACCGTACGATCGCAAAGCGTGCCACGCCTGACAACGCGTTTACCACTGTAGTCAACCTGTACATCGGGGCCAACCGGCCTGTGTGTTAACTCAGTTACGGCACCGAACCAGACGTCGCATTTTGCCCTTTTTGCCGCCTCGCCGCTAGCTGATCACACACCTTCAGTGGCGTTACCCCACCACAGAGCGGCCAACCATGCCCATGCCAGGCGCCGCCGGCCCGGCACACTTCCTGATCTCCATCAAATTTCCACACGCGACGGGACTGGTCGCGTAGCCAACAGCCTCAGCCCGCCTACCCAGTTGCACGATCTGCGGACCGTCGTCGCCACAGAGCAGTGCCAGACACCCCACCAGCCATCGAGCGGCACCCCGCGCCCACCCACCCCCGGCCGCGGCCACCCGATCCACCACAACGAGATCGCAAAGTCTTTGCGACTACAAAACCTGAGCCTGACAAACCGGTTGCTAGGTTGACACGGGCTTTGCCCTGCCGCGGACAGACCCATTGGGCAAAGCGCAAACTACGGGGCATAACGGAATACAGCGGTAACGGGGAGGTATCCACGCATGGCGTGGGACGAGTGGGAGCAGCTCAAGACCCAGGCGGCGGAGCGGCACTCGACGAAGATGGAGTTGAACCAGCTTCCGGCGGATCCGGGCGGGAGTGGTGGCGGGGACAGCCCGCAGGGTGATCTACGCGTCAGTCAGAAGGACTTGGCCGCGGTCGGCGATGCCGCCTACCAGCTCCACCAGGACTTCACCCACTACAGCACCTACGCTCGCTCCGCCTCCCTCACGGCGGCCGGGGGCCTCAAGAAGCAGGGCTTTGCTCTCGGTGCCGCCCTCGACCACGTGGCCGAACGCTGGGCGGACCAGACCCGGTCACTGCTCGACGCCACCGCCCACATCTCGAACCACCTCGACTACACCAAGGGCGCACACGCCGGCGATGAGGTCTACATCGCCGACTCCATCAGCAGCATCTCCACTCTCGACGACGGCTTCGACCACCGGAGCGGGCACAGCTGATGGATCTGGACACGCTCCGCTACGGCAGCTTCCAGCAGCTCGGCGAGGCCATCACCGACTGGCAGCAGATGACCAAGCAGCTCGCCGATCTGAAGAAGGACGCCGAGGAAAACCTCAAGGCCAAGGCGGACAAGGCGGATTGGGCAGGCCTCAACGCCACCGTCACCCGCGAGTTCGTGGACAAGACGGCCACCGAGTTCGCCGACGCGCACACCCAGGCCGACTCGATCACCAAGATCCTCAGCGACACTCATGGTGAACTTGTCAGCTACCAAACGCAGTTGAACAACGCCGTCGACCGCTGCGCCAAGAAGCACCTGACCGTGGTGGACACCGGCGACGGCACCTTCGTCGTCACCCAGAACACCCGCCCCGACTGGGCCTCCGACCCCAGCGGCAAGACCGACACCACCAGCCAGCAGGACATCGACGCGCTCCGCACGGAGATCGAGCACATCCTCAGCAAGGCCACCGAGAGCGACAGCAGCGCGGCCAAGGTCCTCCAACTCCTCGTCGACCAGGCCGAGTACGGTTTCTCCGACACCGCGTACACGGACCGCGACTCCGCCGCCAAGGCCGTAGCGGCCGCCGACAGGCTGGCCAAGATCCTCGCCAGGGATCCGGGCGACGTCACCGACACCGAACTCGACGAGCTCAACACCACGCTCGCCCAGTACAAGAACGACCCGCTCTTCGCCGAGAAGTTCGCGACCGACGTGGGCCCCAAGCGGACCATGGAGTTCTACGCGAGCCTGGTCGACGACGCCCAGTTCGCCGTCAACCCCCGTTCCCGCGAGGGGCTTTCGGATGCCCAGAAGGAGCGGATGAAGCTCGTCGAGGACTTCGAGAAGCAGTTGGGAATGACACTGGCCACGGCCAGCCACTCCGACAGCGACAAGATGCAGACATGGAAGTCCGACGCCATCAACCTGGGCGGGCAGAACGTCCGGCCCAACGGCGAAAACCCCGTCTACGGCTTCCAGGTGATGAGCAACCTGATGCGCAACGGGGAGTACAGAACCGACTTCCTCCACGACTACGGCGACCATCTCATCGCCTACGAGAAGTCGCACACGTCGGACGAGTACGGCGGCCTCCAGCGTCGCGTGACCCGCAAGGACGTACTTTTCTGGGACCACTCCGGCCAGTGGGAGCAGCTCCACTACGGCGACGCCAACGACGCCGGGCGGGATCCGATGACCGGGTTCATGGAGGCCCTGGGCCACAACTCGGACGCTTCGACGCAGTTCTTCAACGAGGGCGACAACTTCGACTATCTGACCGACAAGCGCGAGTGGCCCGAGGACTACGCGGGCGAGCACGCAAAAACCGTCGCGGGGTACGACTCACTCGGGCACGCGCTGGAGTCCGCGACGACTGGGGCGCCGTACGACGCCCATCCGCCCACGCTGCACCGCGACGCGGACACGGCCAGGGTCGCCGAGAAGGTCGTAGCGCTGTACGGGCGCGACGCCGAGTACAAGGGGCACGACCAAGTCGGCCTCAGCGGGGCTCAGTTGATGCACAAGCAGCGGGGCATCTCGGACAGCCTCGGAAAGATCGGGGCCGCGTACATCGACGACATCGACTGGGCCATGGACCACGACGCCGACAAGTCGCTCTACGCCGTGGACAACGGGGGCCGCAGCTCGCTCGGTGAGCGCGCGCACTTCGATGCCAAGGGGCTCGGGGTGACCAAGTTCCTCAGCACTCTGGGGCAGGATCCGCTCGCGTACACGGAAGTGGGTCAGGCCCAGCAGGTGTACAGCACCTCCCTCGTCGACGCGCACCCGCCGACGGTCGACGCGCAGGGGCATGTGCACAGCGTCCAGGCCGAGACCGCGGTGCGTACGGGATCCGAGGTCCAGGGCACGCTCGACAAGGCTCGCGCCGAGCAGATCAGGGCTCACGGGCAGGCCATGGACGAGGCGTACAACAAAGCGATCGACGCCCGCATGGATCGCCAGAAGATGGTCGTCGGCGCGGTCACCGGCGGGATGTTCTCGCTCGTGCCCGAGGCGGAGACCGGTCTCGCGGCCACGGTGATCCCCATCGTCAGCGATCAGACCAGCGAAGTGACGGGCACGCTGATCGAAAAGAACCTGGACGCGTACACCGAAGCGCAGCACAGGGACAATTCCGAGCAGTATCACGCCGAGGGGAACCAGGTCTTCGAGCACGGTTTCAAGGCCTCGATGCAGCCGGGGTACTCGGTGCTCGACAGGGCCGACCATGATTCCCGTTGGACCAGAGACACGTATCAGACACTCAGCAACGCGTTGATCAGCGCACACCAGGATGGTTACTCCAGCGGAAGTCAGCTCCAAGAAGACGTCGGCCAGCTCCCCTCCTCCGAAGGCTGAACCATGACCTTCCCCCTCTCGAAGTCAGCGCTTCCGACAGCGGTCGCGGTTCTCGCGGTAGTGCTCTGCGGCTGCTCGTCGAAGTCGACGCCTGCGCCTGAACCGAACTCGAGCAAGGGACAGGCCGCATCGCAGGTGTGCGGCTCCCTGCTGAGCGGCGAGCCCGCGTCCGCTCTGGAGAGGATCACCGGTTCCCGGCATTTCACCGAGTCCTCGCTTTCTCTGAACGAGAAGGTCAGAAGCCTCTCCGAGGCGAAGCAGAAGCTGCTCGGCGATTCTTCCTTCGAACACCGGGGCAAGGAATTCGATCTCTGCCTGCCGGTCGCCAGGGACGAGCTGACCGGAGGTCAACTGACCATCTCCGCCCAGTGGATCAAGGTCCGCGCCGCCGACCACACCTGGAAAAGCGCCAACGGCTGGACCGTTTTCGACCTCGCGGGCGACGGCGACAGAGACGCGAGCGCACCGTACGCGAGCGCTGCGTCCGACACCTCGCACCTCGACTTCCGCTGTCCCGTCGGTCCCGGACGCGCGAAGAACACCGCGCTCTCCGTGGTCATCGGAACGTACAAACTCAATCAGATCCACGACACCCAGGCCCCTGAAGACCTGACCCGCATCGGCTACGGCGCCGCCGTGAAACTCGCCCAGCAGGTGAACTGCCTCCAGGAGAGCAAACTCCCCGCGTCCTTGGGCGACTTGAAGAAACTCACCTGAACCGGCGGCGTCTTCCCCGAAACTTCACACACCGACAATCGCCTCATTTCGGACCTGACCAGGACTTTACCCGGAGCGGGTTGCTAGCTTGACCGGAGATCAGAGTCGAGCGCACGGGGGAAGGGTCTGTCCATGGCGTGGGAAGAGTGGGAGCAGCTCAAGGCTCAGGCCGCCGACCAGCAGTCGCCTGCCATGCAGTTGAACCACGTCGACGGTGGCGGCGGGACGTACGGACCCTATGTCCTGCCGAAGGAGTACGGCGATCTCCGGGTCGGGCAGAAAGACCTGGCGAAGATCGGCAGCGCCGCGAACTCTCTCTACAACCAACTCTGGGACAAGGCCCGCGTCGCCGTACCCAGCAGCGACTCCGCGGCCGGCGACCTCTCGAAGCAGGGCTTCGCGCTCGGCGCCGGGCTCCAGCATGTGTCGAACCGGTGGGAGGAGCAGCTCAAGTCCCTGATGGACGCGTGCGCCCAGGTCTCCAACCACATGCACACCACGACAAAGCTGCATGCCGGCGACGAGGGCTATATCCAACGGCAGATGAGCAGCATCGACACACTGGACGCCGGCTTCGACGAACGGGTCGGTGTGCCGGGCGAGAAGAATCCCGTCTATTCCGAAGACAAGGGCAAGAAGGACGAGAAGGAGTAGCGAGCGCCGGGGCGGACAGCGGTCCGGCCACATCGCCGGTCTCGTATTCGCTCCCCCTCCTTCATCTGTTCTCCCACCCTCTCCAAGGACACATCCCCATGCAACTCAACGCTCTCCGCGACGCGAATTTCACGCTGCTCGACGACGCCGTATCCGACTGGTCGACGCTCGTCGGGCACCTTGAGGAACTCAAGAAGGACGCCGAGGACGACCTTCACCAGGCCGCCAACAAGGCCGACTGGGCCGGTATGAACGCGCAGGTGTCCAAGGAGTTCATCGGGAAGACCGCCGGTGAATTCACCGACGCCCACACGCAGGCCAAGTCGATTCACAACATCCTCAGCGACACCCGGGACGAACTCAAGGGCTACCACGGGCAGTTGGTCGACGCCATCGAGGGCGGCCGGAAGAAGAACCTCACGGTCATCGGCTACGACGGCGGTTTCACGGTCACCACGAATGTTCCCCCCGAGGGCCGAGCCCAGGGTGACAAGGACAACGCGACCGAGATCACCGCGCTCCGGGATCAGATCCAGGGGATTCTGAACAAGGCGACCGAGAGCGACGAGACGGCCAAGACGGTCCTCCAAGCCATCGCGGACCAGAGCGAGTTGGGCTTCACGGACGCCAACTACGCCAACCGCGACGATGCCGCGGCGGCCGTGAAGGAAGCCGACGAGCTGGCCGAGCTCGCGAAGAAGAACCCCGACGATCTGACGGTCCAGGACTTCGACCGGCTCAACGCGGGGCTCAAGAAATACGGCGGGGACGAGCTCTTCGCGGAGAGGTTCGCCACACGGCTCGGGCCGCAGAAGACCCTGGAATTCTGGACCGGGATCACGGATGCCAACCGGGGAAACTACGAACTGGGGCGCGAGCGGCTCGACCAGTTCGACGGTCTGCAGCGCAACTTGAGCATGACGCTGGCGCACGCGTCGCAGAGCGATTCGGCGGCGATGGCCGACTGGAAGCGCACGATGATCGACATCGGCGACAGGCCACTGTACGGCGACCGCGGCGGCCCCATGGGTTGCCAGGTCATGAGCAACCTGATGCGAGCCGGCGACTACGACGACCGGTTCCTCCAGGACTACGGCACCAAGCTCATGGAGACCGAACGCAAGCTCACCGGCAACGGCGCGCACCGCAACGGGTTCTGGCAGCTCATGGGCGGAGACCCGTGGCTGAACCGCATCGGCGACGACAGCGGCTCCGACCCGCTCACCGGTTACCTCAAGGGTCTGTCCAACAGCCCTGACGCGGCTACCTCGTTCTTCAACCAGGAGTACGTCTCGAAGGACAACCCTGATAATCCCTTCGAGCGTGACTCGGACGACGAGAACGACTACAAGGGCAAGGTCACGCTGTCCAACTTCCAGTACCTGTTCGAGGAACGCGACTGGCCCCAGGAGGTGGACCTCCACGGCGACGACATCCACACCGGCCAGAACAATCTGGCCCTCGCGCTGGAAGCCGCCACCACCGGGCATCCGGCGGGCGAAATCCCCACGGCGGACACTCCGGCCCACAATGCGGAGCAGGCAAAGCTGATGGAGAACATCGTCCAGTCGGTCTCCGAGGACCCGTCCCGCCTGAGCAAGAACAGCTACATGTCGGACAGCATGGGGCAGATCGCCGCGGAGTACATGCCTGACATCAATCGCCAGTTGCACGCGGGACAGGACCATGAGACGGCGCTTTTCCCCATCGCGGGAACCGCGGCCGCCCCCGACGAGCGGGATCTGACGAGGTTCCTCTACACGGTTGGCCAGAATCCCGAGGGGTACGCCGCCGTAAATCTGGGCCAGCACAGCTATACGACCCAGTTGATGCAGCATCACTTCGAGCATCCGGACGCCTACGTCCAGGATCCGTCGTTCAACCAGAGCGAGAACCTCAAGCAGGGGATCGACGGCGTGGCCCGCACCGCGGGCCAGATCGAGGGCATTCTCGGCGCCGGACGCGCCTATGCAGGCGAGTTGGAGGGCGGTGCCAAGGACGCCGAATACAACGCCGCTCTGGAGAACGCGAGCACGTGGGGCGGAACCGCCATCGGTATCGGCGTCGGCATGGCCACGGAGCCGCTCACTGGTCCGGGGGGTGCCATCGTCGGCGATCTGGCGGGAACGGCCGCCGACGAGATCATCAGCTCCATCACCGAGGGAGCCATGAAGGACAGTTCCGGAGAAGTGATCTACCGCAACGGTGCGAGCTTCCAGGACACCTCCGACTCGACATACAAGTTGGTCGAAGCGGCGGCCAGGAAAGCGGGCGAGAATACCGGTCACCGCTATCCCCTGATCGAGGCGTCCGTCGCGACCTCTGCGGAAGACGGATTCGACTCGGCAGGCCGGAAGGTCCACCAATATCTCGACGGAGAGGGAATCCCTCGGCAACTCGACACGGAAGACTGAAAAAGTGAAACTCATTCGTTCAAAGACTCTTCTCCCCTGCTCGGTGTTCGTCTCGCTGGCTCTCCTCGCGGGCATCGCCTACGTGGTCAAGCTGCCGCCCTTCGAGGAGAAGGTGGGCGACATCCAGGCATCGGATGTGTGCGCGACCATGGGATCCGCGTCCACAAGTGCCGCCGCCCTGAAGCGGGTTCTGCCCGAGAAGTCGTCGTACTCGTTCGACAACAGCCTGACGGACCTCCGCCTCGACGCCACCGACAACACGTACCAGACGGACTGCACCGTGGACGGGGGCGGTGAACAACTCGCCTGGACGGGGGCCGAGTTGCTGGAGTACGACACCACGGAGGCATGGGCCGAGGAAGTACTGGGGCAGTACGACTCCGTGTCGTCACTGACACCGTTCGCCGCCGGGGACAAGGCGCTTGCCTCGTCAAAGGTCGCGGCGGTCTACCTTCCCTGCACATCGGACGGTGCCGACCGTCACCTCAGCGTGGTCGTCAACCTGAAGAAAAAGGGCGATGCCAGCGACTCGACCCTGCGCGCCGGGCTCATCACCCTCGCCAGAAATGCCGCCGAATACGCCCACACCAAGGCGAAATGCAATACACCGAACAAACTCGGTGAAAGTTCGTAAAGGACACCGATCTGGACCACAATGCCGTGACCCGATTCCTCGTCAGAATCCCGATCACTAACGGTATTGAACAACGCAATGCAGGGGCTCTCGGCCGAAGTATCTGTGCGGCACCAAGGTCTCCAGCGCCGCGCTGGAACCCCTACTGCTGCCCGGGAAGAAAATCAGCGCGCAGCCGACCTCCGCGGTCGGGGTGCAGCGGTGCCGACTCCAGGTGGACGGGAAGACCGTGTTGTCCGTCAGTACGGAGAAGCGGGCAGCCGGCGCGTCCGCCAGGGATGTGGCCATGTCCGCGATCGGGGTCGAGCCCACTGACGCGAGCGCGGACAAAGGGCAGGTGATCGAGCCGAGTGTTCGGCGAAGACCCGTAGCGCCGTTCTCGCATACGCCAGTTCCCGCACCGTCAGCCACGGCCGTTCCCGGCACCTGAAGTCGACGATATTCCGGGCAAGTTTGACGAGGCACACATCGACGACGTCGACTACGAGCTGTTTGGCATCGGCGACCAGGGCTCGGAAGAAAAACAACCCGCAGGCAATGAACACGTCCGACGCGCAGCATTGGATTGAAGAAAGGGCAGGGAATGCGTCGAATTAAAGGGCCGCCCGCACGAATTAACGCGCTCGCCATCATCGCGGCGGCCATATTCGTCACTGGTTGCAGCAACAATTCCGACGACAGCGATACCGCAGGGCAGGACACCGGTGCACCGGCAGGAAAGGTGTGCGACGGAACCCTGGACCCAACCGCTTCGGCCGCGCTGCGACGGCTGGCCGGTTCGGATCGGTTCGACGAACTCACCGGGACCAACGAGGCAGGTGAGCCCAACACCTTCTCCTTGGCCAGATCCGTCAAGCATCTGCACGACGAATACACCAAACGGAGTGCGTGCAGGCTGTACAAGTCCGGAGACAACAGCGGCCAACCCCTTTTGGAAGTCCGCTTCTCGGCGTCCAGCAACCACCCCTCCGTCTCCACGAAGGCATCCAGCAACGCCCGGGTCTCGTATCCCCTGGGCGTCTACGCACTGGTCGGCAGCAGCGGAGCGGATCTCTTCTTCCGCTGTCCCACCAAGGCAACCACCGACAACGCGTCGGTCGGGGACACGAACTACGTGAAGGCTGAAATGTCCGCGATCGCCGACAACATGCGGGGCAACAGCGTGAACAAGGACCGCATGGTGGTGCTGAATTCGATGGCCAAGGCAATCGCCGAAGCCGCCAGCTGCGCCTCTACTGCTGCACTGCCGACACAGGTACCGACAGCAAACGGCAACTGAGTCCGGTGGAACGGCCTAGCACTGTTCTGCATACATACGTTCCCACACCGTCAGACGTGTGGGGTTTCGGGGATTGACCTATGCGACGACAGATACGCGAATTGCAGCAAGACAGGACGAGCGCACGCACCGTATCGCGTTCGGTGCTGGGCGCCATTGTGGTGGCCCTCGGGATCTCCGCATGTGGCGGAGGGGACAAAGGTACCGATGAGGCCGAACTGACCGCTTCCCAGGTCTGTGCCTCCGCTTTCGACACGTCGGCGGCCAAAGCTCTACAACGCATAGGCGACACGACGAAGTTCGCAGAAATGCCGGGTAGCGACGACTCCGGGAAGCCTAACAAGTTCTCCCTGAAATACGCCGCGAGCACGGTCCACAAGGACCAAACACAGCGCAATCAATGCGTTGTCTTCAAGGCTGGAGACAAGAGCGGTCACCCACTGATCGACATTGATTTCTCGGCGTCCAGGTATGTTCCGAAAACGGAGACTCCAGGGTCGGGTGGGGACTCCGAGAAGACTCTCTACCCCATCGGCGCCTATGCCCAGACCGGCGACACCAGCAGCGCGCTGCTCTACTTCAAATGTCCTACCCAAGATCCTACGAAGGCAAGCGGCACTACTCCTTACGTCAGGGCAAGTCTCACCAGTGCGCCGGGCCAGATCTCCGCAAAGGCAACGGGCCGAGACTTGATGACCGTACTCAACTCCCTCTCGGAAGCCATGGCGAAGCAGCTCGACTGCGCTTCGGAGGCGGCGCTTCCATCCGAGATTCCGGCATCGACACACAGCGGAGAAACGGGAACTTCCCGGTGAGACCGCGGGAATTGCCTACGCGGTCGAGCACCGACCACACACACCAGACGGACTGCGTGGTCGACGGAGGGGGTGACCGGCTCTCGGCCATGAAGGGTGCCAGCCGAATACGCCTACGTTCTACAGCATGACCAAGGCCCTCGGCTGTACATCGGAGTCAGGTCTGCCAACCAATGTGCCCAGCGGCACGCTGAGTTGGCCGTGGAGTGTCAGGGGGCGACTCCCCGCCCCACTCGGCGTCCGCAATAATCTGGAGCATGGAGACGGTGGAAGGGATTCTGCTGAAGGTGTTCCTCTTCGCTTTCGTGGTGGGGATGTTCGCCCTCGTCATCAGGGCGTTCGTACGCAGCGGCAAGGAGGACAAGCGGATCAGGCAGGGGTGGGCGGACCTTTCGCGGGTTGCCGCGGAGCACGGCTGGGCGTATGAACAGCGTGCGCGAGGGCGGGCCACCGAGTACTGCGGTGTGGGACCCATGCCCGGCAGTGGCTCGAATCCGAGCGCCTGGCACTACATCACCGGAGAGTTCCGCGGCCGTTCGTTCAAGTGCTTCGAGTACCGCTACTCAAATCCCCTGTCGGGCAGCAGCGGCGTCGGGGAGTCCAAGAAGCTGACGATCGAGTCGATTTTCCTGGTCTCGGCGCCCAGTTCCGGGCCGTTCCTGCAGATCGGCCGGCCGAGCAAACTGGATGCGGTGCTCGGCCGTCGACCCAGAATGCTGCTGGGTGTACCGGAATTCGACGAGAATTTCCGGATCGTCACCGACAGCGAGGATTTCGCTCATGCCATCCTGAGCGACCCCCTGCAGGCCTTCCTGCTCTCGGACTCCCGCGCCCAGAAGTCCCCGCTTCGGATGCGCGATGACGAACTGTTCACGTGGTACACGGGCACACTGTCCCCGCAGGGCGTCGAAGAGCGGCTGGACTACCTGTGCGATGTGCTCGACCGGATTCCCGCCCAGCTATGGGCAACCACCTGACCAATCCGGTCCTAGGCGGGAGTCTCGTCCGCCGCCTCCACCGTCCTGAGGAATTCCTTGTAGTCGCCCCGCTGGAACCCCCACTGCCGCCCGGGCAGAAGATCAGTGTGGAGAAACGAGCTACCGATGTTTCTGCCAGGGACGTGGCCACGTCCGTGCTTGAAGTCGATCCGAACGACGCGAGTGCGGACAACGGGCAGTTGGTCTGTTCGGAGACCGGAGCCGTCGGCAAGTCCGACGCCTGCCCGGACCGAGGCCCTCGCCTCGGAATGTGACTCGAAATGAGGACAGGCAGGGGACATCAGCACGCCCCCTCTCGCGAAGTCACCCTCAACCGGTAACCCGAGAAGACCAACGTCCCGTCGCCGCCTGCGGCGCCGGGCGGAATGTAGTCGTCCTTCTTCGAGCGAGTGCGGAGCACATGGGCGCAGAAGGTCTTGTCCGTGCCGGTCGCCGTGATCGTGAGGTGGGCTTCGGCGCGTGTGTCGGTGTCGGAGGGGTCTGCGGTCACTCCCGTTTCCGGGGCGTCGCTGCCGCCGTTCTCGGTGACCTTGTCCTCGATCAGGGACGCGAAGTCGTCGAAGTAGAGAGGGGTGTCCGACTGGTCGACCTGGTACGGAAACCCGTCCAGGTCGTCCGTCGCTCCCCGCACCGCGCTGGTCAACTCGCCCCCGCTCCACGACAGGTCGTCGGAGACACCGAAGCCCTGTATCGCCATGTAGACGCCAAAGCCCGCCATGGTGAGGAGGACGACACGGGCCAGCACGAAGCTGCCGTCGGGGACTTCGGGGGCCGAGGGGTTGATGCCCGCCCGCCAGGCGCGTATCCGGTCGGCCTTCACACAGGCCATGGCCACGAGTACGGCCGCGAGGACGAGGACGGCGACGTTCATCCTGCTGAGCGTGTCCATCAGCCGCCCGCCCCGCCGCCGCCCATAACCCGCCCCCGCCGCCGCCGCGCATCCCGCACCGCCACCGCAGTCCCCCCAAGCCCCGCCACCGCCAACAGCCCGCCCACGACCACATAAGTCCCCAGCCGCGTATTCCGTTCGTCCGCTGTCTCGCCGAAGTGCAGCGGGGTCACCGACGGGGCCTCGGCCTTGGAGACTCCGCCCTCGGGGGCCGGGGATTCGACGGGGTGTTCGGGGTCCACGTCCGTGAGGGCCTTGACCGGGTCGACGACGCCCCAGCCTACGAGGCGGTCGTGGCCGGAGATCGAGCGTTCCGCGGTCTGTTCGATCTGGGCGACGAGCTGGCGTGCCGTCCAGTGCGGGTACTTGGCCTTCAACAGGGCTGCCACGCCCGCGACATAGGGCGCCGAGAAGCTCGTACCGTTGTCGGAGCAGTGACCGCCGCCCGGCACCGTGGAGATCATGTCGACGCCGGGCGCGGCCACGCCGACGAACTCGCCGGACTGGGAGAAGGAGGCGCGTTCGTTGTTGCGGTCGGAGGCCGCGACGGCGAGGACGCCGTCGTAGGAGGCCGGGTAGGTGACCTTGACGTTGCCGCCGAGGCCGTCGTTGCCGGCCGAGGCGACGACCACGACGCCCTTGCCGAGGGCGTCGTCCACGGCCTGGCGGAGGCGGTCGTCTGGGGCTACGGCGTTCGCCGTGTCCTGGGAGATGTTGATGACGCCGGCGCCCTTGGCCACCGCGTCGCGGATCGCCGTCGCGAGGGTGGCTGCCGTGCCGTCGCCCTCCGCGTCGTTCTGCTTGATCGGGATGATCGTCGCGTCGGGGGCCAGGCCCACGAAACCCGTGCCCTTGGCGGGGCGGGCCGCGATGATGCCGGCCACTCGCGTGCCGTGGCCGACCGTGTCGGTGGTGCCCTGGCTGTTGCCGCGGTCGATCGTCTCGCCCTTGGTGTTCTTGGGGGGCAGCAGGTTCTCGCCCTTGGACGCGTCGACCGCCGACTTCAGTTGCTTGTTCTTTACGTCGACACCCGTGTCGATCACGGCCACCTTGACGCCCTTGCCGGTCGACTCCGCCCACAACTCGTCGAGATTGACGCGCTGCAGGGCCCACGGGCGGCCCGTGTAGTCCTTCGACGGGAACGTGCACTGGCCGTCGTCCGCCCACACCGGAGTCACCAACAACGGCGACATCGACAGGGGTACGGCCACCATCGAGGCCGCCACCATTACCCTCAACGTCCGCGCGATCAGCATGAGTTGAACCCTTCCGAACCCTTCCCCGGTCTCGCCTACGAACCCTGCGGCTGCCGTGCCGCCGCCTCCGACAGACGGGGGCCCATCGGCAGGAACGTCGACCACTCGGCGGGGACGGGGGTGGGGGTGACCTTCTCGTAGCCGAGGCGGGTCTGTGCGATCTCGGCCTCGCTCAGTTCCTGTTTGCGCTGAGCGGCGGTGGTGCCGATGCCGCTGTCGTCGGTGGCGCTGTCGCTGTTGGACTGCAGGGCGTAGCGCAGACCGGTGTCGGTGACCAGGAAGACCGGGCCCGCCTTCGCCTCGATGCCCTTGACCTGGCGGAAGAGCTGGCCGGAACCGGCGGTGACGTAGGCGCTGGAGGAGCCGGTGGGCAGCTGCGCCGGGTAGTCGGTGCCGACCCAGGTGGAGAGCGTGGTCTTGTTGTCCGCGCCGACCGAACGCAGCACGTTGCAGACGGTGTTGGGACCGCTGGTGGCGCTGGTGCCGTCGTTGACCGTCTTCGGCTTGTACGTCGGCCAGTTCTTGTCCGCGTCGAACGTCGTGCTGTCGGCGACCGCGCCGGGGCTGACCTGCTGGGCCTCGCCCGCCTGTCCGACGCCGACGAGGTCACCGCTGTTGAGCAGGAGTGTGGCGGTGAACTCGGAGATACGGGCCACCTTGCCGGGCAGCACCACGTAGTACTGCATCACCTGACCGGCATAGGCCTTGATGACCTCGCCGACCTTGTCGTAGTCCTCCAGGAGGGCGGAGGCGCCGGCCTTCGTGCCCGGGGTGCCGCCGGTGATCTTCGGGATGGAGATCTCGTCGCCCTTGTGGAGGGTGTCGAGCCATTCCTGGGAGACGCGTTGCGGGGCACGGCCCTGGGTGTCGAGGGCCTTGAGGAGTTCGTTGTCCGAGGGGTCGGCGATCTCGTAGGCGGTGCCGTGGGCGTCGACCACGTACTGCGTCTTGCCGTCCGGGGCGACGACGTACATGAGGTCGCCGCCGGAGAGCTTGCCGGTGCCCTCCGTCTTCGGCCACTCCTTCTTCGCGAGGACGAACGTCGCCTTCTGGATGGCGCGTCCGCCGGCGCTGGGGCGCTCGCACACGGCCCAGCGCTTGGCCGTCTCGGCCTCGTCGGAGGAGGGGAGGCGGTCGGGGGCGTAGGGGATGCCGATGGTGGCGCCGTGCGGGAGCTTGCCGTTGTCGAGGACGTTCTCGTCGACGGTGATGACGCTGGACTTGTTCGGATCCAGGAGGAGTTTCGCGGAGGCCATGTTGAGGACCGGGTGCAGCTGCTTCTGCTTGTTCTTGCCGGTGGTCAGAACCACGTACCGGGTGGTCGACTTGCTCGCGACGATGACGTGCGACTCGACGTCGGCCCACCCCTGGGGCGCCGTCGGCTTGAACATGCCGATCCCGCCGAACACCGCGAGGATCACCACGCCGACAACGACTCCGGGTACCAGTGCGCCCAGCGGTTTCGGCGCTCCTTCTTCCGAGCCCGTCGGGGAGGGCTGCAGGAAGGACGCGAGCGTGCGGCGCTTCGCGAAGGTGTAGGCGTTGAGTTCGTCGCGCCGTGATGCCATCTGTGTCCGCTCTCTCCCCGTGCGGAGCCGTGGAGGACCTGTGGAGATACGGCCCCTGCCCCCGATTGCCTCTGATACCTCTGGTGTCAGACCCGCCCCCTACTATGCCTGTTGCGTGGGTGTGCTTGTGTCACGGGTAGGGTGCTCTGGCCTTGAGGGGACCAGTGCGCAGGGAATTTCGGGAGAGTTCGGGGGTTTTGGAGTGATGGCTTCCGCAACGCGGAACCGGTCGCGATCGCAATCGGCAGCCGCCTCGGATCACGCGGGCGTTTCGGGTCCGTACCGCGGTTCCTTCACGCCTCATCTGAAGTCGCGTTCGGGGCGCGGGGGTTCGTTCACGACCCAGCGGCTGGTGCTGCTGGAGGTCGCGGCGGCGCTCGTGGTCTGCGGCTGGCTCGTCGGCCCGGTCGCCCTCGTGCCCTCGATCGTCGTCGCCACGCTCCTCGTGGTCCTCGCTGTCGTACGACGCCGGGGGCGCTCCCTGCCGGAGTGGCTGGGCACGCTGCTGGCACTGCGGTCCCGGGTGCGGCGGGCCGCGAACACCCCGGTGCCGCCGGGGACGGACGCCGGTCTCGCGCCCGCCGTGGAGTGCGACCCGAGCCTGCGGACGTACAGCTACCACCGCGGTGACGACCGCGACCAGCGGCCGGTCGGGATGATCGGCGACGGCGACTTCGTCACCGCGGTGCTCCAAGTGGAGTCGGACGCGGGCGCGTTGCGTGCCGAGCGCGGGCGCAGACCGCTGCCCGTGGGGCTGGTCCGGGACGCCCTCGAAGTCGACGGCGTCCGCCTCGAATCGGCGCAGATCGTGGTGCACACCCAGCCCGCGCCCGCGCTGCATCTGCCGCAGCAGTCGGTCGTGGTGAGCAACTACGCGCCGCTGCAGGCCCAGACCGGCTCCCCCGCCGTCCGTATCACCTGGATCGCGCTGAAGCTCGACCCCGAGCTGTGCCCCGAGGCGGTGGCCGCGCGCGGGGGCGGACTGGTCGGGGCGCAGAAGTGCCTGGTGCGGTCGGCGGAGCATCTGTCGAGCCGGCTGTCCGGTGCGGGTCTGCGGGCCAACGTGCTCACGGAGGAGGAGCTGACGGCCGCGATCGCCACCTCCGCGTGCGCCAACCCGATGGTGACCGCGCAGGCCGGGCGGAGCGAGGCACCGCAGCGGCGGACCGAGGAGTCCAGCCGCAGTTGGCGCTGCGACAACCGCCGGCACACCACGTACTGGGTGCGCCGCTGGCCCCAACTGGGCGAGTCCGGAACCTCGTTGGCACAGCTCGTGGCCCAGCTGACGGCGGTGCCCGCGCTGGCGACGACCTTCAGTCTGACCCTGGCCCGCGGCGAGCAGCAGGACGTGGCCCTCACCGGACACCTGCGGATCACCGGCCGCAGCAACCAGGAACTCACCGACGCCCGGCGCGAGTTGGAGCAGGCGGCCCGGCAGGCCCGCACCGGCCTCGCTCGCCTCGACCGCGAACAACTCCCCGGCGTCCTCGCCACGTTGCCCCTCGGAGGTGCCCGCTGATGACCATGACGACCACAGAGCCCGGCACCACCGGCATCGCCTCGCGGCTGCGCACCGGATTCGGACTGCTGGGCCCGCGCCATCCGCGCCACGCACTGCCCGTCGAGCAGGTGGAGGCGCTGTCGCTGCCCATCGGGGACGACGGCGTGGTGGTCGGCATCGACCCCGACGGCCGGCCCGCCGTGCTCGGGGTCAACCGCCCTACGCCGTACGACATCCTGCTCATCAGCGGCCTGTGGACGGCCCAGGTGCTGGCACTGCGCGCGGCGGCCACGGGCGCGCGCGTCGCCGTGGAGACGGGACGGCCGCAGGCCTGGATGCAGATGGTGCACGCGATGGGCGGCGGACAGAACGGCCTCGCGGTGTACGACGTCGGCCGCGTCCCCCCGCAGGGCGCCTCCGCCGGTACGCCCGTGCTGGTGGTGCGGGACTGCGGGATGCGGCCCCCGCGCGGGCGGGTGACGTCGGCGCCCTGGCAGTCCGTGCTGACCCTGCTGCCTTATCTCAGTCCGGTGGCACCCCGGTTGATGCGGCAGGCGCGGCTGGTGGGTGTGCAGCGGGTGTCGCCGGACGAGGCGGCCGAGATCGGGCGCGTGATCGGGCTGCCGCGCCCTGACCTGGAGTCGCTGCCGACGCTGCCCGAAGGCGTCACGCTGTGGTGCACGGAGCGGGACCGGCAGTACGTGATGACCCAGCCGACGGACGCCGAGGTGGGACTGCTGGGCGTGGCCCGCCGCATGGACTGACAGCGGAGCGACGGCGGACCGACGGACCGCCGGTGGGGTGGATCCGGCGGATTGAAGTGCCCGAGCTGTCTTGTTTGGTCGATTTCCAGGGGGATTTGGTCCGCTATCGCCGGTCTCGGTCGTGTGGGTGTGCACGAAGGGGTGGGCGGGCCTGCCGAGTCCACGGTTTTGGTGATTAGGCTGGGACAGGGCACGTCACGAGTATCCGCGCGCGGGTGGTGCGTCGCCCAGGGCCAGGGGCTCAGGGGGACGACCCGGCGCATCGGACGTTCGGATGTCAAGAACGGTCGCCCCAGCACGGCATGAGGGTGCTCGACCACACCAGGAGGAATTGTGAGCAGCGATCGGGACGGGATCCGCGGGGGCTGGGCCACGCCCGGCGATGACCAGCCCGATGACGAGTCCGCCATCGAGATGACGGGCGAGTTCACGATCGACTACGCCCCGCCGGCCTGGTACACGCAGAACTCGTCGGGCACGCCCGCACAGGCTCCGCCGACGCCCGCACCGCCTACGGCACCCGCACCGCCTTCGGCGCCGACTCCGGCGAACGGTACGGCCACGCCGCCTCCGCCGTCGTCCCCGGTCGGCCTCCCGTTCTCGACACCGGCGTTGCCGAACAACCCCGGCTTCCCGTCCGCCTGGACAGCCGCGGCCCTGGTCTCCCACGAGGACGACGAGGACTCCGAGAACGGCGACCTCGTGAGCGGCGCGACCATGCGGATCTCGGCGGCCGCGCTGAAGCGGGAGATCACGGAACGGGGTGGGGCAGCGAGCCCCACGCCGGGACAGGCCGACGCGGAGGCCCCGGTTGCTCCGGCTCCGGCCGAGGGTTCTGTGGGGGATGCCGGCAATGCGGAATCCGGCTCCGGAGAAGGGGAGTTCGAGGGTTCCGAGAGTTCCGAAGGTGAGGTGCCCGGTGGGGTGCTTCCGGCCGACGGTGAGCTGACGGAGACCCCGGAGAACGATGACGCCACCGAGGTGAGCACTCAGGAGGAGGACAGCGCGGTCGCCGACGCGGAGAGCGCGGACTCGGCGGAGACCGAGGCTCAGGCTGAGGACGAGAGCGCCGACGACGCCTCCGCGCCTGCCGCCCCGAACGCCGACACGTCGCCCTCTACCGACCTCACGGACGAACCGAGCGACACCGACGCCCCGGCCTCCACACCCGAGTCCGACGCCCCGCAGCCCGCTGCCACCCCGGCCGCCGGCGCCACCGGCGACGTACCGCCCCTTCCGGCCGCCTGGACTCGCCCACCGGCTCCGCAGAGCGGGGTCCCGCCCCTGCCGCCCTCCTACCAACCCGCCGCCCCGGCCCCGGCCGACCAGTGGCCCGCACAGCCGCAACCCCAGCCCCAGGCTCCGGCTCCGGCTCCGGCTCCGGCTCAGCAGCCCCCGGCCGCGAACCCCGCGCCGCCTCAGCCGCCGTCGCCGCCCCAGCAGCAGCCCGCGTTCCAGCAGCCGCAGGCACCCCAGACCCCCCAGCCCGCACCGGCCCCATGGACCGCCCCCGCTCCACAGGGCCCGGCACCCACGCCCCCGGCCCCGCCGCAGAGCGGTTACGGCTTCCCCCAGCCACCCGCTCCGCCCGCGCCGCCGACCCCGAACGAACAAGGTGGCTACGGCTTCCCCCAGCCCCCGGCCCAGCAGAACCAGCAGGGCAGCTACGGCTTCCCGCCACCGGTACAACACGGCCGGCCGGGCACTCCCCAGGGCCCGCCCCCCGCACCGCAGGACCAGCAGGGCGCCCCGCACCCCGGGCCAGCCCCCACCCCACCCGACCAGCAGGGCGGCTACAGCTTCCCCCCGCCTCCCGCGCAGCAGGACGGCTACGGCTTCCCCCACGCCCCCGCGCCCGCCCAAGACGCCCCCCGCCCCGGCTTCGCCCCGGAGTCGTGGTCCGACCCGGCGCAGCCCCCGCACGCACCCCAGATCCCCCAGCAGGCCGGCGACCCACGGCACCCCGGTCCGCCCCCGCAGGCACCCCAACAACCGCAGGCGCAGCCGCAACCGCTGCCGCCGCAGTCCCACCCCCAGGCTCCCTCCGCGCCCCCGATCGATCCCCGCACCGGTGCCGCCTGGCCGCAGCCCATGCAGCACGATCACCGGCAGCCGGTGAACCCCGGTGCCGCGCCGCTGGGTTACACCGCGGCCGTGGAGCTGTCGTCGGACCGGCTGCTCAGCAACAAGAAGCAGAAGGCGAAGAGCGGCCGGCCGGGTGCCTCGCCCTCGCGGTTCAAGCTGGGCGGCAAGAAGGAGGAGGCCGAGCGGCAGCGGAAGTTGGAGCTGATCCGCACGCCCGTGCTGTCCTGCTACCGGATCGCGGTCATCAGCCTCAAGGGCGGTGTCGGCAAGACGACGACCACCACCGCGCTGGGCTCCACCCTCGCCACCGAACGCCAGGACAAGATCCTCGCGATCGACGCGAACCCGGACGCCGGCACACTCGGCCGCCGGGTGCGCCGCGAGACCGGCGCGACCATCCGCGACCTGGTCCAGGCGATCCCGTACCTCAACTCGTACATGGACATCCGTCGGTTCACGTCCCAGGCGCCCTCCGGTCTGGAGATCATCGCCAACGACGTCGACCCGGCCGTCTCGACGACCTTCAACGACGAGGACTACCGGCGCGCGATCGACGTGCTGGGCAAGCAGTACCCGATCATCCTCACCGACTCCGGTACCGGTCTCCTCTACAGCGCCATGCGCGGTGTGCTGGACCTCGCCGACCAGCTCATCATCATCTCGACGCCGTCCGTGGACGGTGCGAGCAGCGCGAGTACGACGCTGGACTGGCTGTCGGCGCACGGGTACGCGGATCTCGTCTCGCGCTCGCTCACCGTCATCTCGGGGGTGCGTGAGACCGGCAAGACGATCAAGGTGGAGGACATCGTCAGCCACTTCGAGACGCGCTGCCGGGGTGTCGTGGTCGTGCCGTTCGACGAGCATCTCGCCGCCGGTGCGGAGGTCGACCTGGACATGATGCGGCCGAAGGTCCGGGAGTCGTACTTCCACCTCGCGGCCCTGGTCGCCGAGGACTTCGTCCGCCACCAGCAGATGCACGGCCTGTGGACGAGCGACGGCAACCCCCCGCCGGTGCTGGCCCCGCCGATGCCGGGCCGGCAGGGATACCCGGGAGCGCAGGGCTACCCCGGTCAGCAGGGTTATCCGGCGCAGCAGCAGCCGTACCCGGGCCAACCCGCTCCCGGCCCGTACCCCCCACAACAGCCGCAGCAACCGCAGCACCAATCGCCGCCCCAGCCGGGCCAGCAGTTGTACGGCCAGCAGCCCTACCCGCAGCATCCGGGCTATGCCCAGCCGCCGGAGGGCACCCCGCCCCCGCCGTCCGCACCCCCGCAGCAGTAACCCGCCGCCGAACACGAAGGGCGGCCGGTGCCCACAAGCACCGGCCGCCCTTCGACGTCGTAGAACGTCGTAGAAACGAGAACAGCTACTCGGCGTCGCCCGTGTCCGCGTCCGTGTCCGCCGAGATCAGCTCCCGGCAGCGCTTCACGTCCTGGGCGATCTGTTCCAGCAGACCCTCCAGCGAGTCGAACTTCGCCTGGCCGCGCACGAAGGCGAGGAAGTCGACGGCGACATGGAGGCCGTAGAGGTCGAGGCCGACGCGGTCGATGGCGTACGCCTCCACCGTGCGCTCGGTGCCGTCGAACTGCGGGTTCGTGCCGACGGAGATCGCGGCCGGCATGGCCTCGCCCTCGACGTGGAGATAGCCGGCGTAGACACCGTCGGCCGGGATCGCCGTGTGGGGAAGGGTCTCGACGTTGGCCGTCGGGAAGCCCATTTCGCGACCGCGCTGGGCGCCGCGCACCACGACACCCTCGACCCGGTGCGGGCGGCCGAGAATCTCGCGGGCGCCCTCGACGTCGCCCTCGGCGACCAGCCGCCTGGTCAGTGTGGAGGAGAAGGGCTCGCCACCGCCCGCCGCACCGCTCACGTAAAGATCCACCACCTCTACCTCGAAGTCGTATGTCCTGCCCTGCTCGATCAGGAAGGCCACGTTGCCCGCGGCCTTGTGGCCGAAGCGGAAGTTGGGGCCCTCGACGACCGCTTTCGCGTGCAGCTTGTCCACCAGGACCTTGACCACGAAGTCGGCCGGGGACAGCTTGGAGAACTCTTTGGTGAACGGCAGGATCAGCGCCGCGTCGACCCCCAGCTCGGCCATCAGTTCGGCACGGC
>Ga0307509_10002839_pt1 | contig 27443 bp, 28 predicted proteins | sample 10_EM_MG_FD_202245 | JGI IMG/M metagenome (GOLD analysis project Ga0307509, IMG submission 202245) | Populus trichocarpa ectomycorrhiza microbial communities from riparian zone in the Pacific Northwest, United States - 10_EM | ecosystem: Host-associated > Plants > Roots > Unclassified | place... | reverse complement strand
CGGTCGCGTCGGGTGAGGTTTTTACGAAATCTCCCCCCCCTCTCCCCCAAGCCGTCCGCAGATTCTTCGCCTCCAGAACCACCTTCGAACCCCACCCAGAAGCGCTCAAAATTGCAGCCCATTTCCCGGACATTGCTGCCTCTGTTCTCAGAGAGGCTAACTGCTCCCTCCCCCTTTCCTTCACTTGCACGGTTAACGACAAAGGCTCGGTGTCATTGCTCGGTACCGACCTTCACACCCGGGCCTCCGCGTATACTCCCTACTTCGCTCCCCTGACCTCGAGGTTGAACAAGGCCTTTCCGATAGGCAACCCTCCTTGGGATATCTTCAAACCCGCTCCGAACGAAGCGCAGCTCTTGATTCACTCCATCCCTCTTGCTTTCCTCCCCTCAGACGATGACCAACTCTTTCCCTCTCTTCATGAGTCCATCCGCAATGCCAGGGGAGTCTCCATTCTCTCGGCGCGTTACCTTAACCCAGACACGGAATCCCGTGAACAGAAAGCCGCCACTTCCGTTGTTGTCACAGTGGCCCCGCCTGACGTTTACACCATCCTCCCCTCCATCAACCTCTTCTCCCTGAACCGCAGAGTTGAACAAATGTTTTCCTCCTCTAGGAACTCCCAGTGCAAGAAGTGCTGGAAATTCGGCCACATCCCTACCCGTTGTCCCAGCTCGCTGCCCGTTTGTCCCTTCTGCTCGCTCTCCCACACCAAAGCGGAGCATCGCTGCCCTAACCCTTCCTGCCCTAAGGGTGGTAATCTCCGACCTGTCCTCGCCTGCTGTCCAACCTCGGTGGCATGCTGTCCTAACTGCCAAGAAGAGCACTCTGCGTGCAGCAGGGATTGCCCCTCCCGCCCGAAAACCACTCCAGAGACACCACAGGTGCGATCTCGACAGACGCAGGACAGCATGGACCTCGCTGAAGACCAGGCTGGCCCTTCGACGGTCGTTCCCTCAGCACCAGGTGCCGCTCCCCGAACCCCGAGTGCCATTGTACTCCCACGCGATGCTCCTCCACCTAGGCAGAGGGCCCAACGCACCATCACCGTCGCCGATCTCGCCCCAAGAGAGAGCGGTGATGAATCTTTAGACTCTGACTCCTCCGTGGGCTCTGCCCAATAATGGAGAATTTTTTCACTCGTTACACTGACAGCAGTGCTGTCTTCCCGTCCTTTCCAATCGTCCAACATAACTGCCTTGGGAGCTGGGATGTTTTTCTTTCACTCTTTCACAGCTTTACCATGCTGCCTCACCCTCCATTGCTTGTTGCCATTCAAGACCCCCCCTCCAGACGGTCAGTTCTACCGAGGTTCCCGGGATTTATGTCCTTCACACCTCCCCCTCCTGGCCGCCCACGTGTGGCCATTTATGTTTCTCGCACTTTAAACCAGCACTTGTCCTGCTCGACGGTTTTTCACGAATCCTCAGAGATGCTTTCGGTTGATGTTTTCTCTCCTGAAGGCCTTTTTGGATCCCCCCACCGCTCCCTCAGGGTCACCTCGGTGTACCTTCTTCGCACAAATCGTCCTCCCTACCGCTCCATATCGCCTGAGCGGCTGTTTTCTCCTCCCCCCTACCCTCACCTGGTTTTGGGTGATTTTAACCTTCACCATCCTTTAGCAGATCCCTGTCGCTCCCTTTCCGAGAGAGAGTTCACCATCTCCACACGATACTTTGACGCCGCTTTTGACGCCCCATACCATCATCTCAACACCCCCGGGGTTTACACTTGGTTCCCTTTTGACACCATCTCACGACCATCTGTTTTGGACCTATCCTTTGCGAATACCGCCCTCTCCTCTTTCGTCTCGTCGTGGGACACCCCCCTCCCCTCCACTGGCTCCGACCACGTTCCGTGTGTGATAACACTAAGACCACCCGCGATCATGCTACCCCCCCCTACTCCACACTGGACCCTCCTGGATCTAGATGCGGTAGGGAAGGCGCTGGCTACCTTCACCACACTGCCCTGCCCAGCGAGGCCCACACCCAGCTCCATGAGTAGGTGGTTTGACATCTCCTCCACCTGCCTTACCTCCATCCTGACATCCCATGCCCCGAGCAAACGCCCCTGCCCCCGCTCGAAGCCATGGTGGTCCCCTCGCCTGTCGTCTCTGAGAAGGGAATACCATAGATTTGCAAGGATATCCCGCCTCGACCCCTCCCCCCTCAACTGGAGCAACGTAAGAAGCTCGAGGAGGACGTACTTCAAGGCCATTGCTTCGGCCAAGAAAGCACACTGGTCGGACTTCTTGTCCTTGGCCACTCCACGCTCCGTCTGGACTGCCAAAAGGTTTGCATTTGGTCGCCCACCACAGAGGTTCCCGGACCTTCCAGGGGCCTCCGACCCGGCGGAAGTAGCGGAAACCCTTCTCCGCCATTTCTTTCCCTCCAAACCCCCTCCTCCCCCACTCCTCCGCTTCACACGCTATGAGGACTACACTCCCCTAACCTCCGAAGAGGTCTCCAGGGCCCTCTCCAAGTCCTCAAACACCTCCGCCTCCGGTCCCGACCACATCCCGTATTCTGTGTGGAAGTCTGTACACCGAATCAGGCCCTCCCTTCTTCCCTCCCTTCTGGACCCCCTGCTAGCACACGGTTTTCACCCACCCTCCCTCAAGAAGGCGCTTGGTATTGTCCTCGACAAACCCGGCAAACCCTCATACGACTCACCATCCTCCTTTAGGGTTATCGTCCTACTGCGCACACTCTCCAAGATCCTTGAGAGAGTGGTAGCCTCCCGCCTTTCTGCTCAGGCGACGATATGCTCCCTCATCCATCCCCTTCAGTGCGGATCCCTCCCCGGGAGGTCCACCGCCGACGCCGCCCTTGTCCTACACCACTACGTTGAGTCCTTCCACCGCCTCCGGTACAAAGTCTCCACTCTCTTCCTCGATGTGAAGGGGGGGTTCGATAACGTGGAGTCCCCCTCACTTCTCTCTCTCCTCCGCAGAAAGGGGGTCAGCCCGTACCTGGTCCAGTAGGTCGGTTCTTTCCTCAGGGACCGTACCTGCCGCCTGACGTTCCAGGGATCCCCCCACCTTTTCGCCCCCGTCTCAGTCGGGTCCCTCAGGGATCCCCCATCTCCCCACTTCTGTTTGTCATATACGTCTCCTCCCGCCACCTGGGAGTTCCCAGGTCCCTTATTATCTCCTACGTTGACGACTTTGCCGTCACAGTGGCCTCGCCCTCGTACAGGACCAATATTTGCCTCCTCCAGAAGTCCTTCTCATCGCTCAAGAGAAAGGCCTCCCCAATTAACATCTCCTTCTCCGTTCCCAAGACCGAACTGATCCACTGGAGGACCATCAGGAGCAATGAGCCGCCGTGCTCTCTCCCGGTACAGCTGGAGAGTCAGCTCTTCTATCCACAATCCCACCTGAAGTGGCTAGGCTTCATCTTCACCCCTTCCTTTGACTCAAGGTCCCACTTCTCCAGGAGGTATACACTTGCGAATGCCGCCCTGGCCACGATTCGTCGCCTCTCCCCTCCCGGGATGGGTCTTCCACCCTACCTTTGTCTCTCCTTGGCGGGTTCGCTCCTTGCTCCGATTCTCCTGTATGGGTCCGCGATTTGGGCTCCTCCACCATCCATCATGGGCCCGATGTCCGTTTTTTGGCACCGGGTTTGTAGGTGGATCACCAACTGCTTCTCCTCCACCAACCTGACATGTCTGCACAGGGAAGCCTGTCTTCCCCCGCTACCTGCTCTCGTACGCCATCAACGCCGCCTTGCTGGCCTAAGGCTCATCTGCTCCCCCCCGGAAATAAACCCGGCCACGGCACGCCTCCCTAAGTCCGTTCCCACCTTCTCTCCCCACCGTGCCTCCCCGATGGCGCGTGGGAAGATCACGTCCCAGCCATATCTCTTCTTCAACCTCGACTGGCGTACTGCTCCAGACAAGATCAAGAACCCGAGATACCGACACAATGCCATCACAGGTTTGGCTAATGCAGCCGCCCCCCTAGTACACGACATTTCTACGCTGCCACCCATCTCCCTCCACTTAACAGACTACCAACCCCCAATCCCGGGGGTTGTTCCATCTTATGCTCGCCTCAAATTGAGGGCCAAGCAACTGCTCCTTTCTGACTGGTCCGCCGCCCCGGCACCCCTATACTATCCTTATCCGCCTTCGACGCGTCCCCATCCCTTCATGGGCTTGGGCAAGTTTGTTGGAGGAAGGATACACCAGATGCGCTCTGGGAAAAGCTATCTGGCGGCTCACCCCTCTTGGGGCAATCCTGACGCCGATACGTCCTGCCCTTTATGCTCGGAGGCCCCGCAGACCTTCGAACATGCCATCCTGTCCTGCCCCTCCTCCGCCCGTCAGAGATCCCGCCTCCTCCAAGGGGTCTCAGACTTGGCCCCCGAGGCCCCTGTCTGGTCCGACCAGCACCTGCTCATTGCGCTGGCTGAGTTCATCCGCACAACTGCTACTGGCTTCCCTCCGGGGATGCCCCCTCTTGTTCCCTCCCTCCACAAGCCCCCTATAAATCCCCTTTTTACATCTACCGCCCTACCCGCCCCTGGCCCTCGAGACTAGTTAAGCGGTTTATACTTTCCTTGGTCTTAGCTACGGCTGCTTTGCGACGATTATTGGTCGCGTTGGGGGAATTGGTTATGTTTGTTTCATTTGTTGATTGTTAGTTTGATTTTCGGTTTTGTTTTGGCCATATCGTTAAAGATGCATGTCATTTCTTGTACCGTAGAAACAATGAAAATATGATTTAAAAAAAAAAAAAAAAAAAAAAGAAAAGAAAAAACCTCCCCTTCTGTTAGAAAGTTAGACGTCTTTTGGCACCGTGTCCAGAGATGGGTCACCAATTGCGTCTCCTCCACCCCGGTCCCCATACTGGCCATCGAGTCTTGCCTCCCCCCTCTCGTCCTCCTTATAGAACACCGACAATGCATGGCGGCCCTAAGGATGGTCTGCTCTCCGCCCGAAATCAATCCTGCGTCGGCCAGGCTCCACAAATCGGTCCCAAACCGGTCTTCTTGCCGCTCCCCGCTCTGTCATCGCTCCCTGCTGGTCAAGTTGAACCCCGCCTACCGCCCCCTTATGTGGAAAACACCTCAGGTGACGATCCGCAAACACCTTCCCATTGATGAGATCGCCCACAGGACGCTTCCCCTGCTTAAAAACAGGCTTTTCTTTCCTTCGCACAACCGTCAACTGGTCCCTACCCTATCCATCCCCACGGTGGACGCTCCCTCGGACTCGTACACCGCCCTCAGAAAAGAATCCCGGGCGATCCTCCACAGGCAGTGGCGCTCGCTCGCTCCTCCTCCCCCAGGCTATCCTTACCCACCTTCGCTCACGCCCCACCCCTTCATGGGCCTCCCCAAGTTCATGGCCGGTCGCTTCCATCAGATGCGGTCTGGCAAAAGCTACCTTGCAGCCCACCCTTCCTGGTTTAATCGGGACACTCCCTCTCTCTGCCCCAGGTGCCGCGCCTCGGCTGAAACCTTTGAGCATGCTATCCTCCACTGCAAGGCCCGTTGCCGCCTGAAGGAGAGTCTCCTCCCGACCCTCACCTCGCTTGACGCCGCCTCGCCCCTATGGTCCTCCGATCACGATATCGCCGCCCTTTCTAGGTTTATTGCACTCAAGGCCACCGGTTTCCCACCCGACATGTTCCCCCCGAGCCCTACTTCCAGTACTGCCCACAGCCCTGTTCCCTCCCCTCCATTCTCCCCCTCGCCCCACTTCAGGTTTTCTCCCGTGGAGGATGTTTGATTTGTTTTGGGGTTTCTTTACTTTGTTGTTTAAGACGGGGATCGTGAGATCTGTTGGTTTTGGATATTTCTTTACAAGTTTATGATGATTTCCCTTGGTTGGTTATTGCGTCATGGTTTGGCTACGCTTTGGAGAACTGGGTGGTTAGGATTTTCTTTTGTTAGTTGTTTTATTATAGGTTTTGTTTACGCCATAGCTTACCGCTGCATGCGAGTTCTTTGTACCTTTAAACAAACGAATACATGACTTAAACAAAAAAAACTCCCCTTCTGTGAGATCAACGAACACCTCTTCTTTCCTCCCAATGATTCAAATCAACACCATGGTTTTCTATCGTCACTTTCTCCCCTTGCACTCTGAGTGAGCTGCACCCTCTGCACTCTTTGTAAGCTGCTGTCCTCCCCCTTCGGTCGTGTCGCTTCGCTTCAGTTATCTTTGGTTCTCGGTTGCGTCGCGTTGCTTCCGTCGTACTCTTCTCTCCTCCTCTCTCGGGCATCTTCTCTTGTCAATGGATCGGTTGGTCGCAGTTGCGGGTTATCGTTGAAGTAGTGGCCCCCGTGGTCCTGCTGCCTGGTAGTGCACTGTTTCCAGGCATTATCGGTGGTACAGTCGGCTTTTCGAAAAGTTGTGATCCTGTGACTGTCCTCCCTCCCTCGTACTTCTCAGGTCGTCTACTCTCGTGTCCTATGTCTCGTTCCCGTTGCTTGGTTATAGCTATCTACACTCTCCTTGGCGGTAGCCTGATGCCATCCCCTCCCTCGCAGTCCACCGCTGTATGGTTGTACCCTCGGTTGACCCCGTCATCGTATTGCACAATCTCGGTGACCGAACGTTAGCCTTGGGCTTTTTAGTTGTAATGATGGCTCGCATTGACTGTTTTAATGTTTTGGCCTCCTCCTTGTATTTGATTACTTTGGTTTACACTACGGGTATTCTATGGTTTTGTTTTTCTTTTGTTTGGTTTGGAACACGGCTAGGGTTTTCCTTTCATTTCCTCTCCGCTTTGTAGTTAGAACTTCTTCTAGGTTGCTTTAGTTGGTTAGAGGGATTTCTTTCTTTTCAGGGTGGCTGGCTTGCAGTTGGTCCCAGACCAGAGGGACTTGGGGTGTTGTGAGTTTTTTCCTTAGGCCGGTAAGGGGTGGTTTCACAGAGGGTTTGTTTACGTCATATCTCACCGATGCATGCTAGTTCTTTGTTCCTAGTTCACTTCGCCCTTCAGGCTCAGCCGAAAACAAATAAATATATGATTTAAACAAAAAACAAAACAAAAAAGTCCCCTTCAATTAGATAGAATAGCGCAAGCTTGAATTAATCTTTAAGTCTTAAAAGGTATATTTTGAGCATCGTGTACACTTCATCTCATTGATATAGTCCGTTGACAAAATTAACCACGTTTGTACCAAGAGGAAAAAACTTCGGCCATGACAACAACACCCTCCACCAACCCCACTATCCTTAAAACTAAGGAAAAAAAATTCAAAGATGCAAGTATAAGGTAGAATATATGGTAGAAATTAATATTTGAGCTAGAGAAAGTTCTTTAAGTGATGTTGAAAGTATAGGGTAATGTGGAGGGTTGGGTTGCCATGAATCATGTTTTCGTGGTTAATTTTGTCAACGGACCATAGTTGGTAGCATAGATACAAATATTTTCAGGTTATGAGCCCGGGTTTGTGAGTCTTCCACAAACTCAACTTATACCGCTTAAGACTTGAAAAAGAATCTTTCAACTCATCACACTATACCATTCACCTCCTCACATATATCTCCTCTATATCTTCAAAGTAGAGAATACCGATTGACCACAAATTGGACAGTGTAACCGGTACAGGCTGCCAGTTTAGGTATGGATTTGTTTTATGTATTGTTTCAGGATATGAGTTCAGGTGACTTGTATGCCTTGTTAGTTGGTGTTATGTTTGTTTTAGGATATGAGTTCAGGAGACTGGTAAGCCTTGGAATTTGTTACTTGTATTGTTTCAGGATATGAACTCCGGAAGTTTGTAAGCCTTGTTTATTGTTTGATTGTTTATGGGTTAGGTATCATTTGATGCCCTAGGATTTGGATATGATTGATGCGAGATGAATTATCGCAAGTGTATTTAAAGACCTATATCTCTCCAGACTTAGAGAGATCGGACTTCGACAGAGAGAGTTTTCAATATACTTGGTTGAACAGTTATCTTCTATTCAGTTCGATTTGAGAATCTTTGAGCTTCACACAGGCCTACAGAACTTGGCCTTCTCTTAGTAGTTTCGATAAAATAATAGAGTCTATTCAATTACTTGTTGGTGTCTCTGGTACTTGAGCTTGTTTATACCACCTGTAATGGGGTCACACTATAGAGAGGTGAACTCTAAGGTTGTGACCGTACCAAAACTCAAAGCAGAAGATAAAGATAGAGTAAGTTATTCACGAAGAATTAAAACAGTAAAACTTAATATAGTTAAGCTCGAAGCTTCACTCAATTAGTTCTCGCGAGGAAAAGTTGGTTGTCGAAGTAGAATGCTAAATGCTTAAACTTAAGTAGATATCGGATTTAAGCCTTTGACATTCACCACTACTCCGACCTTGTGTGAGCACCCTGATCGGCTCAGGACTTGTCTGAGGTCTACCCTCTATCAGAAATTATCAGGCCGAAAGTATCGGACCGACTCGGGTACACTTAACTCCGTCAATAGGATATGAGTTTCTGCAATACATCTGCAATACAATCCCAGGGGGAAAAGCTCTTCCTAGTGAAGTCATACCAGTGGCTAACTGTTATGACAACAACAGGAGTCAATACCTGGGTGGTGGACTCACTGGCCCAGTGGTAATTTCGTCTATACAAGCTATGCAGTCCATCATTTAATCTACGCGACTATTCAAGGTGATAATTTGACATGCAAGCTCACCTGGTGAGATGTAGCCGATGTTTGGCTAAATAGGCGCTACCCATAGCCAGAGTCTCAGGACATACTCTACCGTGATAAGACTCATACCTCTAGAGTCCATTGACAACCCATAGTAATGGTACAAATCAAGGGGAGAAGGTTCCGGCTGGTGACTAAGGTATTTGTCCCAAAAGCACCCTGAACTCCTTGGACTACCTAAGTACTACAAGGGAGACTACCCTACTACCCGTAGGCTAGGATAGACTTCTAGATGCTGGAGGGACCATTTATGGGTGACCAGCATTTTGGCAGTTACATATACTCCCTATATATATATCCTGTGAATGACATTTGGTCGGACGGACGGTAACGAGTTATACGCTGTTACGGCAGCCGCTCTAATAACCTCTTTTTACTAGCAAGCGAGCAACTACACAGCCGTCTGCCTATGGTATGCCGTCCCAATGCTGGGGCCAGAGGGGGGTGTTAGCTAAACCCGTCCAAGTTCAAAAGTATATTTGGGCCACCTATACTCAGGGGTCGGCCTTCACTCGGCAGATGTGTGTACGCCTATGAACAGCTAAGAGTCTGTAGAATGTGAGGCAATCTACCTCTAAGTTCTAGGATAACTTTGCTGGTGAAGGTAGGGTAACTTGGACTCCTCAGTAGGGTAACTGGGGTCCATGGGCATAATTGTCAAATTCCCAAAGTAGGGTAACTTTGCCCTCTTCTGCCTTTAACCGCTTCAGAGGTCCTCCTGTCAACACCTAATATTGTCTCAGAGGCCTGTGTAACATTCCCAGAAATTCCTTGACTTTATACGAACTTACTCGCGAAAGGTCACCCTGTCTCATAGAGTATCCAAGGCTGCTCAACTATTCCCTAGTTCTTGTCCTAGGTTAACCAGCTATTTGAATACAAAGTATATGAGACTATACCACCTCTGATTACCACTTGGCATACCATTTGGGCTAAGGTCATAGTCATTGTAGCTACCAATTGTAGGGTCGGTACACCACCGGTTTGGTTAGAGTCAATATTGACACCCCTGTGCAAGTGTAATGACCCTATGATAGGGAGCTACAATAACTACCACCTTAGCTCAAATGGTATACCAAGAGGTAGCCAAAGGTGGCATGGTCTAGTATACTTTGTATACAAGAATGCTGGTTCGCCGTGGGCTAATTGGTTAGGTTCACATGCCTTGGTAGAAGGTCACGTGTTCAACTCTCCAAGGCGGCAGAGTTATTTTATGCGTTACATGAAATGTTTACACTGTGAAAGATTCAAGAGGAATCGAGTAGGCAATAAACAAGTGAGTGTTACACGCATATATGATCCATGGGCAGGAGATCAAGAGATCTCAGTTACCTTACTGAAGTATCCAAGTTACATTACCTTCACCGGCAAAGTCATCCTAGAACTTACAGGTCGATGGCCTCACATTCTATGGGCTCTTAGATGTTCATGGGCACACACCCACCAGCGCGGGGAGGCCCCACGCCTGAGGAAGGGTGGCCCGAACATGCTATTGAACTAGGACATGTTGTGTGAACACACCCCTCTGGCCCTAGCGTTGGGACGGCGTGTCACCGGCAGACGGCTGAATAGTTGCTCGTTTGCTTGTAAAATGAGGTCATTGGAGCGGCAGCAGTAAGACCCTATACGTCGTTGCCATCCGTCTGACTGAATGTCGTTCGCAGGATATATAAGTGGAGTATTGGTAACCGCCAATATGGAGGTTGCCCATATATGGTCTCTCCAGCACCTAGGAGTCTATCATAACCTATGGGTAGTAGGGTAGTCTTCCTAGTGGTACTTAGGTAGTCCAAGGAGGCCAGGGTGCTTTCTGGACAAATACCACAGTAACCAGCTGGGACATTCGCCTCTTGGTTTGTAGCATTACTATGGGTTGTCAATGGACTCTAGAGGTATGAGTCTTATCATGGTAGAGTATATCCCGAGAGGCTGGCTATGGGTAGCGCCCACTTAGCCAACCATCGGCAACATCTCAACAGGGGAGCTTGCATCTCAATTTATCACATAAGACAATCACGTAGATTAAATGATGGACTGCATAGCTGGTATAGACGAGACTACCTCTGGGCCACGGAGTCCACCACCTAGGTATTGACTCCGGTTGTTGTCATAACAGTGAGCCACTGGTATGACTTCCACAGGAAGAGTATTTCCATCTCCGGTGGTATTGGAGATGCATTGCAGGAACTCATATCCTATTGACGGAGTTGAGTGTGAATCGAGTTGGTCCGATACTTCGGGAAGGATAATCCCTCATGGAGTGTAGAACAAGGACAAGCCCTGAGCAGAACAGGGTACTCACACAAGGTCGGAGTAGTGGTGAATGTCAAAGGCTTAAATCTGATATCTACTTAAGTTTAAGCGTTTGGCATTCTACTTCGACAACCAACTTTTCCTCGAGAGATCTAAATTGAGTGAAGCTTCGAGCTTAACTATATTAAGTTTTACTGTTCGATTGTTTTGAATTTTTACCTCATCTTTATCTTCTACTTTGAGTGTTTGGTGCGGTCGCAACCTTAGAGTTCACATCACTATAGGGTGCCCCCGTTACAACGGGGGAGAGAGATCCGGCGTCAGGACGCAAGAGGACAGTATCTGACGACGTGGGAATTACATAGGGGTGATCATGGGTTGCCAGGACAATAGCCCTAAGCACCAGACGCAGTCAGGACGCGCCGGCAGGGTACCAGATGCTGTCATGACGCAGTGCCAGGGCACCAGACGCGGTCAGGACGCACAGGGCGAAGAGGTCTGTGCCCAGGTGGGGTCAGGATTCATGGTGGAAATAAAGGCAAATCAGTACGCAACGTTGGATTGACCTGGCATCCTAATTGGCGATTGACGTTCTGTGCGTCAGGTGCGTCAGACGTACAGGACGCACAGGACGCAAGCTAGTTTTGTTGCTGATGAGGGAATCAGAGGGGAGAGGCGGAGGGGAGTAGCTTCACCCTTCTAGGCAACTAGGCCATCAAAGAAGGGGAGAGGGACCATCTGCGATGATTTCCCATGGTGTTGAGATTTCAATCGCCAGAGATGTAGGGGAGAAGGTTCCTGGTCCACCTATTGTGACCATTTTTCTTTTTTTCTTTTTTTCTTTTTTTCTTTTTTTCTTTTTTTCTTTTTTTCTTTTTTTCTTTTTTTCTTTTTTGATTTTTTTCTTTTTTTCTTTTCTTTTTTCTTTAAATCATATGTTCATTGTTTCTATGGTACAAGAAATGACATGCATCTTTAATGATATGGCTAAAACAAAACAAAAAATCAAACTAATAATCAACAAAAGAAACAAACATAACCAGTTTCCCCAAAGCGACCAATAATCGTCGCAAAGCAGCCGTAGCTAAAAACAAAGGAACGTATAAACCACCAACTAGTCTCAAGGGCCAGGGGCCGGTGGGGTGGTAGAGGGAAAGAGCGGGTTCGGGGAAGTGTGAAGGGAAGGAACAAGCGGAGGAATTCCGGGAGGGAAACCAGTGGCAGTGGTGCGAATGAACTTAGTCAGGGCAATGAGCAGCTGCTGGTTGGACCAGAGAGGTGCCTCAGGTTTCAAGTCCGAGACCCCTTGGTGGAAGCGGGATCTCTCACCGGCGGACGAGGGGCAGGATAGGATGGCGTGCGCGAAGGTTTGTGGGGCTTCAGAGCACAGCGGACAGGTTGTTTCGGCGTCAGGACTTTCCCATGAGGGGTGAGCCGAGAGGTAACTTTTACCAGAACGCATCTGGTGGATCCTTCCCACAACAAACTTGCCCAAACCCATAAAGGGATAGGGGCGTGTTGAACGTGGATAGGGGTAGCATGGGGGGGCTGGGGTGGCGGACCAGTCGGACAGGAGGAGTTGCTTGGCTCGCAATTTGAGGCGCGCGTCTGATGGGACAACCCAAGGAACAGGGGGTAAGTAGTCCGTCAGGTGGAGGGAGATGGGTGGCAAAGTGACCACATCGTGGATGAGAGGGACGGCCGTGTGGGCCAAAGCAGTGATGGCATTATGCCGGTACCTCGGATTCCTGGCCTTGTCCACAGCGGAGCGCTGATCGAGATTGAAGAAGAGATAGGGTTGGGAGGTAATCTTGCCACGCGCTACCAAAGGGGCACGCTGGGGTGAGAAAGTGGGGAGTGACTTAGGGAGCTTTGCCGAGGCAGGGTTTATTTCTGGGGGAGAGCAGGTAAGCCTTAGGCTGGCTAGGCGACGTTGATGGCGTATACGAGTAGGCAACGGGGGGAGACAGGCTTCCGTATGCAAACAGGTTGTGTTGATGGTGGAAAAACAATTGGTGATCCACCTACAGACCCTGCGCCAAAAAACAGACATTGGGTTCATAATAGCTGGGGGGGGCTCCAAATGGCAGACCCCTACAGGAGAATCGGAGCTAGGAGCGAACGTGCCAAGCAGAGACAGAGGTGGGGATGAAGGCCCATCCCCGGAGGGGAGAGGCGACAAATCGTGGCTAGCGCGTCGTTGCCAAGGGTGTATCTTCTGGAAAAGTGGGACCTGGGGTCAAAGAAGGGGGTAAAAATAAAACCCAGCCACTTCAGGCGGGCCTGTGGGTAGAAGAGCTGATCCGCCAGCTGTACCAGGAGGGAGCAAGGCGGCTCATTGCTCCTGGCAGTTCTCCAGTGGATCAGTTCGGTTTTTGGGATGGAGAAAGAGATATTGATTGGGGAGGCCTTTCTCTTGTCTACCTATTGTGACCTTTTTTTCTTTTCTTTTCTTTTTAAATCATATGTTCATTGTATCTACAGTATAAGAAATGACATGCATCTTTAACGATATGGCCAAAACAAAACCGGAAATCAAACTAACAATCAACAAAAGAAATTATCATAAGCAATTCCCCCAACGCGACCAATAAGCGTTGCAAAGCAGCCGTAACTATTTTTAAGGAAAGGTATAAACAGCTAACCAGTCTCGAGGGCCAGGGGTGGATAGGGTGGCAGAGGGAGGAGTGGGTTTGGCGGGGGGGTGTGGAGGGAGGAAGCAAGTGGGGGCATTCCTAGAGGGAGGCCTGTGGCAGTGGTGCGAATGAACTCAGCCAGGGCAATGAGCAGCTGCTGGTCGGACCAGATCGAGGCCTCGGGGGCCAAGTCCGAGACCCCTTGGAGGAGGCGGGATCTCTGATGGGCGGAGAAGGGGCAGGACAGGATGGCATGTTCGAAGGTTTGTGGGGCTTCAGTGCATAACGGGCAGGAGGTGTTGGCATCAGGATTATCCCATGAGTGGTGGGCCGCGAGGTAACCTTTTCCAGAAGGCATCTAGTGTATCCTGCCGGCAACAAACTTGCCTAAACCCATGAAGGGATGGGGGCGTGTTGAGGGCGGATAGGGGTAGTAGGGGGGGGCCGGGGCGGCAGACCAGTCGGAGAGGAGGAGTTGTTTAGCCCTGAGTTTAAGGAGTGCGTACGATGGGACAACCCACGGGACCGGGGGCAGGTAATCCGTCAGATGGAGGGAGATGGGTGGTAAAATAACCACGTCGTGTACGAGGGGGACGGCTGCTTTAGCCAGAGCTGTGATGGCGTTGTGTCGGTATCTTGGGTTCTCGGCCTTATCTGGGGCGGAACACCAATCGAGGTTGAAAAAAAGATAGGGTTGGGAGGTAATCTTCCCCCGGGCTAACAAGGGGGCGTGGTGGGGCGAGAAGGTGGGAACAGTCCTGAGGAGGCGTGCCGAGGCAGGGTAGATTTGATCTCTGTCTACCTATTGTGACCTTTTTTTTCTTTTTTTTTCTTTCTTTTTTTTAATCAAATGCATTTGTTTAAGGGACAAAGATAGCATTCAGCTTTAACGCTATGGCTAACCAAAACCGTACACTCCTCACCCCAGGAAACATCCAAACCCCCAAGTCCCTCTAGTATGAGACCAACCGCACATCTCGCCTATTGCCTAACCAAATCCTATGAGCATAGTCGTACACCCGAAGGAAGTAGAAAGGAAAGAAGCAAGCAGGAAGGAGAGGAGAACCCTTAGTGAGATCTACGAAAACCAATAAGGTGAACAAAGGGAATGTATGAACCGCTGACAAAGGAAAATTACGTCTGATAAGTGACGTGTATCAGCCTGAGCTAGGAAATAAAGTTATGAACCTGCAAACCGGAGCGATGCCGGGGGACAAAGCGGTGCCCGATAGCAGGATGGAAAGGTGGATGGAGGTGACTCTGATAAGGGGTCGCCGGAAGGTGTACCAAAGCAGCATTAGCGACGGCCAGGAGGACGGGCGCAACCGAGGCGGGTTTTTATATAGCGACCGAAGATCGACCGCGGGAGGGGGGCAGTAAGGTGCCAGCTGGAGGGGTAGGCAGAATGGGGGGTGGGTGTAGCTGTAACTGAGCAACGGGACGAAGACCAAGAGGGTGGAGGAAGGATGGTGGGAGGAGGAAGGGAGACCAAACACTTGAGACGACCGACTAGAGTAATGGCGGCCGATGCGTTTCCGGATGCGAAATGAAGATGAAGTGCTGAAGTTACTAACCAAAGTGTTCCCCAACAGGACTACATAGCCGAGACGGAAAGGTACTTCGCAAAGGGCTTGGAAAGCTCAGCGCCAACCGTGAGCGAAGAGAAAGGTATGCCGACTGTGCAAAAACATAAGCGAGGTGCAAAGGAAGTGTGGGGTAAGAGGGAGGAACTGTTAGGCTGGAGCCTATCGCAAAGTCTTGCGAGATAACACAGGCCGATAGTCTTAATCGTAGACGGAGATTGTCTAGGAAGAGTCAATGACTCAAAATAGAAGTAGGTAGAGTGATAAAGATTTTTCTAGGGTAAAAACTTATATTGATAAGATCTCTTCTCCATTGCTTGATGATGTTCTAATAGCTCGGGAGGCACCTCGATATTTATATGCCGCGTCTGGGTGGTCGCGGGCTACATCTAGTTCTCATACTAACTAAGTACCTACTAACAACTCCAGCTTTTTCTTAAAAGTGCGAACACCATTTGACTCTGACAATTCTGTTATCTCACTTCGACTTCCGAATCGCAACACCATATAATTATCTGACGGTGCTCCCACACATCAGTCCATTGGTTACGATCCATCTTCGTCCGCATGGAGTCTTGCTTACCATTTGCATACGCAGAATGGTCTCCATGATGGAACCAACAAAGGGGTCAGCTTTGTTATCGAACCTCTAAGCATTGCAGACACATTCTGCAACCGACATCTGCGAGGCATAAGATAGACTGGTTATGATAATCGCCCCAATAGCCATTATCCCTTCATAGTCGTATCGTTATCATATGGTTCCGTTAGTATCACGAAAATACTATTGACGTGTGTAAGTGTGGGTATGTCTGATTTCTGAACCTACCTCATCCAACAACACCATTCACTTCTGCGAATTTTATCGCGAGAGCGTGGAGTATAGAATGTGTTGCTTAACCAGTGTCCGTAAAAACGTCCCGTTACTTGGTGTCCACCTTCGCGACTCTCGTCTTTAGTGCTCAGTAACCTTATGTGACGTCGACCGATTTGGCTCGACCCACTTGCATAAGCTCGCCAAAGGTCTTCCCTCATATATCCTGCGAACGGGATCCGGTCGGACGGACGGCCGCGACGTATACGGGGTTACGAGGAGGGCTCCATTGACCCTGTCTTTGGTGAGGGGACGCAACTACGGCGGCCTCTGCCGATGTAGCGCCGTCCCAACGCTGGTGCGGGAGGGGGGTGTTGGCTTTGTCCTTTTGAACTCAGAATCCTAAGGTAGGGTAACTATAGGTCTTTATTCACTAAGGGAAGGCTAAGCCATCCGGTATGCCTAACAGGAACCGAACTTCATGAGCGAAGTCAATGATGTACAGGAACAAGAACCCCGTGGAGGAGGGGGTATACCCCAATGGGAGAGGAGGGGTGATGGCATCACTCCCCTAGGCAGAAGCAATCAAGGGGGAGGAGAGGGGGCGGTGGTGGATCCCATGATGATTTCCGTGGTGTTGAGATTTCAATCGCCGGAGGTGTAGGGGAGCTGGTTCGTTTCTACCTATTGTGACCTTTTTTTTTTTTTTTTTTTTTTTGAATCATCTGCACAAAGACAGCATTCAGCTTTAACGCTATGGCCAACAAAAACCTTACCCTCCTCACCCCAGGAAACATCCAAACCACCAAGCTTTTCTGGTATGAGACCAACCGCACATCTCGTCTATCGCCCAACCAAATACTACGAACATACTGGTACACCCGAAGGAAGTAGAAAGGAAAGAAGCAAGCAGGAAGGAGAGGAGAACCCTTAGCGACATCTACTACGGAAAGTATAAAAACATAAGAGATGAATGAACCCCTGACAAAGGAAATTTAAGTCTGATAAGTGACGTGTATCAGCAGGAGCTAGGAGGTGAGGGTATGGCCCTGCACACCGGAGCGGTGCCGGGGGACGAAGCGGTGCCCGATGGCAGGATGGGACGGTGTATAGAGGCGACTCTCAAGAGGGGTCGCCCGAGCGTGTGCTAAAGCGGCATTAGCGACGGCCAGGAGGACGGTCCTAACCAAGGCGGGCTTTTGTATAGCGAGTGAAGATCGACCGCGGGAGGGGGAGCAGTAAGGTGCCAGCTGAGCTGGTGGGAAGAGGGGGGATGAGAGTAGCTGTAACCGAGCAACGGGAAGAAGACCAAGAGGGAGGTGGAGGAGGGAGGGGATGGGGAAGGCAATCCAAACGCTTGAGACGACCAACTAGAGTAACCACGGCCGATGCTTTTCCGAATGCGAAACGAGGACGAGATGCTGAAGTTACTAACCGAAGTGTTCCCCGACAAGAACAGGTAGCCGAGACAGAAAGGTACTTTGCAAAGGGCTTGGAGAGCTCAGCGCCAACCGTGAACGAAGAGAGCGAAATGCCGACCGTGCAAAACCTAAGCAAGGTGCAAAGGAAGTGCGGGGTAAGGGGGGGAGAACCGAACTGCATGAGCGGAGTCAAGGATGAACGGGAACAAGAACCCCATGGAGGAGGGGGTAGACCTCAAAGGGAGAGGAGGTGTGATAGCATCACTCCCCTAGGCAGAAGCCATCAAGGGGGAGGAGAGGGGGAGGGGGTGGATCCCACGATGATTTCCCTAGTGTTGAGATTTCAATCACCGGAGGTGGAGGGGAGATGGTTCGTGGTCTACCCATGTAACAGGGGCACCCTATAGAGAGGTGAACTCTAAGGTTGCGACCACACCAAATACTCAAAGTAGAAGATAAAGATGAGGTAAAATAATTCAGAAGAATCAACGGTAAAACTTAATATAGTTAAGCTCGAAGCTTCACTCAATTTAGTTCTCTCGAGGAAAAGTTGGTTGTTGAAGTAGAATGCCAAACGCTTAAACTTAAGTAGATATCAGATTGAAGCCTTTGACATTCACCACTACTTCCGACCTTTGTGCGAGCACCCTGTCCTGCTCAGGGTTCGTCCGATGTCTACCCTCCAACAGGATTTATCCTGCCAGAAGTGTCGGACCAACTCGGGTATGCTTAACTACGTCAATAGGATATGAGTTTCTGCAATGCATCTCCAATACAAGCACAGGTGGAAAAACTCTTCCTATCGAAGTCATACCAGTGGCTAACTGTTATGACAACAACCGGAATCAATACCTAGGTGGTGGACTCACTGGCCCAGTGGCAGTTTCGTCTATAGAAGCTATGTAGTCCATCATTTAATCTACACGACTATTCAATGAGATAAATTGACTTGCAAGCTCCCCCGGTGAGATGTAGCCGATGGTTGGCTAAGTGGTCGCTACCCATAGCCAGCCTCTCGGGACATACTCTACCGTGATAAAACTCATACCTCTAGAGTCCAATAACAACCCATAGTAATGCTACTAATCAAGGGGAGAAGGTCCAGGCTGGTTACTGAGGTATTTGTCTCGAATGCACCCTGGCTTTCTGAGACTACCTGAGTACCACTAGGAAGACTACCCTACAACCCGTAGGTTAGAATAGACTCCTACATGCCCGAGAGACCACATATGAATGACCCCCATTTTGGCGGTTACCCATACTCCCCTTATATATCCTGCGAACCACATTCAGTCGGACGGACGGCGACGACTTATACGGTGTTAAGGCAGCTGCTCCAATGACCTCTTTTAACTAGCAACCGAGCAACTAGACAGCCGTCTGCCTATGACGCGCCGTCCCAATGCTGGGGCCAGAGGGGGGTGTTAGCAAAATCCGCCCAAGTTCAATAGCATGTTCGGGCCACCCTTACGTAGGCGTGGGGCCTTCCACGCAGATGCGTGTGCGCCCAAGAACATCTAAGAGCCCATAGAATGTGAGGCAATCGACCTCTAAGTTCTAGCATGACTTTGCTAGTGAAGGTAGGGTAACCTGGACACCTCAGTAGGGTAACTGGGGTCCATGGGCAAAATGACCAAATTCCCAAGGTAGGGTAACTTTGCCTTCTTATGCCTTTAACCGCTCAGGAAGTCCTCCAGGCGACCACAGAAGTCGTCTCGGAGGTCTGTGTAACATTCCCATAATTCTCTTGACCTTATGCGAATGTTCTCCCGAAAGGTTCCCCTGCCTAGTAGAGTGCCTCAAGGCTACTCAACAATTCCCTAGGGCTTATCCTAGGTTTACCAGCTATTTGTATAAAGTATACAAGACCATACCACCTCTGGTTACCTCTTGGTATACCATTTGGGCTAAGGTGATAGTGATTGTAGCTACCTATCGTAGGGTCGTTACAACCCATTGTGACCTTTTCTTTCTTTTCTTTACTTTTTTTTTTAAATCATATGTTCATGGTTTCTACGGTACAAGAAAGGACATGCATCTTTAACGATATGGCCAAAACAAAACCCAAAATCAAACATAACAAACAACAAAAGAAAACAAACATAACCAATTCCCCCAACGCGACCAATAAGTGTTGCAAAGCAGTCATAGCTAAAATTAAGGAAAGTATAAACCACTTAACTAGCCTTGAGGGTCAGGGGCGGGTAAGACGGTAGGATGGCGGAGGGGGTTTGGAGGGGGGGTGTGCAGGGAGGGAGCAAGTGGGGGCATCCCAGGAGGGACACCAGTGGCGGTGGTGCAAATGAACTCAGCCAGCGCAATGAGCAGCTGCTGGTCGGACCAGATTGGGGCCCCGGGGGCCAAGTCCGAGACCCCTTAGAGGAGGCGGGATCTCTGGCAGGCAGAGGAGGGGCAGGACAGGATGGCATGTTCGAAGGTCTGTGGGGGCTGAGAGCACAGCGGGCAGGACGTGTCGGCATAGGGATTGTCCCATGAGGGGTGAGCTGCGAGATAACCTTTCCCAGAGCGCATCTGGTGTATTCTACCCGCAACAAACTTCCCCAAGCCCATGAAGGGATGGGGGCGTGTTGAGGGCAAATAGGGGTAGTATGGGGGGGCTGGGGTGGAAGACCAGTCAGAAAGGAGGAGTTGTTTAGCCCTCAGCTTGACGCGGGTAAAAGATGGGACAACCACCGGGATCGGGGGCAAGTAGTCTGTGAGGTGGAGGGAGATGGGTGGCAACGTAGCGACGTCGTGTACGAGGGGGACGGCCGTATTAGCCAAGGCTGTCATGGTGTTGTGTCGGTACCTAGGGTTCTTGGTCTTGTCCGGAGCAGAACGCCAGTCGAGGTTGACGAAGAGATAAGGTTGGGAGGTAATCTCCCCACGCGCTATCAAGGTGGTGCGGTGGGGCGAGAAGGTGGGAATGGACTTAGGGAGGCGTGCAGAAGTAGGGTTTATCTCAGGTGGGGAGCAGATGAGCCTTAGGCCAGCGAGGCGTCGTTGGTGGCGTATAAGAACAGGCAACGGGGGAAGACAGGCTTCCCTGTACAAACATGTTATGTTGGTGGAGGAGAAGCAGTTGGTGATCCACCTACAGACACGATGCCAGAAAACAGACATCGGGCCCATAATAGATGGGGGAGGGTTCCAGACAGCGGACCCATAAAGGAGAATTGGAGCAAAGAGTGAGCGCTCCAAGGAGAGACAAATGTAGGGTGGAAGGCCCATCCCGGGGGGGGAGAGGCGGCGAATCGTGGCCAGGGCGGCATTTGCAAGTGTATACAGCCCCTAGTCAGAAGTGTTCGTGATCCGAGACATGTTTAATTGCGGTTGCGCCATAGGCAGCCATGTTGTGGTGGGGTAGTGGGGTTGCCGGCACCTTGAGGCAATGGGTGCGCGCATGCGAACTATCAATCGGCAACGGGCAACGGGCAACGGGCAACGGGCAACTGGCCATGAACACTGGAATGTCCACGATCAACCAACTGTGTATATAAATTAAATGGTGAAAATAAAAATAAAAGTTCTGAATAGTTGCTAATACCTTATGTACCCCCCCCTTTGTCTCCAAAACTGCAGCTACTCTATCAGGCATTGATTTCCACAACTTCTCAAAACATTCCTCAGAAATTGTCTCCCAAACCAAAGGCAATACTTCTGTTCTGCAAGTCTGTTCTTAACTGCTTCTTTTCCTCCTGGGGTACTGCTGGTTCAATCGCTTTTTAAGCTCTACCCATGCATGCTAAATAGGATTTAAATCAGGGGAGTAAGGGGGGTGTTCCAGGACTTCAATAGAATTTCTCTCCAACCAATCCATAACCTTATAAGCCTTGTGAACAGGAGCATTGTCTTGCTGAAAGAGAACATCTTGCATACCAAAAGAAAACCTTTGATCAATAACAGGAAAAAGATACCTTTTCAAGAGTCTGATATACCTGGTTTTGTTGATATTTTGAGTAATAGGAACTAAAGGCCCTTTTCTCTTACCCCAAAAGCATCCCCAAACCATAGTAGAAAAGGGTGATAATGATGCCTTTTTCCATACTGGTCATTTCTCTTTGAGCTGTCTTCCAGGTTCACTTTTTTTTTTTTGATGCAGAAGCAGAATTTAAATATCCAGACCAGTTAACCATTGGAAAAGTAAAGAGGAAAAATTATTAAAAGGTAGGAGAATCGTGGCTGTTGAGTACAGTAGAAAGTACGGACGCAATGTACTCGGTGATGTGACATTTGGCGAGGTTGCTTACTAAGCTTTCACGAACACTTCTGACTAAGCGCTGTACCTCCTGGAGAAGTGGGACCTTGGGTCAAACGCGGGGGTGAAGATGAACCCCAGCCACTTCAGGCGGGATTGTGGATAGAAGAGCTGATCCTCCAGCTGCACCGGGAGGGAGCACGGCGGCTCATTGCTCCTGGTGGTCCTCCAGTGGATCAGTTCGGTTTTCGGAACGGAGAAGGAGATGTTGATTGGCGAGGCCTTCCTCCTGAGCGCAGAAAAGGACTTCTGAAGGAGGCGAACGTTGGTTCTGTAGGAGGGCGAGGCCACTGTGACAGCAAAGTCGTCGATGTAGGAGATAATAAGTGATCTGGGGATCTCCAGGTGGAGGGAGGAGACCTATATGACGAACAGAAGGAGGGAGATGGGGGATGCTTGAGGAACCCGACTGAGATGGGAGCGAAAAGGCGAGGGGACCCTTGGAATGTCAGGCGGCAGGTGGGGTCTCGGAGGAAGGAGACGACCCACTGGACCAGGTATGGGCTGACCCCCTTTCTGCGGAGGAGAGAGAGGAGTGAGGGTGACTCCACATTATCAAAGCCCCCCTTTACATCGAGAAAGAGAGTGGAGACTTTGTAGCGGAGGCGGTGGAAGGATTCGACATTGTGTTGTGGGACGAGGGCGGCATCGGCAGTGGATCTCCTAGGGAGGGACCCGCATTGAAGGGGGTGGATGAGGAGCATATCGCTGCTTGGGCTGAAAGGCGGGAGGCTACCACTCTCTCAAGGATCTTGGAGAGCGTACGAAGTAGGACGATAACCCTTCTACCTATTGTGACCTTTTTTTTTCTCTATTTTTTCTTTTTTTTTCTTTTTCTTCAAATCATATGTTCATTGTTTCTACGGTACAAGAAATGACATGCATCTTTAACGATATGGCCAAAACAAAACCGAAAATCAAACTAACAATCAACAAAAGGAAATAACCATAACGAGTACCTCCAACACGACCAATAAGTGTCGCAAAGCAGCCGTAGCTAAAATCAAGGAAAGTATAAACCGCTTAACTGGGCTCGAGGGCCCGGGGCGGATAGGGCGGTAGACGGAAAGAGGGGGTTTGAAGGGGTGTGGAGGAAGGGAGCAAGCGGGGGCATCCCAGGGGGGAAACCAGTGGCAGTGGTGCGTATGAACTCAGCCAGGGCAATGAGCAACTGCTGGTAGGACCAGATTGGGGCCTCAGGAGCCAGGTCCGTGACCCTATGGAGGAGGCGGGATCTTTGACGGGCCGAGGAGGGGCAGGATAGGATGGCATGTTCGAAGGTCTGCGGGGCCTCAGAGCACAACGGGCAGGACTTGTCAGCATCAGGATCGCTCCACAAGGGGTGAGCCGCGAGATAACTTTTCCCAGAGCGCATCTGGTGTATCCTGCCGGCAACAAACTTGCCCAAGCCCATGAAGGGATTGGGGCGCGTCATGGGTGGAAAGGGGTAGTATGGGGGGGCTGGGATGGCAGACCAGTCGGAGAGGAGGAGTTGCTTAGCCCTCAATTTGAGGCGTGCGTATGGTGCGACAACCCCGGGTACCGGGGGTAGGTAGTCTGTCAAGTGGAGGGAGATGGGTGGCAGTGTGGCTACGTCGTGTACGAGGGGGATGGCCGCGTTAGCCAAGGCTGTGATGGCGTTGTGTCGGTACCTCGGGTTCCTGAACTTGTCCGGAGCTGAACGCCAGTCGAGGTTGAAGAAGAGATAAGGTTGGGAGGTAATTTTCCCACGCGCTAACAAGGCGGCGCGGTGTGGTGAGAAGGTGGGGACGGACTTAGGGAGGCGTGCTGTGGCAGGGTTTGTTTCTGGAGGGGAGCAGATGAGCCTTAGGCCAGCAAGGCGGCGTTGGTGGCGTACAAGAACAGGTAGCGGGGGGAGACAGGCTTCCCTGTGCAAACATGTAAGGTTGGTGGAGGAGAAACAGTTGGTGATCCACCTACAGACCCGATGCCAGAAAACGGACATTGGGCCCATGATAGACGGGGGAGGGTTCCAGACAGCGGATCCATACAGGAGGATTGGAGCAAGGAGCGAACGCGCCAAGGAGAGACAAAGGTAGGGTGGAAGGCCCATTCCGGGGGGGGAGAGGCGGCGAATCGTGGCTAGGGCGGCATTCGCAAGTGTATACCTCCTGGAGAAGTGGGACCTTGAGTCAAAGGTGGGGGTAAAGATGAAGCCCAGCCACTTCAGGTGGGATTGTGGATAGAAGAGCTGATCCTCCAACTGCACCGGAAGGGAGCATGGTGGCTCATTGCTCCTGGTGGTTCTCCAGTGGACCAGTTCCGTCTTTGGAACGGAGAAGGAAATGTTGATCGGGGAGGCCTTTCTCTTGAGCGCTGAGAAGGACTTCTGAAGGATGCGAACGTTGGTTCTGTAGGAGGGCGAGGCCACTGTGATGGCAAAGTCATCGACGTAGGAGATAATAAGGGACCTGGGAATTTCCAGGTGGAGGGAGCAGATGTATATAACAAACAGAAGTGGGGAGATGGGGGATCCTTGAGGGACCCCAACGGAGATGGGAGCGAAGAGGCGAGAGGACCCTTGGAACGTCAGGCGGCAGGTGCGATCTCTGAGGAAAGAGCCGACCCATTGGACCAGGTATGGGCTGAGCCCCTTGCTGTGGAGGAGAGAAAGGAGCGAGGGAGACTCCACGTTATCGAAGCCCTCCTTTACATTGTGGAAGAGAGTGGAGACTTTGTAGTGGAGGCGGTGGAATGATTCAACATTGTGTTGCAGGACGAGGGCGGCATCGGCGGTGGACCTCCCAGGGAGGAACCGGCATTGAAGAGGGTGGATGAGGGAGCATATCGCTGCTTGGGCTGAAAGGCAGGAAGCTACCACTCTCTCAAGGCTTTTAGAGAGCGTTCGGAGGAGGACGATTACCCTAAAGGAGGAGGATGAGTCGTATGAGGGTTTACCCGGTTTGTCGAGGACAATACCAAGTGCTTTCTTGAGGGAGGGAGGGTGAAAACCGTGGGCTAACAGGGGGTCCAGGAGGGAAGGAAGGAGGCAGGGCTTGAGGCGGTGAATAGACTTCCACACAGAGTACGGGATGTGATCTGGGCCAGGGACGGAGGTCTTCGAGGATTTAGAGAGGGCCCTGGATATCTCTTCGGAGGTGAGGGGGGTATAGTCCTCATAGCTCGTGAGGTGTAGGAGGGGGGGAGGTGGGGGTTTGGAGGGGAAGAAGTGGTCAAGGAGTGTTTCCGCTACCTCGGCCTGGTTGGAGGCCCCTCGAGGGTTGGGGAATCTTTGTGGTGGGCGGCCGAATGCGAATCTCTTGGCCATCCAGAGGGACCGCGGAGTCGCCGAGGATAGGAAGTCCGACCAGTGTGTTTTCTTGGCCGAGGCAATGGCCTTAAAGTATGTTCTTCTCGAGCTTTTCACATTGCTCCAGTTGAGGGGGGACGGGTCGAGGCGGGATATCCTTGCAAACTTGTGATATTCCCTTCTCAGAGATGATAGGCAAGGAGATCACCATGGTTTCGAGCGGGGGCACTGGCGCTTGCTCGGCGCATGGGAGGTTAGGAGGGAGGTAAGGCGGGTGGAGGAGATGTCAAACCATCTACTGAGGGAGTTGGGCGTGGGTTTCTCTGGGCAGGGTAGTGTGGTGAAGGTATCCAATGCCTTCCCCACCCCATCTAGGTCAAGGAGAGCCCAGTGCGGAGTAGGAGGGGGTAGCATAATCGCGGGAGGTTTCAGCGTAATCACACATGGAACGTGGTCCGAACCAGTGGAGGGGAGGGGGGTGTCCCATGAGGAGACGAGGGGGGAGAGAGCGGTGTTCGCGAAGGCCAGGTCCAAAACAGAGAGCCGCGAAATGGTGTCAAATGGAAAACGAGTATAGACCCCGGGGGTGTTGAGAAAGTGGTATGGGACGTCAAAAGCGGCATCAAAGTAGCGTGTAGAGATGATAAATTCCCTTTCCGATAGGGAGTGGCAGGGATCTGCTAAAGGATGGTGGAGGTTAAAATCACCTAAAACCAGGTGAGGGTAGGAAAGAAAAGAAAAAATTCGCTCAGGCAATATGGAGCGGTAAGGAGGACGACTTGTATGAAGAAGGTACACCGAGGTGACTCTGAGGGAATGGTTGGGTGATCCAAAAAGACCTTCTGGAGAAAAAACATCTACTGAAAGCATCTCCGAGGAGTCATGAAAAACAGTTGAGCAGGACAAATGCTGATTCAAGGTACGAGAAACATAAATGGCTACCCGTGGGCGGCCAGGAGGGGGGGGGGCGAAGGATATAAATCCCGGGAACATCAGCAGAACCGAACGTCTGGAGGGGGGGTCTTCAATAGCAATAAGCAGAGGAGGGTGAGGCAGCATGGTAAAGCTGTGAAAAAGTGAGAGAAAAACATCCCAGCTCCGAAGGCAGTTATGTTGAACGATTGGAAAGGACGGGAAGACAGCACTGCTGTCGGTGTAACAAGTGAAAAAATTCTCCATTAGTGGGCAGAGCCCTCGGAGGAGTCGGAGTCTAGAGATTCGTCACCGTCCTCTCTTGGGGCGAGATCGGTGACGGTGATGGTGCGTTGGGCTCTCTGCCTAGGTGGAGGAGCATCGCGTGGGAGTACAGGGGCACTCGGGGTGTGAGGAGGGGCACCTGGTGCTGAGCGAAGGACCGTCGAAGGGCCAGCCTGGTCTTCAGCGAGATCCATGCTGTCCTGCGTCTGTCGAGGTCGCACCTCTGGTGTATCTGGAGTGGTCTTGGGGCGGGTGGGGCAATCCTTGCTGTGCGCAGAGTGCTCTTCTTGGCAGTTAGGGCAGCATGCCACCGAGGATGGACAGCAGGCAAGGACAGGTCGGAGATTGCCACCCTTAGGGCAGGAAGGGTTAGGGCAGCGATTCTCTGCTTTGGTGTGGACGAGCGAACAAAATGGACAAACTGGCAATGTGCTGGGACAGCGGGTAGAGATATGGCCGAATTTCCAGCATTTCTTGCATTGGGAGTTCTTAGAGGAGGAGAACATCTCCTCCACTCTCCGGTTTCGGGAAAAGAGGTTGATGGAGGGGAGGATGGCGAAAGCGTCGGGTGGGGCCACGGTGACAACCACTGAGGTTGCCGACTTTTGATCCCGAGATTCCGTGTCTGGGTTAAGGTAACGCGCTGAGAGAATGGAGACTCCCCTGGCATTGCGGATGGACTCATGAAGAGAGGGGAACAGTTGGGCATCCTCTGAGGGGAGGAACGCAAGAGGGATAGAGTGAATCAAAAGTTGTGTTTCGTTCGGAGCGGGTTTGAAAAGATCCCAGGGGGAGTTGCCTACCAGAAAGGCTTTGTTCAACCTCGAGGTAAGGGGAGCGAAATAAGGGGTATAAGCGGAGGCGGGGGTGTGAAGATCGGTACGAAGCAGTAACACTGAGCCTTTGTCGTTAACCGTGCAAGTGAAGGAAAGAGGAAGAGAGCAGTTGGCTTCTCTGAGAACAGAGACAGCGATGTCTGGGAAGTGGGCTGCTATCTTGAGCGCTTCTGGGTGGGGTTCAAAGGTGGTTCTGGAGGCGAAGAATCTGCGGACAGCTTGGGGGAGAGGAGGGATTTCATAAAAACCTCCCCTGACGCAACCGCAACGGAGGAAGCCGAGGCAGAGGCCTTCGCCTGTTGACCCTTCTTTCCCTTAGCAGGGGGTGCGACAGCTTGAGTGTAGGTGGGGGTGGCTTTGGTGGCCATGGTGTTGGGGGGTCGCCAGTCGGGGTCCACATGACCGGGGGTCCAGGCGGGGCCGGGGGGGTATTTCCCTTTGGCGAATTCTTCTGCTTCCCAAGTGTGGGGGTATTTCTTGGCAAACGCCTCAGGGTTGCCATATAGTGTGGGAGGG
>Ga0307509_10002837_pt1 | contig 27455 bp, 26 predicted proteins | sample 10_EM_MG_FD_202245 | JGI IMG/M metagenome (GOLD analysis project Ga0307509, IMG submission 202245) | Populus trichocarpa ectomycorrhiza microbial communities from riparian zone in the Pacific Northwest, United States - 10_EM | ecosystem: Host-associated > Plants > Roots > Unclassified | place... | reverse complement strand
AATGATTTGCTCCGGTCCGTTGAACGGCCCGCGTTGAGCCATGAAGTGGGGGCTGCACACCGGCTTGTTGATCCTCGAGAACAGCTGCTCGGTCAGCACGTCCTTCGAGTGGTCTTCGCCGTAAGTGATCAGGACATCGAGATTCGAACTCGCCAACTTCTCGTCGGCATGCGCATAGACCACTCGAATGTCCACATCGGGATACTGGCTGGAGAACTTGCCGAGGTTGGGGACGAGCCAGCGTGTCGCGATCGACGGGATGCACCCGACGCTGAGGCTGGCGCCGGTGCAGGTCTTCTTCACAGCGCCGCAGGCGTCCGTGATACCGGACAACAGTGGGGAGATCCGCGCGAACAACTGTTCGCCGGTGGGGGTCAGGCGCACGCCGCGCCCGTGCCGCTGGAACAGAGGCATGCCGAACCAGTCTTCGAGATTGCGCATCTGGTGGCTGACAGCCGCGTGGGTCACGTGGAGCTCGTCTCCCGCCCGCGAAAGACTCATATGGCGTGCTGCAGCTTCGAACGCGCGAAGTGCACCGAGTGGTGGGGCTGTCATGTGAGGAATTCTTACATGAAGTCGCAGAAATGATCAATTGTCCGGCCGTGCCTCCGACTCGACACTGGCGTTGTGTGCGCTGGGGATCAATCGGTTCGGCTCTACGGACCAGGCTCTGCCACCGAGAGCATAAGTCGTGAACAATATTGAAGAGTAGGAGGTGTCGTGTTTGTCAGATCTTTGAAGGACGTGGAGCCCACGGAACGCTTCGTCAACTGGGGCAACGGTACCAGTCATCGGCTCTTGACCGCTGTCGACGAGATGGGGTTCACCGTCTGCCACACGGTCGTGCGCGCCGGCACGGAGTCGCTGCTGGAGTACCGTAACCACCTGGAAGCTTGCTACTGCATTGGCGGCGAAGGCGAGGTGGAAGACATGCATGGGAACGTCTACCCCATCGCCGTTGGCGACATCTATGTGCTGAACAAGAACGACAAGCATTACCTGCGCGGCGGCAAACACATTGACCTTGTCCTGGTCAGCGTCTTCAATCCTCCGCTGCAGGGCACCGAGAGACACAGCTTGGACAGCGCCAACGGCTCTGCATACTGAGCGATTGCCACGAAACCACTCGGAGAAAACTGAATGAACAGCTTCCACATGAAGACGTTTGCGGCTGCAGCCGTGGCCACGTTGGTGGCGACGGCCGCGCCCGCTTGGGCGCAGGGCACGATCGACAAGGGTATTTTGAAAGTCGGCTCCGACCTGACCTACCCGCCGTACAACTACATGGCCGATGGCAACAAACCCGCCGGTTTCGACGTGGAACTGATGGCAGCGCTGTCCAAGGCCGCGGGCCTGAAGGTCGAGGTCCTGGACACCCGTTTCGAGAACCTCATCATCGGCGTGCGCGGTGGGCAGTTCGACGTCATCGCCTCCACCCTTTATGTCAAGCCGGAACGCGCCAAGCAGATCGACTACATCGCCTACATGAAGACAGGCGTGTCGATCGCGGTGGCAACGGCGAGCAAGAAGAACTTTGCCAAGCCCGAAGATCTGTGCGGCCAGAAGGTCGGCTCGATCAAGGGTGCAGCCTGGCTTGAGAAAATCGCGGCAATGAATCAGGGGGTGTGCAAGGCCAACCCGATCGATTCGCGCGAGTTTCCGACCTCTCCGGAAACCACGCAGGCCATGCTGTCGGGCGGTGTGGACGCGCAGATCGAAGACTCTGCCGTGTTGCAGGATGCTGTGACCAAGCTGGGTGGTCGGGTCCAGATCACCACCAAGGAGAACTTCTATCCGGTGATCGTGGGCCTGGGCGTGCGCAAGGGCAACGACGATCTGGCTGGCGCACTTCGCAAGGCGCTGGCAACCCTACAGGCCAATGGAAGTTATGACGCGCTGACGAAGAAGTACAACGTGTCCAAGCCCAGTGAAGCGGAGTTCAAGGCTGCGGTCGGCAGCTAGCGTTCCATACTGTCAAATTCGTGGCATATGTCTTGCGTTGGCGTTCGGATCTTTGGCCGGGACGTCGGTCCTCGGCCTTGGTTTGGAATGAGCGATTGCGGACATGAACCTGGACCTGACCTACCTCGCCAGCCTGGCCACCAACCGCGACTTCTGGAACGCCTCGGCGCTGGTCGCCTGGCTCAGCGTGCTCACCTGGACCCTGGGCACCGGCCTGGGATTCCTGGTGGCGATGGCCCGCTTGAATGGCCCGGCCTGGCTGCGGCAGGTGTCGAGAACCTATGTCTGGTTTTTTCGCAGCCTGCCGCTGATGGTCCTGCTGATCTTTGTGTACAACCTGCCGCAGGCGCTGCCCAGCCTGCGTCCGTTGTTGTCGAATCCGTTCTGGGCCGGCCTGATCGCGCTGGTGGCCAGCGAAACCGCATACCTGGCGGAGATTCATCGCGGCGGCCTGCTGGCCGTTGACATTGGGCAGCACGAGGCCGCGCGGGCACTGGGCATTCGCGCTTTCGGGAAATACTGGCACATCGTCATCCCGCAGTCGACGCGCGTGGCCTTGCCGTCGCTGGGCAACGAGTTCATCACGATCGTCAAGCTGACCTCGCTGGTCTCGGTGATCTCGCTGGCCGAGGTGCTGCTCGTCGGGCAGCGCCTGTACACCCGCAACTTCATGGTCATCGAGACGCTGCTGGCGGTCTCGTGCTACTACGTGCTCATCGTCACCGTCTTCAGCGGCTTGCTCGGTCATATCGAGCGTCGACTGGACGTGACACGCCGCGGAGGCGCCGAGGCCGCGCCGACCACCGGTGACGCCGGCAATGCACCGCCGAGAGCCGAACGTGATCGGGTCATCGGCGAGCCGGTGATCGAGCTGCGGGCCGTCTGCAAGTCGTTCGGAACCAAGGCCGTTCTGAAGGGCATAGCCCTGACGGTGCGATCGGGCGAGGTGGTGAGCATCATCGGCCCTTCCGGCTCCGGCAAGACGACGCTGATCCGCACCATCAACTCGCTGCAAGACATCGACGCGGGCGAGATCCGGTTCAAGGGCGCGCCGTGGATCAGCCATCAGGGCAGGTACACCGTGTCGCCGAACTTCTCCGAAGAGGTCACCGGCGTTGGCATGGTGTTCCAGTCGTTCAACCTCTTCCCGCATCTCACGGTCTTGGGCAATGTGACTCTCGGACCGCGCTACCACGGGCTGGGTACCGACGCGCAGACCAAGGAGACGGCGCTGCGCAATCTCGAGAAGGTCGGCATGGCCGTGCACGCGATGAAGTACCCGCATCAGCTGTCCGGTGGGCAGAAGCAGCGCGTGGCCATTGCGCGCGCCCTGGCCATGCAACCCAAGGTGATGCTGTTCGACGAACCCACGTCGGCACTCGACCCCGAGCTGGTCGGTGAGGTGCTGCAGTCCATCGAGCTGTTGGCCTCCGAGGGCATGACGATGATCATCGTCACACATGAAATGCGATTCGCCACCCGCATCAGTGATCGCATCGTGATGATGCAAGACGGTGAGGTGATTGCAGACGTGAGCAGGCAGGAGCTTGAAGCAGCTCCTGGCAGCAGCCGCATTCGAGCCTTCATCGCGAAGGCCGAAGGCGGTCATTGAGGTTGGACTCGCGCGACGGGATGGTGCGAAGAGCCAAGAGTGACTACCACCTATAGAGGCAGGATTCGCAATGAACCACTACCAGGTGCTGCGCGTGAGACCGGACGCAAGCACTGCCGAGATTGAAGAAGCGTTCCGCGTGGTGATCCAGCGCCGCGGCTCGGGGAGATCTTTGGCCTGGTGGAGCGAAGCGCTGTTCGGGCGTACAGAGGCAAGCATCAGACTGGCCTTCGACGTGCTGAGTGATCCTGATCGGCGAGCCGAATACGCGAAGTCTCTTGACTCTCATAGCGCGGGCGAGTGGGTCTCCCCCGGCCACTGAGAAGCTGCTTTTGTGCCGGGAGTAGGCGCCGGGGAGGTCACGAGCAAGTCGCAAAGTTGACCGCCGCAAGGTCGACAGCAGCGGAATTCCTGCCTCGCTACCTCGCGCCGGCCACGAGCCAGCCCTTCGTCATCGGCATCGGTGCGGACGAGGACGAAGGCACCTCTGCGGGCTGTTGGCGATAGTCGAGGGCATGGTGCTGGTGATCGCTCCAGCCTTGCCGTGCGGTTGGTCCGAACGCCGGGCCGACGCCTGGCCGCATGCTGCGTCGCAGCACGCCGATTGCCGAGCGGCGGCCGCGGCAAAAAGCACGATTCGCAGTGTTCGCAAGCGGCAGCGGGCCGGTTCGGACCGCCACATGCCTCAATTTCGGGCGCGTTGGCCGATATCCGGGGGAGAGTCCCATCCGCAAGACCCAGCGTGCCGCACCGCGTGCGTGCTCGCCTGGGCAGGTGGAGGCGCTCAGACCCACCATGAAGCTGCCTCCACTCAACCTGCGCATCGGCCATCGACTGGGCCTGTGCTTCTCGCTCATCCTTGTGCTGATGTTCGCCGGCGCGTGGCTGATGGTGACCAGCGCCCGTGATTCGCGCGAGACGCTGGTGCGCATGGTCGAGCACTCCAACAAGCGCATGTCCGACATCGGCGCGATGCGCGAACTGCTGGAGGACCAGGATCGGCTGGCGCAGCGCCTTGGCCTGGCCACCGGCATCGAGGCCGCCACCAGCGACATGAAGGAGATCGACGCCGACATCGCGGCCTACCGGGCGATTGCCGCAGGCTTCGACTTCCGATCCGGCGGCTTGGAGGAACAGGTCCTGGCGGACCAGGTCAAGGCCTACGACCATTCCGTCGACGAAGCGATCGCCAGCGCGCGCGCCAGCGTCGTGGGCTACAACCCCGGCATGGCCGCGCGCACGCTGGGCGGCGAGGTGGCGCCTGTGCACGTCACCTGGCTGCAGGCGCTCGACCGGTTGGCGGCGCTGCAGCAGGAACGCATCTCCGCCGAGATCCACGCCCTCAATGCCCGCTCGGAGCGCATCGACCGCATCGTGGAAGGGGTGGCGGCGCTCGTCACGTTGCTGACCGGGCTCGCGGCCTGGCGTCTCACCGCCAGCATCACGCGTCCGTTGCGCCAGGCCGTTGCCTTCGCCGCCGCGGTAGGCGGCGGCCAGCTCGACGCGCCGTTGCCGCGCAGTTCGGATGATGAATGCGGCATGTTGCTGCTGGCCTTGCAGAACATGGCGGTGCAGCTGGGTGCCGCGGATGCCCGGATGAAGCAGCAGGCGATCGAGGACGGGCTCACCGGCGCGTACAACCGGCGCCACTTCGACGCCGTGCTCGCGGCGGAGCACGAGCGCGCCAGCCGCGCGGCGCAGCGCGGCGGCGACGAGGCGGCGCACCTGGCCCTGCTGATGATCGACGTCGACCACTTCAAGCGCTACAACGATCACCACGGCCACCTGGCCGGCGATGCCTGCCTGGTGGCCGTGGTGGAAGCGATTCGTGCCGCGGGCCTGCGCCCGGGCGACCTCGTGGCGCGCTACGGCGGCGAGGAGTTCGTCGTGGTGCTTCCAGCCTGCGACGTCGAGGGTGCCGCCCACGTGGCGGAGCGCGTGCGCGCCTGCGTGTCCGTGTTGCACCTGCGCGCCGACGCCGCCACGCTGGCGCCGGTGACCGTCAGCGTGGGCGTTGCGGCGGTGTGTGACGCGCGGCGGTCGACACCGGCCGGACTGATCAGCGCGGCGGACAGGGCGATGTACGAAGCCAAGCACGGCGGACGAGACCAGGTGCGCCGGCAGCCCGCGGTGGCGTCGTGCGACAACGTGCCGGTGACCGCCTAGCCCCGAATCGTCCGCGACTCGCGCTGCGGCCTGAGCTGTGGGGAGCACGCAAGCAGCCGTGCCAAGAATGGTCGGCTCGGAACCGGATTGGCCAGGCACCTCGGCTCGAAGCCTTGATTGCTGACTCGTCGATTCAGCGGGGCCTCGTGCGTCTCGCGATGAGGTTGGTGGGGACCGTTTGTTAAAGGTACGTTTGGCTCGCCAGCCAAGTTGGCGAGGACTGCATACAGAACGTGCGTAAGCCGCGACAGGTAGTGAACCGTGGAAGCAGGAACGGCATGCGCTTGTCACGGCGATCCTCGCCGCGGCGGAGGAGGGTGTGCATTCCATCGTGCCGTGCCACACGATGATCTACAGCCGGGGCAGCGGCTTGCACGCAGCGAGTGCGCAGCCCGGTGTTTTCTTCGTCGAGAACGGCGAGGTATCGTTCGGATCGAGCGGTCGCGTCCGCGCACGGTGCGAACTGGGCTGGTTGCCCTGTCATCTCTCAATGACCGACTGGATCGAGCGCGAGATGCCGCTAGATTGACCGGCCAGCCGCAAGCTTCACGTACGGGGCCGGCCGCGCGCATCAACGCGGACGCACGTCCGGTCGCGATCCGTCGCTTCTGATGGGCGACCAGCGCATGCCCGACAAATGCTCCGCCACGAAATCCAGGAAGCACGCGATGCGTGCCGCGAGCTGGGTGTTGCGGTAGTAGACCGCGCTGATCGGTTGACGCACATCCACCGACTCGCGCACGAGCACCTGCACCAGATCGCCGCGCTGTTGGTCGCCTGTGGTCATGAAGTCCGAAAGGCAGGCGATGCCGGAACCCTGCAGCGCCAATTGGCGCAGCGTCTCACCGCTCGAGGCGGTGATCGTCGGCACGATCGGCCATTCGTCTCCCGCCTCGCTGCGCAGCGGCCAGCGATTGAGCGACTCGGGCTGCGTGAAGCCGAGCAGCGCGTGACGTGCAAGGCTCGCCACCGTCTTGGGCCGCCCATGCTCTGCCAGGTAGGCAGGGCTCGCCAGCACGCGGATGCGGCTAGTGGCCAAAGGCCGCGCGTGCAGGGTCGAATCGCGCAGCGTGCCGATGCGGATCGCGACGTCAGTACGCCGCTCCAGCAGGTCGATGTTCATTTCGTCGGTGTCGAGTTCGAGCGTGATCTGCGGGTAGGCGCGGCGGAAAGCCGGTACCAGGGGAACGATCGTGTGAAGCATGAACGGCGTGGCCGCGTTGACCCGCAGCCGCCCGGCCGGCTGGGCGCGGCGCGCCGCCATCTGCTCCTCGGCGGCATCGATAGCTGCCAGGATCGCGCGCGTGTGCACGAGAAACGCCTGACCTTCCTCGGTGAGTTCCAGGCGGCGGGTGGTGCGGCGCAGCAGCGTCGAGTCGAGCTTCTTCTCGAGGCGGCCGAGCGCACGGCTGATGCCAGAGATGGTTTGGCCCAGCTGCGTGGCGGCTGCGGTGATGGAGCCGGCATCGACAACGGTGACAAAGGCTTGCAGTTCCTCGAGGGTTGTCTTCATGAGCAGCGGCCAATGGCAAGCCTTGATTATTGACTAGAGGTCAATACTCATTGAGAGAAAACCGGCTTTTTCTGCAAGAGATCCGGTTCCATACTGCCCTCGATCGTCAGAGCAGCTCCCATCCCTTCGCTTGGCGCCGTCTGCCTTCTCTCGTCCAACCCTGCATCGAAAAGGATCTCTCAATGAACACGAACGCCATCACGCCGCTCGGCCTCGGCACCTTCCGTCTCAAGGACCAAGTCGTCATCGACTCGGTCAGGAACGGTCTCGACCTCGGCTACCGCCTGATCGACACCGCCCAGATCTACGGCAACGAGAAAGAGGTCGGTCAGGCGATCGCCGAGAGCCGCGTCGCGCGCGATCGCCTTTTCATCACCACCAAGATCTGGATCGAGAACCTTGCGAAAGGCAAGCTCGGCGCGAGCCTGAAAGACAGCCTGACCAAGCTGCGCACCGACCACGTCGACCTGACGCTGATCCATTGGCCCTCGCCCGGCGGCGCGGTACCGGTGGCGGAATACATGGGCGCGCTCGCCGAGGCCAAGGCTCAGGGCCTGACGACGCGGATCGGCGTTTCCAACTTCAACATCGCGCTGATGAAGGAGGCCATCGCCGCCGTGGGGGCCACCGAGATCGCGACGAATCAGATCGAGCTCCACCCCTTCCTGCAGAACCGCAAGGTCGTCGAGTTCGCGAAGAGCCAGGGCATCCATGTCACCTCCTACATGACGCTGGCGTACGGCAAGGCCCTCCGAGACCCCGTGATCCAGTCGATCGCCGTGGCGCACCACGCGACACCGGCGCAAGTGGTGCTCGCCTGGGCGATGCAGCTGGGATATGCAGTGATTCCTTCGTCGACAAAGCGCGAGAACCTGGCGAGCAATCTGCTGGCCGCGCAATTGCATTTGAGCGAGAACGACATGGCACGCATCGCGGCACTGGATCGCGGCGAACGCCTGACCAGCCCGGACGGTCTCGCGCCGGCCTGGGATTGAGAGGAGCGGACATGAACCACTCCATCGCAGTCACGACCCAATCCTTCGTCGGCCATACGTTCCGAATCCAGTATGGCCCGGCGATGACGGTACTCAACACCTACGCTGAGGACGGCCGCACGATGCGCTACGAGGTGACCGAGGGCGAGTACGCCGGTGCCACTGCCGAAGTCCAGTACACCGCCGTCGAGCTCGCACCCGGGCTCTTCGCGTTGTCGTGGCAGGAGGCCGACAAGGGGACGGTCGTCCACATCGACAACTTCGCAGCGGGAACATCGCGCACGTTCTACACCACAGCCGAGTTGGGTTTTCTGCGCATGGAAGGCAGCTTGACGCAATTGTGCTGACATCGGTCAAGTCGTCCATGTGAGGCAGTGGCTCTCCGCAGTGACATGAGCCCTCGTGTATTTCGGCCACCTCCGTCTACCAAGTCTGCGAGGGACGCTGCTGGGACGCCTAACGTTTGACTTAAGCGGACTGCCGAAGGCCGGTCCGCTTGAAGGAAAGGTGAGCGTACGCGACGGCAAGAAAATGGGCCGCCTTGAACGCCACTGGGACTGGGAAGCGAGCGGCGCTGGACGCAACTCTAGCAGTCGTCGGCGAAGGACCCGCGGTCCCGATCTTCCACTCAGTGCGGCGCGATACGCGTCTCTATACGCTCTTGATCAGCATCGTTTTCAAAGGGTTGCCGAACAGCCTGTCGATCTGCGCCACCTTCAGCGCCTGGTTCGTGATGAAAGTGGAGGGCGGAACCCGCAGCCTCTGTTCCGAAGCCAAGTCGAGGCTGCTCTCGTAGCACGCTCCCTTGCGCACCAGCTCCAGCGTGGCGTGTGCGCTGGCGCCGTCCAGCCACAACGCCCAGTGCTGGAAGTTCGCGCTCGAAGACGAGGGCATCACGATCCTGCCCGACCTGTCGCGGCGTTGTCCCGCCGTTGATCCCGACGACCATCATGTTTTCGTGTCGCTCGGCTGCGCTGCCGAGAACCTGCTCCAGGCTGCGTTCGCCCATGGGCTCAAGGCCGAGGCCAGCTTCGACGCTGCGCGCGACGCGGTCCGTGTGACGCTGTCACCCGCAGCTTCCGGGCATCTCACCTCTTCGGCGTTGCGCCGGAGGAAACCACAAGGTCGTCCACGGCTGGGGGCTACGCGGGGGTAGGCACCCACAACAGGCTTCCTACGGAATGATTGAAATCTGGCGTGGGACTGGAGGCCGTCCCAGCGTCTGCGCTGGGTTCTTCCACCATCTACAGCGGCATTGCCGCCCGCTGGCTGGTGGCGCATACGCTGATCAACCGTTTCGTCGACCACCTGCCGGACTATTGCCTCAAAGGTGTGCCAACGCGCGACAACGCTGGCTTCTCACGACAGCCTGGCTATCCACAAAGACCATCACCAGAGTTCATTCCTCGGTTCTGACTCAGCAGCGTGACCGCACCTCGTTGCAATTGCAGGAAAGCCTGCATGTCGTCGGCATAGGCTGGCACACCCAGATAGTGGCCCTGAACCTCATCGCATCCCAGTTGTTCGAGAAAGTGGCATTGCTCCTGGGTTTCTACGCCTTCTGCGATCACCGTCAACCGCAAGCTGTGGCCCATGCTGATGATCGCGCGCGTGATCGCGGCGGCATCGGCGTCGGTGTGAATGTCGGAAATGAAACTGCCGTCGATTTTCAACGAGTCGACCGGGAAGCGCTTCAGATAGCTCAAGCTGGAATAGTGCGTTCCAAAGTCATCGATGGCCAGTTTGACGCCGTGCTCACGCAGGATGCGCAATGCCGAGACGGTGTTGTCGGTGTCGTGCATGAGCGTGCTCTCGGTCAGCTCGAGCATCAGCCCGTGACCTGGCAGGCGGGTGTCGCGCAGGGCCTCCAGAACTTCGTCGGGGAAGCCCTTGCGGCGCAGCTGCACGGCAGAAAGATTCACCGACATCGTGCCCAAGGTCAAGCCCTGTGCGCGCCAGGCCTGGGCCTGCGCGCAGGCGGTGCGCAACACCCATTTGCCGATGCTGACGATCTGGCCGTTTTCTTCGGCCAGCATGATGAACTGCTTGGGATGCAGCAACCCGCGCTCGGGGTGGTGCCAGCGTATCAGGGCCTCGAGCCCGACGACCCGACCTGTTGCCATCGAGATTTGCGGTTGATAGACAAGCCGGAATTCATTGCGGTCGAGGGCGCGCCGAAGGTCATTCTCGAGTGACAAACGACTGAGCGCGCTGGCGCCCATGTCCTGGGCATAGAACTGGTAGTTGTTGCGGCCCAGTTCCTTGGCGCGGTACATGGCGGCGTCGGCCTTGCGCATGATGTCGTCGACCTCGGTGGCGTCGTCGGGGTAGACGATGATGCCGATGCTGTGGGTCACGCTGAGTTCGTAGTCGTCAATCACGTAGGGCTCGGCCACAACGCTCAGCAGCTGGTTGGCGATATTGGCCACCAGCTCGGTGCTTTCGATCTGCGCCAACAAGATGACGAACTCATCGCCGCCTTGGCGGCTGACGGTGTCGGACTGACGCACACAGCTGACGAATCGGCGGCTGACCTCGCACAGCAAGCGGTCGCCGACCGAATGCCCCAGGGAGTCGTTGATGTTCTTGAAGCGGTCGAGGTCGATGAACAGCAGGGCCAGCTTCTTCCCGCTGCGTTGGCATTGCCGCATGGCCTGGTCCAGGCGCTCCAGCAACAGCACGCGGTTGGGCAGCCCGGTCAGGGCATCGTTGAGTGCAAGAAACCGGATGTGTTCCTCGGCTTGCTTGGCTTCGCGCAAGGCTCGTTCCGCGGCTTCCTTCGCGGCGACCAGGTCGGTCGTCTGTTCACGCACCAGGTCTTGCAAGTGGTCGCGGTGACGCCGCAATTCTGACTCGGCAAGCTTGCGCTCGGTGATGTCGACCATGGCGCCGACCAAGTCGAAACGCCCGCTGTGCAATTGCGAAAGCAGCCGCACGCTGTCGTGGACCCAGAGGTAGTGACCAGCGTGATGGCGCACCCGGTAGATGCGGTCGAACGCACCTTGTACGAAGGCTTCTGGATGATTGCGCAAGAGCGTCTGCGCTCGATCGTCTGGATGCATCAAGTCTTGCCAGCGTGAAGGGTCCTCCGCGAAATAGGCCTTCTCGTAGCCGACCAGATTCCCGATGTTGTCGCTGATGTAGGTGATGTGCAGACTGCTCTGCAGCTGCAGCGGGTCGATCGTTGCGCTGTAGATGACCACGGGCGATACCGCCAGCACGCGCTCGAGGTGCTGGTGTACTTCGACCGCTTCGGCTCGGCTCAGCGACAGGTCGCGCAGCAGTTGATCACGCTGGTAGGCGAAACCCACCTGGCGCAGCACGGCCTCGACGAGTCCGGTCTGCTGCGCGCCGGGCTCCTGCACCGGCTGGGTCCAGGCCAGGGTGAGTACGCCCGTCACTTCACCACCGAGCCGGATCGGCGCCGCAAAGCCGCTGCATACACCAGCTTTCAAGAAGCCGGGCAGGGCGCCCGCATAGTTGGCGTAGTCCGCGACAAACACGCATTTCCCGCTCTTGAACGCGGCGGCGGTCCCCGGCGTGATGCCAGGCAGCGAAGCGGTGTCGATTTCGGGTGGGAAGCCGGAAAAGAAGCGAAAGCGCAGCCCATGCTCGGCGTCTGCAGCAGGCAGCGCCAACGCGGACAAATTGGCGCCCAGCACCTCCATCGTCACGCGGGTGGCGAACTGGCACATCTTTTCGAAATCGCTCTCGAGCGACATCGTTTCGATGACTTTGGCCAGTACATGGCCATCGTGAGCCTGCGCTTCATTCAGCATCGTCACACCTGCCGGCCAATGAACCCCAACCAGCGCCGCCAGCTGGCAGCGACAGGCGGCGGCCGTTCGAGCCGTCGCGCCACCAGGTGGTAGGCCTGCAGCAACTCGGGGAAAGCCTGCGAGCCGCCCCACAGGTAGAGACGGAACGCCCGATACAGTGGCTCACCCCAGCGTTGGACGATGGCTGTCCGATTCTGTTCGAGCCGTTGTGCCCAGTGGTGCATGGTGCGTCCGTAGTGCTCGCTTTCATTGTGCACGCGCAGCACCTCCAGCCCGCCCCTCAGCAGTTCACCGATCAAATCTTGCAGGCACAGGAAAGTGTGTGTGCCCGCCCAGATATAACGTCGGGCAAAGTTGCTGACGTCATGTTTGACGATGGAGGCCGAGGCATCGAGGAACATCCGCCCGCCCGGTTTGAGACACCGCCAGACCTGCTCGGAGAATCGCCGGTAGTTGATGATGTGTTCGATCACCCCATAGATGACGATGGCGTCAAATGGCTCGTCGGGCTCATAGGTGAGAAAGTCCTGCAGCAACACATTGCACGGGAGCTTGTGCTCGCGGATGAGGTCTTCGATGTAGCGGTACGAATCCGTGCCCAAGGTCAACTCGGTCACTTTCACCCCGCGGCTGCCGCAGTATTGCGCCACGCCGCCCCAGCCGCCGCCGATGTCCAGCAAGCGCATGCCGGGCTTGAGCTGCAGCGCCTCGAACATCTGCTCGAGCTTGCGCTCGGATGCGTCTTCGAGCGGCTCTTCCGGGGTCTTGAAAATGCCTTGAGAATAGAACCGGTAGCGCTGGTCGATGAACGAGAGGTACAACTCGTCGCCGAACTGGTAGTGCGATTCGATCGCCCGGCGATTGATGCTCGTCTCGCTCCTGAACAGCATGCTGCCCAGGAAGCGCAGCCAAGGCCCCAACCGCACCTTGTCCTGGATGCGGGTTCGCAGTTGCAACAGCGCCACCATGTCGCCCTCGATCTCAATGTCGCCGTTGACATAGGCGTCAGCGAAAGCGAACTCATCGAAGCTTCTGCGAAGCTTCCGATCGTTCTTGAAAATCACAGTGAACTTCGGGGGCTCACTGCCATAGCGGTGGACTGCCCCCGACGGAAGCCGGATCTCACATGAGATGTCGCTGTCGGCGACAACTGAGTGAAGGAACGCTACGACCTTATTGGAACCAGGCAGGGCAAACATCACACCTCATCGATTTCCCAGTTGGAACGGCCGATCAAACCTCCATCCGCTGCGATTCGGTCGTGCTCTTCTGTGGTTGCGCGCGTTGCCGGTGGGGCTCAGTAGTCTTGGCTTGGAGGGTGCTGCATATCGATTTGGGCAAGCACATTTTGGGCCGGATTATCCAGCCTTTCGCAAGGTCGGTAGTTTTGGACGCCCAGCGTGAGTTTCGATGTCCCCAACGTGCCCACGGACCCAGTGCTCGACGTCCGCTTCGGGGTGCCCCGATTCGACCGCTGCATGTCGGCAATGGGTCGCGTTCGGGTATAGCGCTCAGACCAGCGTGCGCCCGCTTCAGACGGTGAGCTGGCCACGGAAAAGCAAAAGGGGCCTGACAGTGATGTCAGGCCCCTCGCTATTGATGGCTCCCCGACCTGGGCTCGAACCAGGGACCTACGGATTAACAGTCCGGCGCTCTACCAACTGAGCTATCGAGGAACAGCCCTCCATTATAGCCAGCTTTTTTCAGCCGCCTAAATATCGACTTGAACAGACAGCCTCAGGGTGCGCGGCGCGAGCGGGTAGAGGTAGACATGGCTGAACTCGTAGGGCGATTCGCGCCACGCGCGCTTGTCGAACAGGTTGTCGATGCCGGCACGCCAGACCCATTGCGCGCCGGTGATCTTGGTGTCGTAGCGCAGGGCGGCGTCCACCCGCGTCCAGCCCGGGATGCTGGCGCTGTTGTCGGGCAGCACCATGCGCCGGCTTTCGTGCATGAGCTTGGCTTGCAGGTTCAGACCCGGCACGGCGGCGACGTCGTAGCCGGCTTGCAGCTTGAGAGTGCGCAGCGGGACGTTGGTCGGCTCGCGCCCGTCGACGGTCGGGTCCTGGCTGCCTTCGATGCGCGCCCTCAGCCATTGCGTGCCGCCACGCAGGGTCCACGCGCCCTGGTGCCAGCCGGCGTTGGCTTCGATGCCGCGGTGGTGCTGCGTGCCGTCGAGCTGGGTCGTGCAGGTGTTGTCGGTGTCGCAGCTGCCGAAGTCTTCGGTGCGCGGGCGCTGGATGTCGAATGCGGCAAGATTCCAGTCGAAGGCGTTGCTCGCACCCTTGAGCCCGATCTCGGTCTGACGGCTCTTGGTCGTGAACACTTGGCCGGCATTAGTGTAGCGCGTGCGGTTGGGCACCGCGTTCGATTCGACGCCCCGGCCCCAACTGGCATAGACCAGTTGATCGCGGGAAAATGCGTAGCCGAGTGCGACGGACGGCGTGGTGAAGGACTGCTCGAGACTGGTCGGGATCGAGCCGTCGGTTTGCACGCTGTCGCGCTGGATGCGGCTGTGGCGCACGCCCAGCCACGCCGTCAGTCGCTCGCTGAGAGCGACGGCGTCGCGCAGAAAGATCTCGGTGGAACGCTCGGTGAGGTTGGTGTTCGGCACGGTACCCAGTACCGGGAGCGTGGGGATCATGGTGCGGCCGTCCACAGTGCCTTCGCCGACGATCGTGCCGTCGTCGACGCGAGGTTGGAGACGACTCTTGAAGCGCGACTCGAGCAGGCCGAAGGCAAGCTGGTGAGTCAGCGGGCCGGTCGTTGCCTTGCCTTCGAGCGAGAGCTGCACGGTGTCGGTGTTGCGATGTTCGTTGTCGCTCTGGAAGTCGTAGTAGTCGAAGCTGCCATCGGAGCAATAGCGGTCATAGTTACCTTCCTTGGAGCAGCCGAACGGGAAGGCGAGTCGGTCGTCGGTGCGCAGCCGCTGCGTCGCCGCGTGCGCGATGAAACGCCAGTCGTTGGCGACCTTCTGTTGCAAGCGCAGCGACGCGGTGGTCGCGTTGAACACCACCGGCAGCGACCATGGTTGGTTGTTCAGGCTCAGTCTCGGGTCACCCGGTGCGGGCACGGTGTTGCCCAGCATGCTGAAGCCGGGCTGGCTGGGTTGCGAGCGGTGGCTCCATTCGACCTCGGCTTCGAGCAAGGTGTCGGGGCCGACGCGCCAGTCGGCCGCGAGCGCGGCGAGCTGCCGTTCGCCCTGGCTGTTGCGCACCATCGGGTCGAGGTGTGCGGCGGCCGCGTTCAGGCGCACGCCGAAGGCCTGGTCGGTGCCGAAGCGCTGGCTGATGTCGACCGCGCCGGTCACGCTGCCGGCCTGGCGCCACTCGAGGCTTGCCGAACGCAGCGGAGCGTCGAGCGGGCGCTTCACGACGTAGTTGACCAGCCCGCCGGGTGCGCTGGTACCTGCTTGCATGCCGCTTGTGCCTTTGAGGATTTCGATGCGCTCCTTGTTATCGAGCGGGATCGAGGTCTCGGCGTTGATGGGCAGCCCGTCGCGGCGGAAGTTGAAGCGGTTGTCGAGCACGTAACCGCGCACGGTCAGGAAGTCCCAGTAGCCCTCGCTGTTGTAGGCATCGCTGACGGCAGGGTCGACGCCAATCAGGTCGGACAGGCGCTGCGCACCGACGTCGCGCAACTGGTCGAGGCTGAAGACGCTGGCTTGCAACGGTGTCTTCGCCAGCGGAATGTCACCCCAGCCGGCGACGCTGGCGGGCGGCACGGCGCGGCCGGTGACCGTGACGGCGTCGAGTTGCGTGGTTGCGGCAGGCGCGGTCTGTGCCCAGCCGGTCGATGCGACCAGCCACGCAGCGGCGGCGATTGAAGAACGTCGGAAGGATGAAGAGCGTGCCATCGTGGGTCCGTGTTGCGATGGCAGGTCGGCGGGCCTGTCGCCCCGCAAGACGATGCGGAGTGGGGGGCCATGCTTCCCTGCGCGAGGATTACCTCAATCAGGTTCAAAGGGACTTTCTCAGTCGACGCTCGCGCGGCCCGAAGGCTCGCCAGCGTCAACACCCCTAGCGAAGGCTGCGCGGCGTGCCGCGCAACCATGTGAATTATGGCCCAGGCGTGGGCGCGACACCGAGCGCGCGGTGCAGCCGCGGGCTGGTGGTGGTGTATTCGAGGTGCACCGGTTCACCGGGAAACACGTGTGCCGCGGCGCCGAACGCGGCGAGCGCCGCTTCATGAAAACCGCACAGGATCAGCTTCTTCTTGCCCGGGTAGGTGTTCACGTCGCCGACCGCAAAAATGCCCGGCACGCTGGTCTCGAAGCTCGCGGTGTCGACGACGAGTTGCTTGCGTTCGAGCGCCAGGCCCCAGTCGGCGATCGGGCCGAGCTTGGGGCTCAGGCCGGTGAGCACGATCAGCGCGTCCACTGGCAGCGACGGGGTCGTGCCGTCGGCCGCAGCGACCAGCAAGGCCGTGAGTCGGCCACCGCGCTGTTCGATGCCGGTCGGCTGCGCGGCGATGAACTGCAGGCGTCGGCTTGCGCGCAGCTGCCGGACCTGTTCGATCGTGGCAGGCTCTGCCTTGAACTCGTCGCGGCGGTGCATCAGGGTGACGTTCCCCCCGTGCCCGACGAGATCAATCGCACGTTCGAGTGCGGCATCGGTGTCTCCGATCACGATCACCTGCTGGCGATCGAAGGCGCTGGCATCGGAGACACTGTAGAAGAGTTGCGTGCCTTCGAAGGCCGCGATGCCGTCGATCTTGAGCCGCCGCGGTTGGAAGGAGCCGACGCCGCCGGCGACGACGATGGTCTTCGCGAGCAGTCGCGTGCCCTTCGAGGTCTCGACGAGAAAGCGGCCGTCCGCCTGGCGTTCGACCACGTTCACCTGCTGGTCGAGATGAAAGTCCGCCTTGAACGGCGCGATCTGCGTCCGCAGCCGCGCCACCAGTTCACGGCCCGTGCACAACGGCGTGCCGGGGATGTCGTAGATCGGCTTGTCGGGGTAGAGCTCGATGCACTGGCCGCCCGGTTCGGGCAGCGAGTCGATCACATGTGCATGGATGCCGAGCAGCCCGAGCTCGAAGACCTGGAACAGCCCGACCGGTCCGGCGCCGATGACGACCGCGTCGGTATCGATCAGGGAGGGCGCTGGGCTGCTCGCCGTCACGGCGTCTTGCTTACTTGATCAGCTCGCCGAGCTTGCCGGTCTTGTCTTTCCATTCGTCGGCATCGGGCTGCGGGGCCTTGCGCTTGGTGATGCTGGGCCAACCCTTGGCCAGATCGGCGTTGAGCTTGATCATGTGCTGCTGGTCGCCCGGCACGTCTTCTTCCGGCACGATGGCATTGACCGGGCACTCGGGGATGCAGACCGCGCAGTCGATGCATTCGTCCGGGTCGATGGTCAGGAAGTTCGGTCCTTCGCGGAAGCAGTCGACCGGGCACACGTCCACGCAATCGGTGTACTTGCAGCGGATGCACGATTCGAGAACAACGTGGGTCATGGCGGGAGACTCTGGGTTTGTAGGTGGTTGGCGCGGCCGGTCGGGTCCGCACAGCGATGCACCGATTTTAGGACGGGATGCGTGCGACCTCGGGCAAGCGGGTTTCGGCGGTGGCTTGCGCGGTCGGCGCCGCGCCCGCGCCCACCGTCACGACGGTGGGTCGCCCTGCGTGCAGCATGCTCGCGCGGCCCAGCGTGGCGACCGTGTGGTCGCTGTGCAGTTGGTCGGCCCAGCCCGCGCGCGAGACCACGCTGACCGGGGTGGTGTCGGCCCAGCCGGCCTGTGCCAGCCGGCGTGCGAGCGCGGCGAGCTGCTTGCCCGCCATGTAGAAGACCTCGGTGTCGGCAGTGCGCGCCGCGTGCAGCTGACCTTCGCGCGTCATCGCGGTCGTCAGGCTCACGCTGCGGCCATTGCCGCGGCGCGTGAGCGGGCGTTGCGTGGCGGCGGCCGCGGCAATGGCCGCGGTCACCCCCGGGACGACCTCGCAGGCGATGCCCGCGGCGGCCAGCGCGTCGAGCTCTTCTTCGAGCCGGCCGAACACGCTCGGGTCGCCGCCTTTCAGGCGCACCACGATCCTCACCTCGTGCGCGTGCTTGACGAGCAAGGCATTGATCGTGGTCTGGCCGGTGCTGTCGCAAAAGCCGCGCTTGCCGACGTTGACCCACTTCGCCTGGGGTGCGAGTTCGCGCAGGGCCGGGTCGGTGAGGGCGTCGAACAGCACCACGTCGGCTTGCGCGAGCAGGCGCGCGCCGCGCACCGTGATCAGGTCGGCCGCGCCCGGGCCGGCGCCGATGAAGATGACGCGGCCCGTGGCCATGGTGTTACGCCGCCGCTTTCACCAGCAGCGCGCCGCTGGTGCGGTTGCTCGCCGGGTCGACGATGATCAGCGAGCCGCCGACGCGGTTGGTTGCGTAGGCCTCGACCGGCAGTGGCTGCTGCGTTTCGATCAACACATGGCCGATCTCGTTGACGGCGAGTTCGTGCGCGTCGGTCGCGGACAGCGTGTGGATGTCGAGCCGGCTCTCGATCGCGGTGATGCGCGCCTGCACCCAGCGGTTGCCGTGGCGCACCGAATACTTGCGGCCGATCACCGCGGGCTCGGTGTCCAGCCACGCAAGCGTCGCCGAGAAGCGGTTCGTGTCCTTGATCGTGTCGGGCGTGGCGATCCAGTCGCCGCGTGAGACATCGAGTTGACGGTCGAGTGCGAGACCTGCGGATTGCCCGGCTTCCGCGAAGTCGACCAGCTCACCGGCCACACGCACTTCAGCGACGACGGCCTTCTGCCGGCTCGGAAACAACTGCACCTCGTCGCCGGCCTTGACGCTGCCGTGCGCGATGCGGCCCCACAGCGTGCGCGGCTGATCGCCGACACCGTCGCCATCACGTGCGACGTATTGCACCGGGATCAGCAGGTCGCCGACCTTGCGCTCCTGCGCCGTCGGCAGGCTTTCGAGCAATTGCAGCAGCGACGGGCCGTCGTACCAGTCGGCCCAGGCCGGCAGGGCCGCATGCGCGGCCTGCGGCGGCTGCGTGACGTTGTCGCCGCGCAGTGCCGAGACCGGGATGATCCCGGCCACCTCCATTTTCGCGTCCTCGGCGAACGCCAGCAGCGCGGCACGCACGGCCTCATACGCCTGCGCCGGGTCGTCCACGGCGTCGAGCTTGTTGATCGCGAACACGATGCTGGGCACGCGCAGCAGCTGCGCGAGCAGCGCGTGGCGGCGCGTCTGCGCGAGCAGCGGCACGGGCAGGGCGTGCGTGTCGAGCTTGGTGATGTCGACCAGCACGACGGCTGCGTCGCTGCCGGCCGCAGCCGTCACCATGTTGCGCGTGTACTGCTCGTGGCCCGGCGCGTCGGCGATGATGAACTTGCGCTGCTTGGTCGCGAAGTAGCGGTAGGCCACGTCGATCGTGATGCCTTGCTCGCGCTCGGCCTCGAGGCCGTCGGTCAGCAGCGACAGGTCGATGGGGCTGCCGGCGGCGCGCTTCTCGAGCGTGTCGAGCTGGTCGGCGAGGATCGCGCGCGAATCGAACAGCAGGCGACCGATCAGCGTGCTCTTGCCATCGTCGACCGAGCCGGCGGTGAGGAAGCGCAGGGCGCGGTGGTCCGCGCAGGCGGGCGTGGTCGTGCTCATCAGAAATACCCTTCCTTCTTGCGCCGTTCCATCGAGGCGTCCGACGTGCGATCGTCCATGCGCGTCGCGCCGCGTTCGCTCACCGTCACCTGCAGCGTTTCGGCGACGATCGCGGTCGCGTCGGCCGCGTCGCTCTCGACCGGGCAGGTGCAGGTCATGTCGCCGACGGTGCGAAAGCGCACCTCGGCGGTCTCGACGGTCTCGCCCGGTTGCACCGGCGTGACCTCGGTCAGCGGCACCAGCAGGCCCTTGCGGCGGATCACTTGGCGGTCGTGCGCGAAGTAGAGGTTGGGCAGCGGGATGTTCTCGCGCGCGACGTACAGCCACACGTCGAGCTCGGTCCAGTTGCTGATCGGGAACGCGCGCATGTGCTCGCCCGGCTTGATGCGGGTGTTGAACAGCGTCCAGAGTTCGGGCCGCTGCTCCTTCGGCTGCCATTGGCCGAAACTGTCGCGGTGCGAGAAGATGCGCTCCTTCGCGCGGGCCTTCTCTTCGTCACGGCGCGCGCCGCCCATCAGCACGTCGAAGCGGTGTTCTTCGATGGCTTCGAGCAAGGCCACGGTCTGGTGTCCGTTGCGCGATTCGAGCGGGCTGGACAGGCGCACGGTGCCGCGCTTGATCGAGTCTTCGAGGTGGCCGACGACGAGGCGTTCGCCCATCTCGGCGACGCGGCGGTCGCGGAACTCGATCACTTCCGGGAAGTTGTGGCCGGTGTCCACGTGCAGCAGCGGGAAGGGCAGGCGGCCTTCGTACTCGCCTTTCGCGTTCTTGCGCTTGAAGGCCTTCTCCGCCAGGCGCAGCACCACGCAGGAGTCCTTGCCGCCCGAGAACAGCAATGCCGGCCGCTCGAACGCGGCGACGGTCTCGCGCAGGATGAAGATGGCTTCTTCTTCCAGCCAGTCGAGGTGGGTGTGGTCGAGCTGCGGCAGCAGCTGCTCGATCTTCAGCGGAGCATTCATGCGTGTGATCCGATCATTGAAACTTGAGCGTCGGCGCCGTGGACGTGCAGACCGCACTCCTTTGCGCCTTCGGCTTCCCACCACCAGCGGCCGGAGCGGAAGTCCTCGCCGACGGCGATCGCGCGCGTGCAGGGCGCGCAGCCGATGCTCGGCATGAATTCATCGTGCAGCGGGTTGTAGGGCACGTCGTTGGTGGCGATGTACTGCCAGACGTCGGCCCACGACCAGTCGGCCAGCGGGTTGAACTTGGTGCGGCCTTTGTCGTCGAGTTCGCTGAACGCCACGGTGCCGCGGTCGTTGGACTGCTCGCGCCGCATGCCGGTGATCCAGGCGCTGCGGTCTTTCAGCATGCGCGACAGCGGCTCGAGCTTGCGGATGCCGCAGCAGTTCTTGCGCAGCTCGATGCTGTCGTACATCGCGCGCTCGCCGTTCTTGCGCACGAAGGTCACGACCTGCTCGTTCACCGGCGCGTAGACCTCCACGGGCAGCGCGTAGCGGGCTTCGATCATCGGGATGAGTGCCGTGGTCTCGGCGTGCAGCATGCCGGTCTGCAACGTGCCGATCGCGATCGACACACGATGGCGCGCGATCAGGTCGGTGATGACCATGTCCTCGGCGCCCAGGCTGGTGGCCTGCACGACGCGGCCGGGGTGTTCGGCCGCGGCGCGCTGCAGCACTGCGACCGCGTTCGCGACGCGCTCGTCGAAGCCCGCCGTGGCGCGTGCATACAGCGTGATCGCGCTCATATCGAAGCCCCGGCGTTGAGGAACTCGCGCTCGCGTGCCTCGACCGTGCCCGGCGGCAGTGCGAACAGCGGCCGGTTGTCGAGCGCATCGCCCTGGTAGTGGCCGCGGAAGAAGCCAAGTGCGCGCTCGGCCGCGTCGCGCGACTGGTCGGCGCGCATCACGACCGCGTCGAAGCCCGTGCGTTGCAGCAGTGGCAGCATGTCGACCAGCACCTCGCCGAGGGCGCGCACCTCGCCGGCGTAGCGGTAGCGCGAGCGCAGCAGCTTGGCCTGGCTGTAGGCGCGACCATCGACCCACTTCGGGAACTGCAGCGCGACCAGCGCGAGGCGCGGCAGGTCGGGCGCGATCTCGGTCACCTCGACGTCGTTGGCCAGCAGCACGCCAACCGGCATGCCCACGGGCCAGTGGTTGCGCACGCCGCGCCACTGCAGCAGCGTCAGCAGGCTGTGCGGTGCCGGCGTCAGCGTCACCATCGGGCCGTCGTCGCCGTCGATGGTGTGCCAGGGGTCGCGGGGCTTGTCGCGGGAGTCGATGAACTTCATGGTTGTTGTGCTCCTGGCACTCAGGCAACTTGCGCAGTGCTGCGGCGCACCGCGTTTGCCGCACTCTTGAACGGCTCGATGCCGACGCGCTTGATCGTGTCGATGAAGCGCTCGTCGTTCGCGCGCTTGGCGCGGTAGGTGTCGATCACGGCCTCGAGCACGTCGGCCACTTCGTCGGCCGCGAACGACGGGCCGATAACCTTGCCGGGCACCGCGGTGGTGGCCAGCGCCGAGCCGTCGGAGCCGCCCAGCGAGACCTGGTACCACTCCTTGCCGTCCTTATCCACACCGAGGATGCCGATGTGGCCGCTGTGGTGGTGGCCGCAGGAGTTGATGCAGCCGCTGATGTGCAGGTCGATGTCGCCGATGTCGTAGAGCTCGTCGATGTCGCCGAAGCGCTCGGTGATCTCGGCCGCGATCGGGATCGAGCGCGCGTTCGCGAGCGCGCAGAAGTCGCCGCCGGGGCAGGCGATCATGTCGGTGAGCAGGCCGATGTTGGGCGTCGCGAAGCTCGCGTCGCGCGCGGCGTTCCACAGGCCGAACAGGTCGGTCTCGCTCACCCACGGCAACACCAGGTTCTGATCGTGCGAGACGCGCGCTTCGCCGAAGCTGTAGCGGTCGGCGAGGTCGGCGGCCAGGTCCATTTGCAGGTCGGTCGCATCGCCGGGCGCCTGGCCCGCGCGCTTCAGCGACAAGGTCACGGCGCGGTAGCCCGGCACCTTGTGCGCATGCGTGTTGCGCTCCAGCCAGCGCTGGAACGCCGCGGGGGCGTCGGCCTGGGCCCGCCACGCGGGGGCGCCGGCCGCGCGCGGCTTCACGCCCGCCGGCTGGACGAAGCTCGCGGCGACGCGGTCGAACTCGGCCTGCGGGATCAGGTGTGCCGTGCCGTCGACGTCGTCCTTCAGGATGTGCTCGAACTCCTCGTTCACGTCGTCGATGAAGCGCTGGCCTTCGGCCTTCACGAGGATCTTGATGCGCGCCTTGTACATGTTGTCGCGCCGGCCGTGCTTGTTGTAGACGCGCACGATCGCTTCGATGAACACCAGGATCTGCTGCCACGGCAGGAACTCGCGGATCACCGTGCCGATGACCGGTGTGCGCCCCATGCCGCCGCCGACACGCACCTGGAAGCCGACCTCGCCGGCCTCGTTCTTCAGCACGCGCAGGCCGATGTCGTGCCACGCGGTCGCGGCACGGTCTTCGACGGCACCGGTCACCGCGATCTTGAACTTGCGCGGCAGGAAGGCGAACTCAGGGTGCAGCGTGCTCCACTGGCGCAGCACCTCGCAGTAGGCCCGCGGGTCGATGGCCTCGTCGGCCGCGACACCGGCAAAGCAGTCGCTGGTGGTGTTGCGGATGCAGTTGCCGCTGGTCTGGATGCCATGCATGTCGACCGAGGCCAGCAGGTCCATCACGTCAGCGCTGCGCTCCAGCGGGATCCAGTTGTATTGCAGGTTCTGGCGCGTCGTGAAGTGACCGTAGCCGCGGTCGAACTCGCGGGCGATGCGGCCGAGTGCGCGCAGCTGCGTCGAGTTCAGTTCGCCATAGGGCACGGCGACGCGCAGCATCGGCGCATGGCGTTGCACGTACCAGCCGTTCTGCAGGCGCAGCGCGCGGAAATCATCGTCGGGCAACTGTCCGCGCAGATGGCGTTCGAGCTGGTCGCGGAATTGCGCAGCGCGCTGGTGCACGAAATGCTTGTCGAACTCGGTGTAGTGGTACATCAGTCAGTCACTTTCAGGCCGGCGCTTCCGTGCGAGAGCACGGCAGCGCGCACCGATTTCTCGGATCAGGTCAGGGAATGTACGGAGTCTTCATATTCGAGAAAACTACTTTTTCGTTTCGTGCATATCCATTAGCGGAATATGCATGTGGCCGTGACTTTACAAGCGGCCTCTAGAATTTGACGATGCCTGTCCATGCCCTGAGCCGCCGCCGCTGGCTTGCCGTTGCGGCCGCCGCCACGCTGGCGGCCTGCCAGACCACGCCGCCGGCGCCCACCGTGGTGGTTGCACCACCGCCGCCGGCCCCGCCCATCGAGCCACCGCCGGCCGTCAAGCCGGTTCCGCGACCGCCTCGCATCGGCTTGGCGCTGGGTGGCGGGGCGGCGCGCGGCTTCGCCCACATCGGGGTGATCCAGGTGCTGGAAGAAAACGGCATCCGCCCCGACCTGGTCGCCGGCACCTCGGCCGGCAGCCTGGTGGCCGCCTTGTACGCGTCGGGCAAGAATGGCGCCGAATTGGCCGCGCTGGCCGAGTCGATGGACGAATCGGCCTTCACCGACTGGTCGTTCCCCGGCCGCGGGCTGATCCGCGGCGAAGGCCTGGCCAAATATGTGCGCGACCAGACCGGCGGCCGCCACATCGAGCAGATGCGCATCCCGCTGGGCATCGTGGCGACCGATCTGGACAGCGGCCAGCCCATCCTGTTCCAGCTCGGCGATCCGGGTGTGGCGGTGCGGGCCTCGAGTGCCGTGCCGGCGGTGTTTCAGCCGGTGCGCATCGGCAGCCACGAGTATGTGGACGGCGGTCTGGTGGCCCCGGTGCCGGTCCGCTTCGCGCGCCAGATGGGTGCCGAACTCGTGATCGCCGTCGACATTTCGGCCGGGCTGGACGGCAACGCCACCGGCGACGCGATGCGCATGCTGTTGCAGACCTTCGCGATCATGGGCCGCAGCATCAACAACTTCGAGTTGCGCGATGCCGATCTGGTGCTCCGGCCCAAGCTGGCGAATGTGGGCGGCGCCGACTTCAGTGCCCGCAAGCGGGCCATCCAGGCCGGACGCGACGCGGCGCTGGCGCAGCTCCCTGCCTTGCGCGAGCGGATCATCGCGAAGACGCGATAACGCCGTCCCACAAAGGGTGTTACGCCGCTGAGTATCCAGACATGTAACAGGTCCTCGCCGGGAGGCGTTTAGGGGCCTGAATCGGCTATCCGGGGTCGCTGTACCCCGCTATGGTCGCCTCCAACCTCACCTTCGACACCCACAAGGTCCCCGCCTACCTCCGGGGCCTCGTCGAGAACCGTGCCCGCTCTGACGGCCAGATTCAGCGCCTGACTGCCATGCTCGAAGACCTCCAGAAGGAGCTCAAGCACGCGCACGCGGTCCGCGACTCGTGCGACGCGCTCCTCAGCAGCCGCTTTGCGTCGCTGGACCGGAACGTGGTCAACGCGATTCAGAGCTGGCGCGGACGGTACGGCAAGCGCGGGGCGTTCGCCTCGGCCATGCGCGAGATGCTTCAGCTGGCAGGGCCCGTTGGGTTGTCTCCGAACGACCTCATCGACGCCATGGCCGGCTTGTTCGGCGTCGAGTTCACCGATGCGGGTCACCGGCGCCGGTGGGGAAGCAACTCGGTTCGGAACAGGCTCCAGGCGATGAAGGCCGCCGGCCTCATTGAGGCGGTGACTGACAGCCCGGACTACGACGAGGCCCACAAGCGCTGGCGCTGGAAGGAGCAGGCGCCCGCCACTCCGACGCTCGCTTCCATCCATCACCTGGCAGCACTACTCGGCGTCGAAGTTGAGGTCAACGACGAGGACCACATCGATGACCCACGAAACCATGCGCAAGATTCCCAGCTACCTCAAGGGGCTGGTTGAGACCAGGGCGCGGGCGGACGCCTACGTGCAGCGGTTGGAAGGCGTGCTGCAGGACATACAGGCTAAGCTGGACCGGGCTCGTGAAGACCGCGAAGCGGCCGACACGCTCATTCGCGCTTACAACCGCGACCTTGACCCCGATGCAATCCTGCCGGTGCGCTCGTGGCGCGGAACCTACGGCAAGCGCGGAGTCCTGACCGAGGCCATCCGCGAGTTCGTGCGTGCGGCGCAACCGGCGGCAGTGAGCACGGCGGAGGTCACCTGGCACCTCATCATCAAGTTTGAGATGGACTTCATCACGTCCGAGGCGCGGGACGCCTGGAAGAAGACCTCGGTGCGCAACCGGCTTCGGGAGCTTGCGCAACGCGGCGAAGTCGAGCGGCTTGAGCTCGAGGACGTGGACGGGCTGCAGTCAGCGAGTTGGAGGTGGCGCGCGTAGCCCGCTTGCGGCGCGGACCCTTCGAGCAACTGACCAGCGCCGGTGCTTAACGCAAGGCCGGCCATAGCCCCGGCCTCTTTTGCAAGCCTCTTTCGAACGCGTGGCCTCTTTTGGTCGGAGACCCGGAAAGAGGCCACGGGGAGCGTGCAAAGCATTGCCAGGAGGCCAGATTGGTCGTGCCGACGGCAATAGTCTGCCCCACTCGTGGCCGATTGGTGCCCCCATACAGAGGAATGCCGGCCGCCTGGACAGTTTGTATGCCCCAAAGGCGTGGTTCGGTCACCGGTCGACAAGGACCGCTTTGCTCGGCATTCCCTACATGGGAAAGGCACCCGCCGCTGCTAACGGCGAGTGCCCGAGGCCAAGCTGTTTCTTGGAAAACCGACCTAACTAACCTTCATACATTCCAATGCGAAACGACAACCGTACCCCTAAGCACAGCGTCTTCATCTTCATTCCGCTGATTCTGTTTCTCAACATTCAGCTTCCAAGCCTGACCATCGACGGGTCTTGGACGCTTCACGGAACAGTGGGAGCAAAGAAGCAATTGCACTGAGTCGCGGGTATGCCGGCTCTTGTCCAGTCGGTACACCTGCTCCTTGTATAGCAACGGTTTAAACCGCTGAGTTGGCGGGGGGCCCTGGCTCCTCGCCTACGCCCGGTGCCACGGCGGACGGCCTCTTCACTCCGCGTATGGCAACTCGTGCACCATCTTCTCCAGCCGCTCCGCGAACAACTTCCGTCGCGGCTCATCACCCTTGATGTCCTGCAGCGTCGCTGCAATACCGCGGGTGAACGCGTCGACCAGCCCGCGGATTGAGACAATGACGAGGTGCTCGACGTCGGCCTTCTCGGCAATCTCGGGCAGGAACTCGTCGCCATAGCCAATCTGGCGCTTGACGTCGCCCTTCTTGTGCAGGTCGGCCTCACTGCTGTATGTGTGCACGAGCGCGCAGCGTGCGGCGTAGAGCTCGATGCCAGGCAGCGCGAGTGTCGGCTGCTTGGCGACATCGCGAAATCGAAGGTACTTTTCCGCCCAGGCAACGAAGTCGGCCCGGGTCACCTTGTCCTTGTCGGCCGGCATAGTGAGGTGCGCCATTGCGTCTATGCCGCTGTACACCAGGATGAGTGTCGCCCTGTACGACTTGCGCTCCCAGGCGTCGTTGACGTCCTTGACGATGCTATTGATGAGTACGTTGTAAAGGGAGTCGTCTGCCGTGGTCATGAGGTCTCCGAAGGGCCTAACCGGGTTCGCGCTGGCCGGAACTTTTCCCCCAATATGCCCAGAACACTGACAGTAGAACCGCGGATAGATTCAAGCTGATATAGAGTCCTTCGCTCAAACCGGTTCCGTTCTGATGGGTCATCCATTCATCAGTCAGAACGACGATTGCCGGGCAGATGACCATGCAGGCGGCTCCCCAGGCGTGAGCGCGCCGACCGAAAACTGAGCCACGTTTGAGGGTTGTGCCGACCCAAAACTGAGCCGGGTATTCACCCTAACCTGCTGCATTTTTGTGCAGCAGGAAAACAGGAATGATTACCATGGACAT
>Ga0307509_10002836_pt1 | contig 27457 bp, 32 predicted proteins | sample 10_EM_MG_FD_202245 | JGI IMG/M metagenome (GOLD analysis project Ga0307509, IMG submission 202245) | Populus trichocarpa ectomycorrhiza microbial communities from riparian zone in the Pacific Northwest, United States - 10_EM | ecosystem: Host-associated > Plants > Roots > Unclassified | place... | reverse complement strand
TGCAAAGCGCGCCACCTGCGTAAAACTCGTGACTCATAATGTGAGTCACGCGCAAAAGTCATTACATCATTATGACTCACAATCGTGAGTCATAGAAACATCAACCAATCATAACATAACGATGACAAGCAAATGCGAGTCATGTGAGAACTATGAGTCAACTGACTGCATAGTGTGAAACATAATTATGACTCACGATCGTGAGTCATAGAAATATAAACATACCTTATGACTAATAACTATTAGTCATGTGAAATCTGCTTTGCTTAGTCACGATTTGTGACACCTCGACAAGTACTCCACCAGAGGTCCTCTCACCGGAACAACAAAAGCAGTATCAGGCTATTGTTGGCAGTATTATGTATCTTGTAGTCGGAACCAGACCTGATCTCAGCTATACTGTTTCTGTTCTTAGCAAGTTTAATACATCTGGAAGTATGGAAAACTATGCAGCTGCTAAGCGGACTCTACGATACCTACAATATACTTCAGATCTTGGGATTGTTTACTATAAGGATAATAGGAACCTATCTGGCTACTCAGACTCAGACTGGGGCGGTGACACTAATGATAGGAAATCTACCTCAGGATTTGTTTTTCTTCTAAGCAAGGGAGCTATATCATGGCAAGCCTCAAAGCAGAAGATAGTTGCTTTGTCCACCACTGAGGCCGAATATGTGGCCTGCTGTGAGGCCAGCAAAAAAGCTGTTGCGCTTCGGAGAATCTATGAGGATTTAACTAGGATAAGTGAAAAAGAATGTCCTTCTTCTCCATTACCTCCTACAATGATACTTGTTGACAATCAAGGCGCATTGAAACTAATTCAGAATCCACGCTTCCATAAGCGTACTAAGCACATTGAATTGAAGTATCACTATATACGTCAAGTCTACGATCAAGGGCTTATTACAATTGACTACATCTCAACTCAGCATATGAGCGCCGACATTCTCACAAAACCGCTGCCCTCGAATCTTCACTGGCAGCATGTTAAAGGCTTGGGAATGGGTGGATCTGCTCTTGAGCTGAGAGCTTAAATGTTTATAGAAGATATTGCTTCTCTTATTCGTCTATGGCTAGAGCTTCAGTGGGAGGATTATTATGGGCATGTATTGGGTTGAGTACTCTTCCCCTAACTCAAACGCTTTTTTCCCTTATCCAAGGTTTTAGCTTTGAGCAGGGGTTTAAGGAGGCTACCCAGTGTTGTCGTTTGATATTTCTTTCTTCTTTTCTTTTTACATATATGGGACATGGAAGGAGCGGGAGTGTTGGAGCATCCTTCCATATCTGTAACATTGTCCGCTAAGGGAAGTGGCCGTAATGCGGCGGCGGGTGAGGCCGCATGAACCTCGGGTATTGTGACTGTGTCTCTCTTGTACACATAGCCGGGGGTTACTCCCCACCTCTCTCTTTCTCTATTAAGAAAAAATCATCAGTCGTTCCAACAATAAGGATTACCGTAAATTCTGGGCAAACTCGACCCGCCGCCATACTTCTTAAAGTAGCCACTATTCCTCTTGAAGACTAACCCTGTGGCGAATTCGCTTTTCTAGGGATAGTAACTACCATACAGGTTATAATGGCGGGTCGAGTTTACCCAGAATTTACGGTAGAATGTGTTGCATCATCTAGCCATCTCGCCCTTTCCCGCTGAGCTAATCATGTTAAGGGGTTTATCCACTAAACACGACTAGAATGTGGCGCATCATCTATCTAGCTCACCCTTTCCCGCTGAGCCAATCATGTTAAGTTTGACGAGCCAACAGTTTTTTACTTTTTTCATTCTTGGCACTTGGAAAGCGTTGTCACTGGTGGAAGGCTTTAATCAACCGAAAACAAATGCATGGCTCTCAATACGCGATGGCCCGCCAGACCAGCACCCCAGCATACACCCCATAGGTCCAATGCAGAAGATCAGCGGCTTTTTGCACTTGCGAGACCTCCGCCCTCTGACCAAACCTCTTCAAAGAAAATATTACCACGCGGAGGTAGCTAGGAGGAGTATCAAATATACTTGGATACCAATCTTAGGTAACGCAACCCAGCAATTCGGCCAAGAGTGCTGTCCAACGTCACCCGCCAGTTTCCGGCAAGGCTTAGACCATCCCTAAATCCAATAAGATGTTCTTTGGCATGAGACTATATATATTTCTTGAAATTCAAGCGGGGCTTTCTCCTTCCATAATTTCCGTGTTGGGAATTGGTGGAGTGGAGACAAGACCCCCGTGGATTTAAGTGTAGACGGGCTTTGAAAAAGACCTTTTCCTAGTTTCTCCTGGAAATTTTCTATATATCGTATTCGACACACACCATAGCGTGCGCCCGTCATGGCGAGCCATCCACCCAAATACTAGCCACTATTTAAATCCGGACTGAGGTTCAGCCAATCACATTGCCTCAACTTGCAGATTGTTCGCTCTGCCTGGGGGTTGCTACGGTGTGGAATACCTTATCTATTTTTTAAGTTTTTTCCTCTTCGCATCTTTCCTCTCTTGGAGCTCAGGTTAGGCATGGTTCCTATCGTGTCGCTCTCGCTCTTGATTCTTGCTATCCTATCATTCATTGAGTTGGTATTGGCCTCTTATTTTGTGAATAGTAGTGTATAGTATATATAGTACGGCCTGATACAAGCAATCCCGCATGAATTGATAGATAATAAGCTCGGAGAAGCCGCTCTTAAACTGGCCAGTCGCTAGTTTTCCTTCTTCCCGGTAATTCCCTCCACTAGAGCCAAGCGACAGCCAGTGGTCCCTCTTCGGACTTCGGTACTCCGATGCTTGCTCTTCTACTCCCACGAGGGAGGTACTCAAATCGTCCAATTACAACCCTAACCCTAAATCACAGGTATCTTTTGAATACCGGCGAGCAGTCCGCTGGTAGCAACCGACAGGCGGCATGCTGCGGCGTTTGTGCGGGCGGTCGCGAGCCAGACCTCCTTGGCGGATCACAATGGTTGTGAATCTATTATCAAGTGTAACGCCGAAACACCACAGAAATAATATTATTACGAATACACAAAATCATTTAGGGCACGACCACTTCGTTCCGTTGCACCATACACACGGCCGCCCCCCTCCTAGTCCCAAAATCCCGAACGGAACTGCCATTCACCAAACTTGGAATCTATGAATCATTCCCTTCAGAAAATGTCAAAACGGAACTGCGGCCTTATACAAATATACCTAAGTTCCTAAGTAGCAGTGAAGAGTCGACAGTCGACCCAAACAAGTTTCATGCAGGCAAACTGGAAAATCGGAGACGACCGTTTCTACGGGTGAAATTGTCACAAAATGGAACGGTCGCTTTTCCCTCCATTTTTGCCGGGCGGGCGGGCCTTAATATATCGACCTTGGAGAGACCTTTAGGAGCCTAGGTATAATATTATACAATGCCTTACCCCCCGGCTACTCCAGGATGGCGAGTGGGAAAGTTCTCCGGTAAAGTGATCGTAGGCGACATCCTAGTGTAGCCTTTGTAGACCTCCTTTCTTTGGTTTAAGACCCGACTGCTCCCGGCAAACCAAGCCCTGCCTATTAATCTGTAGGTGATTATTATAAGGATCGGTAGACACCAAAAATTGGGGGATAAAATGACATATAGTTCAATATTTAACGTGAAGTACAGCACTCCAGTGTTTCCCCCCAAAAGTTATCATAAATCCTAGAATACCGGTATACCCTAAGCGAGAATCCATTATTTCTATGATATCATACTCATGAGGTCGATTAGGTGTTCGTCACTGCATGCGATAAGAAAATGTTGGTGAAACCTCCTTATGGAGCGTGTCCAGATAGGGCACGTGGGGAATCTATCTACCGGCCGCACTGCCGGAAAAACTAGTGGGGCTCGAGCAGGGTACCTGCTGGTGAATAAGTCGTACTAGATGCTTTCCTGGGTACGGCAGCAAGGCAAGGCATGTTTCCTGCAGCCAATCCCAGCCAATGCACTCTCCTCGGGATTCTGGAGGGCATCTCGTGCAGGGCATGCACCACCCGATATTCCTACACCCCCTCCAGAAACACCCCGCTGGTACGACTCAGTTCAGTCCTGCAGCCGGTAAATTATGCAGAGAGAGCCGGTAGGGTCCAACGTGCCAGTGTGGTATTATCCGAAAGTCCAGGCTAACCTAAAAGTACTACAGCGGCGCTAGGCGACAAGAATGCTACTATCATGCCAGTTCTATACTTGAGTAAGTTTTCCTCACATATGAACCAATTATAAATTTCATTAGTAGATAATGCGTCAGGCCAATGAAGCAGTTTCAGGGGTTCACTTATAGCACCTCAAAGCTTTTCTGTCACTGCGCGGGGATTCCATTGCTTAGTAATTAGCCCGGGTTCCATCCTACCGGAAATTACAGTATGGTATGCGAAAGATTTGTGAGGACAGAAAAATATCGAGGGAGTCCCCAACAATACAGTGGAATCAAATAATTTGAATCGCGTGCGATGTCGTTCGAGTTGTCTCCTCCGGAAGGCGGGGTATTTTTACATTTTTTTGGTCTGTCCGAGGCCAAAACGGTCATATTTTTCATTTTTTCTTTGATCTTATGATTAGATTTCAGACATGACTTATCACCCTTTTCTTTTTCCTTCTTTAATTTAAGCGAGCTACCCTACTAGAGCAGCACAATCTTCTACAAGTCTTCACAGTACCCACCGCTGGGCGAGCGATGAACAAGGGGTATTTGGTGGGCAAAGAGAAATCGTCAAGGTGAGGGTTACGAAAATTACGAGTAATTGATCCCGGTTCGTGGCCGCCCAGCTTCGTCGTTCGCTCGGTTAAGACTAACCTTGTTCTTCTAACTCCAACAGACATTAGAGAAGTTAGAAGTTCTCAATAATATTTTTTTCAACCGGGAATGGGGAATCATCCTTTTAAAACCATCAACCGAACCTCGATTTTCTATTTTAGCTATGTTAATCCCTGTTTTGTTGTAGAGAAAAGAATCCCGATCGTAATGTATTCCACGAAGCCACCAAGGAACTACCAGTTGCTTGGAAAATTGAAATTATCTCACCAAGCAATATTTATCATACTTCACGTTATTATTTTTTTAAGAAATAATATCTGCCACTAAGACGCCTTGTTCCTAACTCTACCATGCCCTGAGCACCACGGCCAGATACGGACCCGGACACCTTATGAATTTCCCCTCAATAACGACCATCTTATCAGACACATGCTGAAGTGTTTAATGATTGGTTGGAGCAGATCACCCTGCTGTGGGTAACACTAGGGCCCGTTTACCCATAGACAGCGGTCTAGCTGCTCGAGATGGTGCCGACAGTTGAAGGTGTCTGGACGGTTGGAGGTGTGTGGAGGTGTGAGGGCAAGTAGATGGCGTTTACCTACAGTAGCGTGCCGTCCAGGGTCTTGTGGAATCTGTAAACGCACCCCCGAGGCAGCTTCGCTTTTCGACCGTCAAGCTACAAGAATTTAAGTAGAAAATTGGATAAACACTTTTGCACCGTCTATCGGATAATGGTGCTGGTTGAGATGCGACCGTCTAGAAGTAGTTTCATCACCCAAATTTCCTAAATAGCGGGTTAGGTAAACACGCCCTTAGTACTGCACTCCATCGATTAGCGCTACGCAGGTGGGGTGACGATACCGCATCACCCGGCGACAACAAACCGACAGACTCTTTGACGTTGAAATAAGAATTGGCTGAGGTGAAACCATCAATTGCGCAAAATCGCCACCCAGGAAAGCTTAATCGTAGCTATAAATAGTTAGCCTCTGCCGTTGTATTGTGACTTCTAGAAAAAAAACTAAGGTGAAAAGCTTATTTGAACAACTAGCGTCGGGCGGATCTCGCCAGAAAAGGTAGGTGCCTCCGTTGCTTTTACATTAAACCCACACCACCGTATTTTCAGACTACCGTAAAAACTCAAATTCGGGAACGAACGAAGGGATGAAGAAACATGCGCTAGGACGTTAGAATTTCCCTTCTCAGCTACGCGAGGGGAAAACACAGCAAACTCAGCCCTCATTTGAGACAAAATAAAAGGAATATACACCGCGCCTTACTCCGGCGCAAAATAAGTTATGGTGCACTCCCTCGTCGGGGGTGACAGCCGGTACTCCCCACCAAAAATACCCTAGCAACGAGCCTCAAACCATTCTACAAAAAAAAAAACTTGACAATAGTGAGAAAGGGGGGGAGAAGATAGGACAACCAAAGTTGGAGCTTGGGAAGTATGGAGCTTGGGAAGTATGGAGCTATTGTGGGTGGTGATATCTAGTCTTGTGTGAAGAACAGAGGATGTTTGGCCGGCGCGGGAGTACTAAGAGAGGCAACTACAACGTCCTAGCACATGTTTCTTCTATTCGAGTTCTTACCGTGAGCATACGGTAATTCGAGCGCTTTACCAGATCAAGCCGGACATTTGCGCTGGAAGTACCAAATTCAGTAAGGGCTCTCAGTACTATATCGGTAACCAGAACTAGGACCCATCAGTGCAGGGTACAGCCGCGTTCGCAAAGTTCTCATACCCTCCCGAGTACCACGAGCAATCGGAAACGCTTTGCTAACCCTTTCCCTTGATTATTAGGTATGATAAATGGTGATAAGGGTTTACAATGCCCCTAGGGGTATATCCGAAAAATAGTTCTCGGAAGGCTTCTTGTTGTCCTGTTGTTGTAAATAGGTATTGTTCTCGAGGTACAAGGGGGGTTATGAGAACTTTGCGAACGCGGCTGTATCCACATTTATATCACTAGTACAGCCACGAGACAAAAGTCTTGGTGGAAGCTTACTCAGCAAAACGTCAGCGAATGCTGCCATACTCCCCCCCAACAGCGAAAAACCCACAGCGAAAAACCCACAGGGAGTATGATAACAGCAGGTTCTGGGTAAACTCGACTCACCCCATACTTCTTAGGGTAGTCACCACCCCCTGGCGGATTCGCCTCTCCAGGGATAGTACTGTGCTCGAGTAACCACGGTACAGGTAATAGTGGTATGATACTACTGTAGATATCGACGGGGGTCAAAATTACGCGACCGAGGGTGCTGTAGCCAGCGTTGCAAGTGTACTCTACAGCACTCTACTTCGACTCAAGACAATATGAACTGATGAGAACAGTATTGATAAAAAAATCGATAAAAACAATTGAAGTAATAAGTGGTGCACCAAGCACTCGAGTTTATCCTCTCGGGCATGCTCCTAGTTGAACCGGTGAATAAATTAGAGTCCAATGGCCTAGACTATTAATGTAGCGAGAGTTCTGGCGGTCATGTAGTAGCTGTGGAGTTGAGTCGGAGAACGATGATGGCAACAAAAGAAACGACCCCCCCCTAGGTTTTCCAAACAAAATGCATAAGTTTAGTCAACCACTGCAATGGTGCACAACAGACTTTGTTCTTCAGAAAGTAATCAAGTGAAAGATAATCGCATGGAAAATTGTACTATCTAGAAAATCCCTATATTTTTCTGATATCATTGTGGTTGGAAAACCCGACAGGGGCTCGTTTCTCTTGTAGCCAAGCTCGTACTGTGCATGAGTTGCAACTCTGGCTACCTTACACTCGGTCGCGTAATTTTGGCCTCCGTCGATATTGTTCTTTTACTATCATACTTGTACTAATATGATATTTCTTGCTTAATTCCTCGCTCTTTTCTATCATTGCAATGCCATTATTCTCCTTTCGCTAAATACCCGTTGGATGCACACACCGCCTCAGTATTCCGCAATCATTCAGCAATCACCAAGACTTATGTCTACCTGTAGTGACTATAAGTTGCAATTAAGGAAGCAAGCACGAGCGATTGAGGAAAGAATTATCCCCAGCAATCATCTTTACTCATGTCACCGAGCTGTTAGCAATCTTAGGAAGCAGTCCGAAAAATGTAATTTTTTTTACACGATAATCGAAAGGGTGGCTCCTATGCAGAGGGATTCCGGAAGCTAAAAACTAACCGAGGATCGTACTGGATTGGAGGGGGAAAGTGTCGTTAGGGTTAGGGTTTTCGGTGTCCAACAACAAATGAGCAGGCTGGCTCAAGCCCCCGATCAAGCTCATCTAGTTAAAAACCGCGCCTCTATTCAACATCATGGTCCTCACTCTAAGGGTTTTTTGATGTCTGTATGTTTTTGTGGTCGTTTTCCTTGTGTGGCCGTTTACCAGATGAAACATTACCACTGTGGTGTTCCAAAGCCGGTCGCCATTCTTTATTCTCCGCTTTATCGGATTGCTTCGCCGAGGCCGAGCCTCGCTTAATGTTGGAAGGTTCCCGGTGTCTGAAATAGGTCCCAATAAAATTAAAAATGAGCACACTACAGAAATATATGATACCTAATGGAGACTCTATAGAACTACCCAAGGTTTACTCTCCATGGCTAGGTAGGTACCGGGTGAGAGCCCTAGCTCTGGTAAGCCTCTACACTCCAACTAACATGGTAACTAGTGGGGCGTTAGGTGATTAGTACCATAGTACCCTGCGTAGTGGTAGTATAATACAGTGCTTGTTTTATCAACACTCTAACCTCTGTAGATGAGTGATTGCAACCTTTAGCCGCATGGTTGTGGCACTTAAAACCTAGGTGGCTCACTTGGAAGTGGAAGTGTACTCGCCCAAAGGAAAAGTCTGTCCCCGACCTTTACCCACACGCTGGGAGCAGTGTTTAGAACAGTGCTTCACTCATGGCAATGGGTGGTGTCCTAGTATAAGACTCGGGTATGGGTAAAGGCTGGGACAGACTTTTTTTTGGGTGAGTACACAAAGCTATCTATGATCCTACGCTTACCTAACCGATAGATAAAGTTGATGGGAATAAAGAGGGGTGAATTTTCGGTAGTTCTATGAACAGTTTCTCATTTTAAGGGGTGTTCACTTTCAATTTTATTCGGGGATCTCGGTCGAAAGGGCGGCATTCAGACACCAGACACTTGCCTAGAGCCTCAAGCAAAGACCGGTAGGCCTTGGCGATAGACCGGACACGGTAGTCCAGTTAAGCGAGTTACCGTACTCCTGGCTACAAAGTTTTCGATAACGACCACCACCATTTAACTGGAACGAGCGCACTGCACGGCGCAAGAAGATATAGAGTGCCCTTTAGGGCAGAAAGAAAAACACAAAATAAGGTTGACAGCTGGGACCCCTCAGCAGAATTTACGATATGAACCTCCGGACGCCCAGGGGGAAGAGTTTATTGGTCGGCGCTTGTAGCGGCATCTAAAAGAACCCCCGCCTAGTAGTACAACCAACCCCAAACTCAGTTAGCAACAATCCCGCTGAAACGGGGGAAAGGAGCAGAATAAGAAGTACTCACTCCGGTATCGTCACCGTTCCGTTTAGCAGACCTCATCCCTTCCCAAATTGCCACCTTCTGAGCAACAAACATCTCCCGGTAATCCCCATGTTCCTGGCGCGCAGCTCGGGTCCAGCGGTCCTCGACTTCCTCTCTTCTTCCACCCTGTTGTCTTCTACCAATTTTATCACATCAACATAGTCAGCTTGGTTTACTTCTGGTACTTCCTTGGAATTAGGGCTGTGGGAGGGGGTTGAACCGAGTGCGGCCAAGAGCCGCTCATATTCCATCTTATGAAGATTAAGCCAGGCCTCTTTCTCGTCGCCCGTGCGCCCATGGAACCCAGGGTGCTTGAGGTGCCTCTTCAGGTACCGCTGGGGCGCTTCTCCCTTGAGAACTAACGAGTAGGCAGGAACGGGACAGGCGAGCGGGGATGGACCTGTATTTGGGACGGAGGGGGATGAAGCCTCCAAGGGGCCGGAGGAGATAACGGGTGCTTGTGGCACAATTCTTTGACCCTGGGAAGAATAAGAAATTATAGTGGGCGTGGAGCGCTCGCCTCCATGGGGGTTGCCAGACATTGTTGGAGGGCCGGAGTCAGGCAGCTTTTCCGTAACAGAGGAGTCTAAAGTTTTGGAAATTTGAGATCGCGAAACCGAAGCCAACCCGCAGATAGATGACCGTTGGAGACAGTCGAGAAGGTATTAAGAGAGGAATCTATCAAAATTTAACCGGTAAAGAGCCCGCTAGGCTACGGTGGAGCATGGCCGCGGGGGGGGTAACCTTCACATAGATACATGTGTGAGTTGGCCGGGTCTTATCGGGGCCTACGAACATGCTCGCTGGGCATTCGATATGAGAAAATTTTTAATTAGAGCGAGACTGAAGGTGCACAGCAATTCTGTTCGCTTTTCAGCCAATATGGAGATTTGATAGGCCTTTTTCTAGAGATACCCGAGCAGTAACAGCGTCACAAAATGTCACTCGGCCTACCTTGTATGCTAACCCTTAAGGCAATGCAGGAGCTCCTTTCAGTTCTTGCCGAGGCACCTACAGTCCCGAAAACCGGGATGAAAGAAAAATAATGGTAATAACAATAATCAAGAGCTAGAAATAACTACCCTCCATTCCCAAAAGTTCACCTTCTAGGAATTTCAGTCTTTTTTTTTTGCGGGTAGTCCAGAAAAAGTAAAAAGGAGGGTATTTGATTCCTTTCATCTAGTGGCATCGTGGCCGTCAAAACTACCGGTAATATGCCGTAAAAACTCTTTCGCTAAGCTATGCCAAGCTACCACGTTATTCTTAGATTAATAACTCAACGCTGGTATTTTGTATCGTATCCTACACCACGTGTTGGATCTCATCAGATTAACTGTCATAGGCGATCCTGCTGATTCGTAAAACTAAACCTATCCTGGGCCTAGGAAGACAGCTCATGCATGAGCACTCCTGAAGGGTGTTCTTATCTAATATAGGCCACAGCTAACTAGTTTTAAGGTCTTTGTCTCTGATTCTGGAGATATAGCCTCCAGTAGAGGGAGTAAACGACAAAAGTTTTTTCCGGAACATTCTTATGTATTTGAGCTATAAACTCTGAGCACAGCAACAACAGTCCCGAGGCGAAAGTGTTCGTGAAATCGCTTAGCCGAATGTCTCACATTTCCACAAACTTTGCCTAGGGACCGTATGATATGGGATTTGACCGGTTTACCGGTCCGGTCTAGGGCAATTTGATAGGGTAGTTTTTAGCTGTCGCAGGGGTATTTTCGCCCACTAGAATTTTCTGTTCGGTGGATAGCTTGGCGTGCAGATTTTTCTGCATATCAGCCGCCCTCGTTTTTCCTTACAGGTCGTTTCAAGTCCACCGTTGGGCAGCCTCAAGGATCCCCCATCTCCCCACTTCTGTTCGTCATATACGTCTCCTCCCTGCACCTGGAAATTCCCAGGTCCCTTATTGTCTCCTACGTGAACGACTTTGCCATTATAGTGGCCTCGCCCTCATAGAGGACCAACGTTTGCCTCCTCCAGAAGTTCTTCTCACGGCTCAAGAGAAAGGCCTCCCCGAGCAATATCTCCTTCTCCGTTCCCAAGACCCAACTGATCCACTGGAGAACCACCAGGAGCAATGTGCCACCGTGCTCCCTCCCGGTGCAGCTAGAGGATCAGCTGTTCTATCCGCAATCCCACCTGAAGTGGCTGGGCTTCATCTTCACCCCCGCCTTTGACACAAGGTCCCACTTTTCCAGGAAGTATACACTTGCAAATGCCGCCCTAGCCACGATTCGCCGCCTCTCCCCCCGGGGATAGGCCTTCCACCCTACCTTTGTCTCTCCTTGGCGCGTTCGCTCCTTGCTCCGATCCTTCTATATGGGTCCACTGTCTGGAACCCTCCCCCGTCTATCATGGGACCGATGTCCGTTTTCTGGCGTCGGGTCTGTAGGTGGATCACCAACTGTTTCTCCTCCAGCAACATAACTTGTTTGCACAGAGAAGCCTGTCTTCCCCCGCTACCTGTTCTGGTACGCAACCAACGCCGCCTTGCTGGCCTAAGGCTCATCTGCTCCCCTCCAGAAATAAACCCTGCCACAGCACGCCTCGCTAAGTCAGTCCCCACCTTCTCGCCACACCGCGCCGCCTTGATAGCGCGTGGGAAAATTACCTCCCAACCTTATGTCTTCTTCAACCTCGACTGGCGTTCTGCTCCGGACAAGTTCAAGAACCCGAGGTACAGACACAACCCAATCACAGCCTTGGCTAACACGGCCATCCCCCTCGTACACGACGTGGTCACCCTGCCACCCATCTCCCTCCACTGGACTGACTACCTACCCCCTGTACCCGGGTTGTCCCATCGTACGCACGCCTCAAATTGAGGGCTAAGCAACTCCTCCTCTCTGACTGGTCCCCCATCCCAGCCCCCCCATACTACCCCTATCCGCCCTCAACGCGCCCCCATCCCTTCATGGGTTTGGGCAAGTTTGTTGTGGGCAGAATACACCAGATGCGCTGTGGGAAAGGTTATCTCGCGGCTCACCCCTCATGGGAGAATCCTGAGGCCTATACGACCTGCCGGTTATGCTCTGAGACCCTGCAGACCTTCGAGCATGCCATCCTGTCCTGCTCCTCCTCAGCCTGTCAGAGATCGCGCCTCCTCCAAGGGGTCTCAGACTTGGCTCCAGAAGCCCCGATCTGGTCTGACCAGCAGGTGGTCATTGCCCTGGCTGAGTTTATTCACACCACCTCCACTGGTTTCCCCCCTGGGATGCCCCCGCTTGCTCCCTCCCTCCACACCCCTTCAAATCCCCTTTGTTTTTAGTTAACCGCCCTATCCACCCCTGGCCCTCGAGACTAGTTTAGCTGTTTTTACCTTTCTTGATTTTAGCTACGGCTGCTTTGTAATAATTATTGGTCGCGTTGGGGGAACTGGTTATGTTTGTTTCTCTTGTTTTTGTTAGTTTGATTTTCGGTTTTGTTTTGGCCATATCATTAAAGATGCATGTCATTTCTTGTACCGTGGAAACAATGAACATATGATTTAAAAAAAAACAAAAAAGAAAAAAAAAACGGTCACAGTAGTTAGCACACGAACCTTCTCCCCTACACCTCCGGCGATTGAAATCTCAACAGCATGGGAAATCAAAACGGTTGGTCCCTCTCCCCTTCTTTGATGGCCTAGTTGCCTAGAAGGGTGAAGCTACTCCCCTCCGCCTCTCCCCTCTGATTCCCTCCTGATGACATTGTCTACGGGCAGGCTTTGTCTAGGGGTTTCACGGTTAATCTCTCCTCCTTTCTCCGCACTGTGTTTCGCTGCCCTCGCTTAACACTTTGCATGGTCGGCAACCCCCTTACCTCGTCAACGGGTCGGTCGCAGTCTCGGGCTATCGGTGAAGTAGTGGCCCCAGTGGCTCTGCTCTCTGGTATTGCACTATCGCCTGAAAGTCGTGTCCGGTACGGTCGGCATCGTCGAAAAGTCATGATCTCGCTTCGGTCGCCTTCCCTCGTACTTCTCGGTTTGGGTCCACCCTTCCTGTCTCCGCTTCTACGGTTTCGTCGGCTCGGACCATACTGCCTTCTCTCCTTGGCTGGCACCCTACTGCCCTCACCGGCCGGCCTCTGTTCCCTCATGATGGTCTCGAGTTGGCATCTGGCATGGCTGTGTGCGTGCTGGTGAACTTCTCTTGTTCCTAGGGGTATCATGCTGCCGCCTCTGTTCCTCGCGGGATATGCACCTCCCCCGGTCCGGTTTCTGGTGGGCGTATGGTCCTTACTCTGTCATGCTACACACTTCCTATGTGTTGGTTTGGATTCGGATCTCCCTCTAGGGTTCGCTTGCCCCTTCGGCTGGGCTTTTATGCCCCTGGTACTTTTACCCCTTTGTGTGTGCTTTTGAGGCCATGAATTTGTCCTGCTGGCTGCTTGATCCCTTCTCTGATTCGTCAGAATGTGGTCTGCTGTGGGCTAAGGGTGGGTTGTCTACGCTTCTTGGGTTTTGGTGTTCCTTTCTAGATGGGCTTGAGGTTTCCTTACTTTTCCTCGGTTGTTCACTGTCGGGTTGGGGTTTTTTCTTATGCTCTGCACGTCTGCGGAGGTTTTTGGTTCGTTGTTTTCAGGCCTGTATTTTCTCTTGTAGTTTTCTACCCATAGCACAGGATTGTTCGTTAGACCCAACGGTATCGGGCAGGGTCAGAGGGTTTTTAGCAGGAGAGAGAAGGGATGGACTGTTGCTGGAGGTTGTTTGGCTCCATATCACAAGGTGAACGGGCCTTTTGTACCTAGTTAGCTTTTTAGCTTGACAAACAAAATTTAAAATGATATAAAAAAAAAAAAAAGAAAAAAAAAAAAAAAAGGTCACAGTAGGTAGCCACAAACCATCTCCCCTACACTTCCGGTGATTGAAATCTCAACACCAGGGAACTCATCAACGGATCCTCCGCCGCCCCCTCTCCTCCCCTCCTCTACCTGGCCTCCTGGCCCCCCCACCTTGGGGTTCTTGCCTTCGTTCATCGTTGACCCCCACTCATGAAGTTTGTTGCTCCCGCTTTTCCCCGCATCACCTTTGCACCTCACTTAGGTTTTGCACGGTCGGCAACCCCTTCTCACTTCGTTTACAGTTGGCGCTGCCGTCTTCTAAGCCCTTTGCGAAGTACGCTACAGTTTCGATTATGTGTGCCCGGTCGGGGAACACTTCGGTTAGTAACGTCACGGCCTCATCTTTCGCCTCGCTGTCGGAAAAGCAGTGGCCGCCGTTGCTCTGGTCGGTCGTTTCTAGCGTTTGGGTCTACCCCTCAATCCTCCTCACCGGTTTCGTCCCATTGCTCGGTTACAGCTACACTCCGCTCCCTCAGCTGGTACCTTACTACTAGGTGGCTCCTCTCGCCCACGCGGCGACCACGGTCGGATCCTCGGTTACACTCTTCCATCGTGTAGCACTACCTCCTTGGTCGATGTCAACGCCTTGGGCTCGGAGTAATTGTTTGGGTCGCCAGCGCGTGTGTGCTACTTTTGGCCGGCCCCTTCGGAGTGTTGTTTTTCTTCCTCTGTTTGGTTTCCTTTCTAGTGGTTATCCCTTCCGGCTATCCTTTAGGCTAGATTTACTTTGTTTTGATGCGGAAGTCTATGGTCAGGGTTTTCCTATTGTTTCCAGCTTTCCTGTTGTTTTCCAATCTTCTCTGTGTCCGCATCAAGGAGGGGTGAGGACTCTTCGGGTCAGATGTGCGGTCGGTTCTATACCAAAGGGACTTGGGATAATGGCTTTTTCCCTGGCGCCAGTAGTATAGTTTTGTTTAAGCCATAGCTAGCGCTGCATGTGAGTTCTTCAAGATTTTCTTTTTCTTTTTTCATTTTTGAATCATATGATTATTCTTTAAGAGTACAAAATCTTACATGCAGCTTACGCTATGGCATAGAAATAACCCACCAACTACCGCGGGGAAAAAGCCAACCCCCCAAGTCCCTCTGGTATCGAACCAACCGCACATCTCACCCCCAACAAGAAACCCTGGACTAGCTAAGAAGATAGACGACAGGAATCAAATCAAAGAACAAGCAGGAAGAGTCAGGAAAACCCATGGCACGATCATCTGAACAAAAGAAAAACAAAAAGCAAAAGTAGTGGAGACCACTTTAAAGATTCCGCACACACACTGCGGGGGGGGCCAGGCTCGGCATGATTGAAGTCCTGGGCAGGCCGGGAGGGGCCAGCTATTTTGACCGCTTCTCGAAAAAGATCAAGGAGACAGTGCAATACCATCCTATCAGAGGCAGGCCGTGAAGGACCGTGGTCATAGTCCAAATCGTGAAGCAGTAGTTATGGGTACCAGGCAGGTAGTTGTGGGTACAAGCCAAAAAAGTAGAGAACCAGTAGGGTGCCAGCCGATCCGACCGTGAGGAGAAGACGAGAAGAAGGGGTAGACCCAACTCTATGCCGTGGAAGCTATCGGTAACCGCGTTCATATCTGGACTGGGCAGCCTCTCAAAGAAAAGAGAGAACAGAGAAATCGACCATGGCCTGTTGAATAGTTTTCTCTTACTGCAAACCGTGTTCCCGGCCGTCTGTAACATGGGTGTCGAGGAGAGTGTTGGCGACAGTGCCGATACTCTAAGCGAGGCCGAGCAAAAGCGGTGTAGGGAGAGCAAACATCCTCAAAAGAAGACGAAATCCATCAACCCAAAGTGAATAGAGCCCAAAGGGATAAACCTAAGGGAAGGGGAGTGTAGAGGAGGTATGACTGCAACCCCTAGAGCGAGCTCATGGCGGGGGGTGGAGAAAAGAAAAGTGGTGATAATCTCGTGGTGTTGAGATTTCAATCGCCGGGTGTCTAGAGGAGACGGAGGATGGAGTTATTGAACATTTTTCATTTTTTTTCATTTTTTTAGTATAATTTTAGTATTGTTTCAGGTACAAACTCCCGTACGCAGATCGCTCTAAGACAGGAATAACCTCCACCTACAGTCCATCCCGCATCCCTTGTGCTAAAACCCACTGACCCTGCCCGACACCAAAGCGTCCGGTACTATGGGTAGAATCTACAGAAGAGCGTACAGGCCTGAATACCACGAACCAAAAACCTCCACAGATGTGTAGCCAATAAGATAAACCCCCCACCGCAACAGTTAACAACCAAGGAGAGTACAGAAACCTCACAAAACGCAAGGAAGAAAAATCCCAGCCGAACCCATAAGCAACCCACCCAAAGGCCAACGACTGACTCCATTCTGCCGCACCAGGGGAGGGGCCAAGGAGCAAGCAGGACAAAGCCGTAGGCTAACGATCACAAATATTAAGAGGTAAATATATATATACCTCAGGCTCTTACATCCAGGAGCAAAGGGCAGACAAGACCACCAAGAGAAAGATAAGTAACGGAAAGCAATACAACGGAAGTGTATGGTCGGGCGAAGTAGCAAACGTAGGCCCACCGGAAACGAGACCGGAATGGAGCGCATGTCACCCGGAGGCAACAGAGGCGGCAGGCATGAAACCCCTACCCCAAACCCAGGCAAAAGCCACGCAGGCAGCCATGACAATCACCTAAGCCCAGAGATTAGAAGGGAACAGAGGCCCAGGGTGTAGAAGCAGTAGGGTGCTATCCAGAGAGCGAAGCAGTAGGGTGCCATCCAGAGAGCGAAGCAGTAGGGTGCCATCCACAGAGTGAAGCAGTAGGGTGCCATCCAGAGAGCGAAGCAGTAGGATGCCAGCCGATCCGACCGTGAGGAGAAGAAAAGAAGGAGGGGTAGACCCAAACAGAGAAGTGCGAGGGAAGCGACCGAAGCGAGATCATGACTTTTCGACGATGCTGACCGTACCGGACAGGACTCTCAGGAGATAGTTCAATACCAGAGAGCAGAGCCACCGGGGCCACTACTTCACCGATAGCCCGAGACTCTGACCGACCCATTGACGAGGTAAGGGGGTTGCCGACCGTGCAAATACTCTAAGCGAGGTAGAGCCAAAGCGGGGTAGGCAGAGGAAACATCATCAAAAGAAGAGGAAATTCATCAACCCAGAGTGAGGAAAGCCCAAAGGGATGAACCTAAGGGAAGGGGAGTGTAGAGGAGGTATGACTCCACCACCTAGAGCAAGCTCATGGCGGGGGGTGGAGACAGGAAAAGTGGTGATAATCTCGTGGTGTTGAGATTTCAATCGCCGGGTGTGTAGAGGAGACGGAGGATGGAGTTCTTGAACTTTAACAACGAATACATGATATAAAAAATAAAAAATAAGGTCACAGTAGTTAGCACGAACCATCACCCCTACACCTCCGGCGATTCAAATCTCACCATCAGGGAAATCATTGTGAGATCCACCACCTCCCCTTCTCCTCCCCCTTGATGGCTTCTGCCTAGGGGAGTGATGTCATCTCCCCTCTTCTCCCTTTAGGGTCTACCCCCTCCTCCACAGGGTCCTTGTTCCTGTTCATCGTTGACTCGCTCATGAAGTTCGGTTCTTCTCCCTTACCCCGCACTTCATTTGCACCTCCCTTAGGTTTTTGCACGGTCGGCATTCCTTTCTCTTCGCTCACTGTCGGCGCTGAGCTTTCCAAGCCCTTTGCGAAGCACCTTTCCGTCTCGGTTATGTAGTCCTGTCGGGGAACACTTCGGTTAGTAACTTCAGCACCTCACCATCATTTCGCATTCGGAAACGCATCGGCCGCGGTTACCCTAGTTGGTCATCTCAAGTGTTTGGTCTTCCTTCCTCCTGCCACCCTCCTTCATCCACCCTCTTGGTCTTCGTCCTGTTGCTTGGTTACAGCTACACCGACCCCCCCTTGTTCCTACCCCTCCAGCTGACACCTTACCGCCCCCCTTCCGCGGTCGATCTTCCGTCGCTATATAAAAACCCCCCTCTTTTACTCCCGTCCTCCTGGCTGTCGCTAATGCCGCTTTGGCACACCTTCTGGCGCCCCCTCATCAGAGTCACCTCCATCCACCTTTCCATCCTGCAATCGGGCACCGCTTCGTCCCCAGGCATCGCTCCGGTGTGCAGGTCCATACTTTCATTTCCTAGCTCAGGTTCATATGCGTCTCTCACCAGACGTAAATTTCCTTTGTCAGGGGTTCATTCTTTCCCTTTGTTCACCTTTATGGTTTTCGTAGATGTCACTAAGGGCTCTCCACTCCGTCCTGCTTGTATGTTTCCTTTCTACTTCCTTCAGGTGTACGAGTATGTTCGTAGGATTTGGTTGCGCAATAGGGGTGATATGCGGTTGTTCTCCTACTAGAGGGACTTGGGGGTTTGGATGTTTCCTGGGGTGAGGAGGGTACAGTTTTTGTTGGCCATAGCATTAAAGCTGAATGCTGTCTGTGTACCTTTTCTTTCTCTTTTTTTTTTGAATCATATGATTATTGTTTAAGGTACAAAATCTTGCATGCAGCTCGCGCTATGGCATAAAAAAACCTCCAATACCCCTGGGAAAAAGCCAACCCCCCAAGTGCCTCTGGTCTGGAACCAACTGTATATCTCACCCCCAACAAGAAACCCTTGACTACCCAAGAAGATAGACGAAGGGAATCAATCAAAAACAAGCACGAAGAGTCAGGAAAACCCAGGGCACATTGATCCAGAAAAAAAGAAAACACAAAAATCAAACAACGCAGCAACCATTTGAGAAGTTCCCGCATAATCACACGACGGTTGCCAGGCCCACCTAAAGAGAAACCTGGGGGGGCGCTGAGCCACGAGGACCGGTCCCGCTGTGTTGGCAAACCCAGAAAAGAAGAAGGAGATAGTACAATACCATCCTCCCAGAGGCAAGCCCCGATGGACCGTGGTCTTAGTATTCCAGAATGTAGAGAAGTAGTTGTGGATACCAGCCAGGTAGTTGTGGGTACCAGCCAAAAAGGTGAAGAAGCAGTAGGGTGCCAGCCGATCCGACCGTGAGGAGAAGAGGGGAAAGAGGGGTAGACCCAACTCTGTGCGGTAGAAACTATCAGTAATCGCGTTCGTGTCTTGACTAGGCAGCCTTTCAAAGAAAGAGAGTACAGGGAAATTGAGCGTGGCCAGTTGAAATGTTTTCCCTTACTCCAAACTGTATTCCCGGCCGTCTGTAACATGGGCATTGAGAAGAGTGTTGCCGACCATGCAAATGCCCTAAGCGAGGCAGAGCAAACGCAGGGTAGGGAGAGGAACCATCATCAAAAAAGATGAAATCCATCACCCAGAGTGAAGAAAGCCCAAAGGGATAAACCTAAGAGGAGGGGAGTGTAGAGGAGGTATGACTCCAGCCCCTAGAGCGAGCTCATAACCAGGGGTGGAGAAAAGAAAAGTGGTGATAATCTCGTGGTGTTGAGATTTCAATCACCGGGTGTGTAGAGGAGACGGAGGATGCTCTCTTTGTACCTTTTTTATTTTTTATTTTTTATTTTTTTTATTTTTGGTATCATTTTAGTATTGTTTAAGGTACTAACTCCCGTATGCAAATCGCTCCAAGACAGGAAAAACCTCTACCTACAGTCCATCCCGCATCCCTTGTGCTAAACCCCTCTGACCCTGCCCGACACCAAAGCGTCCGGTACTATCGGTAGAAACCACAGAAGAGCGTACAGGCCTGAATTCAATGAACCAAAAACCTCCACCGACGTGCAGCCCATACGAAAACCCCCCACTGCAACAGTGAACAACCAAGGAAAGTACAGAAACCTCAACAAACTCAAGGAAGAAAAATCCCAGCCCAATGATCACACACAAAGAGGTAACTTTACCTGGGGCTCTTACGTCACGGACCCAATGGCAGACAAGACCACCAAGAGAAAGATCGGTAACCGAAACCAACACAAACGGAAGTGTGTGTCAGGGCGAAGTAGCGACCGTAGGCCCACCGGACCCAAAACCGGGAGGCAGTGCATGTCACCCGGAGGCAACAGAGGCGGCAGGCATGAAGCCCCTACCCCAAACTCAGGCAAAAGCCACGCACACAGCCATGACAATCACCCAAGCCCAGAGATCAGAAGGGAACAGAGGCCCAGAGTGTAGAAGCAGTAGGGTGCCAGCCAATCCGACCGTGAGGAGAAGAGCAGAAGGAGAAGTAAACAGAAACCGAGAAGTGCGAGGGAAGGCGACGGAAGCAAGATCACGACTTTTCAACGATGCCGACGGTACCGGACAGGACTCTCTGGAGATAGTGCCATACCAGAAAACAGAGCCACCGGGGCCACTACTTCACCGATAGCCCGAGACTGTGACCGACCCATTGACGAGGTAAGGGGGTTGCCGACTGCGAAAATGCTCTAAGCGAGGCAGAGCAAAAGCGGGGTTGGGAGAGGAAATCTCATCAAAAGAAGACGAAATCCATCAACCCAGAGTGAAGAACGCCCAAAGGGATAAACCTAAGGGAAGGGGAGTGTAGAGGAGGTATGACTTCACCCTCTAGAGCAAGCTCATGGCGGGGGGTGGAGAAAAGAAAAGTGGTGATAATCTCGTGGTGTTGAGATTTCAATCGCCGGGTGTGTAGAGGGGACAGGGGATGCTGTCTTTGTACCTTTTTTCTTTTTTCTTTTTTTAGAATCATCCGATTATTGTTTTAAGGTACAAAAGCCTGCGTGCAGCTTACCCTAAGGCATATAAAAAACCTCCAACTACCCCTGGGAAAAAGCTAACCCTGCAAGTCCCTCTGGTGTGGAACCAACCGCACATCTCGCCTCCAACAAGAAACCCTTGACTAGCTAAAAAGATAGACGAAAGGAATCAAATCAAACAACAAGCAGGAAGAGTCAGGAAAACCCATGGCACGATCATCCGAACGAAGGAAAAACAAAAAGGAAACGCAAAGTAACCAGTTTAAAAGATCCCCTATATTTAATGTGGGGGTGACCAGGCTCGGCATAATCCAAGTCCTGGGGAAGTCAAACGGGCCATCTATTTTCGCCCCACACTCGAAAGAGAGAAAGAAGATAGTGCCATACCATCCTCCCAGAGGCAGGCCGTGAGGGACCGTGGTCATAGTCCGAAAGGTAAAGAAGTAGTTATGGATACCAGCCAGGTAGTTGTGGGTACCAGCCAAAAAAGTGGAGAAGAAGTAGGGTGCCAGCCCCTCCGACCGTGAGGAGAAGAAGAGAAGGAGGGGTAGACCCAACTCTTTGCCGTAGAAACTATGGGTAAACGCGTTCCTGTCTGAACTGGGTAGCCTCTCAAAGAAACAGAGAGAATAGAGAAATCGACCGTGGCCTGTTGAAGTGTTTTCTCTTACTGCAAACCATGTTCCCGGCCGTCTGTGACAGGGGTGTTGAGGAGAGTGTTGCCGACCGTGCAAATGCTCTAAGCGAGGTAGAGCAAAAGCGGAGTAGGGAGAGGAAACATCATCAAAAGAAGACGAAATCTATCAACCCAGACTGAGAGAGCCCAAAGGGATGAACCTAAGGGAAGGGGAGTGTAGAGGAGGTATGACTCCACCCCTAGAGCAAGCTCATGGCGGGGGGTGGACAAAAGAAAAGTAGTGATAATCTCGTAGTGTTGAGATTTCAATCGCCGGGTGTGCAGAGGAGACAGAGGATGGCTGTCTTTGTACCGTACACAAATGCATATGATTTATAAAAAACAAAAAAAAAAAAACCGTCACAGTAGTTAGAGCTCTGCACGCAACCATCTAAGTACTTTTCTACAATCTACCTTTGTCTTTTACCTCTTACTTCATTGCAAGCAACCTAGCTCTTAGCGTCAGAGCAACCACAACATTGATAAGACAAGTGAGTCTCACATCTCTCTCACGTGAGAAGAGATCAAGTTACGAAGAAGTTCCCACACCATCTCTCCCCAATAAGATATTGGGATAAGATATAAAGACTATAAGATAGTTTAAGAACGAGATTATAAGTTAATCTCGGAAAGAAGAACACTCTCACATACCTAGATTGAGGAGAACTATAGAGATAGTTCAATATCCTCACGTAAGTAATTCGTTACCTATTTCATAACTACTCCGTCTAGTGGAGGATTGTTACCCACCCCTGGCATTGCAAATGGACTCATGAAGAGAGGGGAAGACTTGGTCATTTTCCGAGGGGAGGAAAGCGAGAGGGATGGAGTGAATCAATAGTTGTGTTTTGTTTGGAGCGGGTTTGGAGAGTTCCGAAGGGGAGTTGCCCACCGGGAAAGCCTTGTTTAACCTTGAAGTAAGGGGGGCGAAGTAGGAGGTGTATGCGGAGGCCGGAGTGTCAAGGTCGGTGCCAAGTAGTGACACCGAGCCCTTGTCGTTGACCGTGCAAGTGAAGGAGAGGGGGAGGGAGCAGTTGGCCTCTCTGAGAACAGAGGCAGCGATGTCGGGGAAGTGGGCTGCTATTTTGAGCGCCTCTGGGTGAGGTTCGAAGGTGGTTCTGGAGGCAATGAATCGGCGGATGGCCTGGGGTAAGAAGGGGGAGATTTAGTAAAAACCTCACCCGACGCAACTGCAACGGAGGAAGCAGAGAGAGGGCCCTTGGCCTGATGACCCTTCTTTCCTTTAGCCGGGGGTGCGACAGCTTGAGCGTTGGTGGGGGTGGCTTTGGGAGCCATGGTGGTGGGAGGGGGCCAGTTGGGGTCTAGATGGCCAGGGGTACAGGCGGGGCCTGGGGGGTATTTCCCTTTGGCCAATTGTTCCGCCACCCAGGTGTAGGGGTACTTCTTGGCAAACGCTTCAGGGTTGCCATATGTGTCAGAGGGGAAGTTGACATGTCGTATCTCGGGAGATCCGGGTCAGCTGCGGGGGAGGGCCAGACTCTATTTAGCAGTGGTGGGGGTGGGGCCGGAGGAGCTCTTTCTTAAACTTTCTCTTGGCGAGTGGGGTTGGTGCTGCCGGTGGGGGTGGGACGAGACCCACTAGTCCGGTGTGTGGCCTACTGCGGTACACAAGGGCGCTGGGGGGTAAAAGAGCCCTGAGAGGCTGACTGAAGACGTGAGGCAATGTCCCGGAGGGATGCTTGCAGTGGGGCGAGGTTTAGGGGTTGCGGGGAGAGGTCCCGATTGGCAACAGGAGAAGACAAGTCATGGAATACGGTTGAGAGGTTCTTGAGGGCTGCCGCAATGTCGACACTCGATTGAAGGGAGGGGCAGAGTAAAGGGAGGGGCATTTGTTCCCCGATGGAAATGGTGGAAATGGCTGCTGGAGTAATGGGGGGGAAACCAGCAGCGGGGAGCCCTAGGTCAGCGGCAGTTTTGTGGAAAATCGAGACCAGACGGTCGAGGTTTCCGGTGATGGGAAGGGGGGGAGAGGAGCTGGTGTGGCGTTCCTTGAGGGGCCACCCTGGTGGGAGGCTATGTCTGGAGGTCAGGGTGGGGATGTGGGGTCCAACAATGAGGACCAAAAGTGTGGGAGAAGTGATCGTGCGCAGAACGAGGTGGGGTTGAGGAATGTAGGGGGGGGGGAAGAGAGGAGCGGAAGCATGGTCTATGAGCTGACATTTTTTTTTTTTTTTTTGAATCAAGTGCGTTTGTTATATTAAGGTACAAAGACAGCATGCATCTTTAACAATATGGCCGACAAAAACCCTACCCTCCTTACCCTAAGAAACATCCAAACCCCCAAGTCCCTCTGATATGAGACCAACCGCACATCTCGCCTATCGCCCAACCAAATCCCACGAATATACACATACACCCGAAGGAAATAGAAAGGAAAGAAACAAGCAGGAAGGAGAGGACAACCCTTAGTGACATCTGCAAAATATAAAACAAAGGAAATAAATGAACACCTGACAAAGGAAATTTACGTCTGATAAGTGACGCGCATCAGTCTGAGCTAGGAAATGAAAGTATGCACCTGCACACCGGAGCAGTGCCGGGGGACGAAGCGGTGCCCAATGGCAGGATAGGACGGTGTATGGAGGCGACTCTGGTGACGGGTCGCTGTAAGGTGTGCCAAAGGGGCATTAGCGATGGCCAGGAGAACGGGCGTAACCGAGGGGGGTTTTTGTATAGCTACCGAAGATCGACCGCGGGGGGGAGCAGTAAGGTGCCAGCTGAGGGGGTGTGAAGAGAGGGGATGGGAGTAGCTGTAACCAAGCAACGGGACGAAAACCAAGAAGATAAAGGAAGGAAGATGGGAGGAGGAAGGACTTCCGAACACTTGAGACGACCGACTAGAGTAACCGTGGCCGATGCTTTTCCGAATGCGAAACGAAGACGAGGTGCTGAAGTTACTAACCGAAGTGTTCCCCGACAGGACCACATAACCGAGACGGAAAGGTACTTCGCAAAGGGCTTGGAAAGCTCAGCGCCGACCGTGGGCGAAGGGGACAGGATGCCGACCGTGCAGACCCTAAGCGTGGTGCAAAGGAAGTGCGGGGTATGGGGGAGAACTGAACTTCATGAGCGGGAGTCAACAATGAACAGGAACAAGAACCCCGTGGAGGAGGGGGTAGACCCCAGAGGGAGAGGGGGGGTTGTAGCATCGCTCCACTAGGCAGAAGCCATAAAGGGGGAGAAGAGGGGGTGGAGGTGCAATCTCACGATGATTTCCCTGGTGTTGAGATTTGAATCGCCGGAGGTGTAGGGGAGATGGTTCGTGCTCTATGAGCTGACATGAATCTCTTGATATATACAAGTGTTGATTGGTTTGCATGATAATGGTAGTGTGTACTAGATATTTTCTTTAGTGTCTGGAATCTTAGCCCTGGTTTATTGGGGTTTTGGTGCCAAGCTGTCCAGATACTAAAAGTAACCTGTGGTAGAGGTATCATGGCAACCCAGACTTGAGCATCTGGGCGGCTTGGGCCAGCTTGTGAACAACACTACTCACAAATACCCCAAATGATGACCCTGGAAAGCTTTATCCTTGTTATAAATAGTTAGCATGTAGCATTCTACCACGTACCGAACAATGTACCAGAATCTATAGATCTAATCTGATCTTAGGCTTTGTAGGAGAAAGATATGTGTTTAGGGTAGGATATATAGGTTGACTGTACAAAATTATACTAGTAGTTCAAGTATGATATGCAAGGACTGGCTTAACGTACCCAAGGTAGAAGCGAGACAGGGTAACCCAATGGCAACAACAGAGTAAAACCCACAACAAGTCACTCCACTCTGATCCAAATTGAACCAAACAAAATGATTTCAATGGAGAAAGTTTAGGAGCATTAGCTGCAGTACAAAATGATAAGAAAAAGCAAAACCAAAGTAAAGAAAGCATTAGGAAATGTAGAGATTATATAAAAATATGAGAGAAGAACAAAGTGACAATATAAAAAATGAAGATAATGAAAAACTACATTAAAGAAGTATTAAAAAAGTATTCTAGTAGTTAGAATCATAATAACCTCTCATAGGAGAAAATTTCAGAGGGTAAAGTAGGTGTAATTGCAGGCAATAGGAACTGTATTATTATAGCCAATTATTGTGAAGCTATTATAATAGAAAGTGATATGACCAGAGTAAAGGAAGGCAATTAAAAGCTAGTAGAAGGTTAGGAGATGCAAGAGATTGGATAGTGAGTAGTTTCACAAAGATTTAGGAATACCTAGAGTGCTTGATAGACAATATTGTAAGTAGTATTCAATATCATTTATCACAAACCAAGAAAGAGCCAAATACCAGAATAATTTATTCAATGATTCAAAGAATCAATTGACAAGGTTTATTTACATATTTAAAACAACAAGGGACTATGTGGTAGCTGATTCCTAACTTGAGTTGCATAATATCATGTTTAAACAAATTGTCTTTTCAAATTACTTCTATAGTAGAGAGTTGTTGCCACAATTAGTCTGCCACTGATTTTCTAATACAAATGCTTACTTTACTATTGTCCTAGTTCAAATATGATCTTTTTCCTCAAGTTTAACCAGCTTGTATCAACTATGCATCTAATTCAGTTCATGTACTATTCATAGAATATGGAATCTTAATACCGAGTTATTTATACAACAATTCCCTCTTAGTGAGAAAATTCATACACAATACTTTATCAGAACTCTAATAAGGTAGTACTACCTAATATAAGTAAGGTTTCACGCAGAAAGAAACAAGCTATTACTTGATTTTCGTATTTTCAGATAATAGTTTAGAATTGTATTGAAATAACAAAGAACTAGATTTAATTTAGATACCGAAAGAATAGATCCATTGTCAAAATATCAAATATATCTTATAGACAGACTCTAGATACTACAAACAGTCAAAAAAGTGATAACGGCTTTCTAATTTACAATATAACTATCTGTATAAGATAAGTATATGAAAATGACGATATGCTTGACTATTATTATTAATCTTTCACAAACTATACTGATTTGAACCTTTTAAACAAACATATAGTCTGTCATTTGACTATTATTAATTACAAGATACTTAATATGTTCTCACTATCTGAAAATCCAAATTAGCAGTCTTTACATTTTTCCTGTTATATTTTCCGCTACTTTACCCTATTTGTGACAGCTTCCCTTCATTACCCATCTCCCATTTTATACCCAATTATTCCACAAACTAGAATGCTACTTACAAATCTTTTCCCTATCATTTTTCATAATTGTACATCCTCAAATTATTACTTTACTCCTCTCTCAATATTAACTAGTGATTTCCTCATTTCCCCTTGCTTCCTTTACATTTATTTTACTTTTTCTTCTGCTTATAAAATTGGTCTGATTCTCCTACAATTTCTCAATTGAAATGATTTTGTTTGGTCCAATTTGCATTAGAATTGAGTGGGTTGTTACAGTTTTTACTATGGTGTTGCCACTGTGTTACCCTGGCTCACTTCTACCCTGCGTCTCGCTTCTACATCAGCAAAGAAACTGCCCTGCGCCCTGTTGCATCCTGTTGGCCCCGTCCCCCGGACGTTCCAGGCGCAAAACCCCTCCCCCCTGCAGCGCCGGAAGCACCCGTTCGCCTGCCACCTCCCCCAGAAGCCTTTCGACCGCGTATTCTCTCCTCCCAGATACCCCAGTTCCTTCCCATGATACTCCCCTCCCTCTGAACCTCTCCCAAATGCTCCCGTACCCCCCCCTTTTCCTCCCTTATCCAGCGGACGTTTTCCTACACCCTCCCTATCCTTCCCGTCCGCCGGATGCCCGTTGCGTATTCTCCAGCATCCGCTGGACATTCTCCTACTCCTCTTTTTTTCGCCCTCTACCCTCCACACTCTTCTTGTCCGCCGAATGTTATACCGTCCGCCTGACATCTTTCCCTACCCTTTGAGCCATTGCCTGCCAGACCTCTTAGTATTCATCCACCCGACTCATTACTATGACTTTCTTGCCTATAACCGCCCGCCCGCCACGCGGC
>Ga0307509_10002835_pt1 | contig 27469 bp, 22 predicted proteins | sample 10_EM_MG_FD_202245 | JGI IMG/M metagenome (GOLD analysis project Ga0307509, IMG submission 202245) | Populus trichocarpa ectomycorrhiza microbial communities from riparian zone in the Pacific Northwest, United States - 10_EM | ecosystem: Host-associated > Plants > Roots > Unclassified | place... | reverse complement strand
GGCGGTGGAACACACGATCGCTAAGAAAAAGCTATACAACGGCCAATCTCCAACCTTCCTCAACATAAATCTCTTCAGACCCGTCGGTGGCTTGAAGTCCTGTCCTTCCACCAACCCATCCGAGGGAGAAGGACTAGCGCTCCTGGGCCCCTCAGCCTCCGTGGCAACGTCCGAGTCGGAACTATTTGCAGAGCTCATCCCGAGCTTTCGCAACCTCATATCATTGAACCACTTTTTCTCACACTTCATCAGGTACTCCTCAATGCAGAGGTCTATCTTGCCCGACTTGCCGTCGATGCGGGCGAGCTCCTGCCCGAAGGCTTTCGAAGCGCTCCCATCCGCGTCAGTGAAGTTTGCATTTACCCGTTGAAGGCAGTAGTCTTTTCGCTCCCCAACGACGGAGGCAAGACTCAGAGTTGAAGAGTTCGCGGATTCGGTGCTCCCGATGTAAGCTCTGGGTGGGGGTGCTAGCAGTCCGCCGACGGGAGTAATCTCCATGTCGGATTCGGAAGACGATCCTGGAGTTCGCAGGCCATCTGGGATTTCTCCGGTCGGGGGTGTGAGTTGTCCATCTGTGAGATAGGCCGGCTTGGGGGGTTGTAATTCCGAAGGTGCAATGGAGCTACGAGTGTACCGCTTCGCACCAGCTTGGAGTCTCTCAAGCTGCTTCACCCAAACCATTACCGGGAAGCGCTGCTTAGCAGAGGTAGCTCGCATCCGTGCGCGAACTTCAAGTGGTGATGCAAGTGCTTCACGAATTGCAGATTCAAATTGAGCTAGGAGATGAGCTGGTGTAGTTGATTCAATGGTGAACCACCATCCCGGCATATTCCCAAGACCACCGACGCGGGCACCAATCCCGAGGGCGCCTTTACGGCCGAATTCGACGGCGACCAAACCGAAGGGCTCATCGCGAGAGGGGATTAATGCGAATTCGGCGCCACTGCAGCATGTTAGCATCTCCGACCAGAAAGCGTCAAGAGCCGGGAGAATTATGATACCTAAAAATAAACGGCGGTAGAGAAGTAAACTCGGGCTTTGAGTAGACCCTCCCAGGATAAACCTCCATAAGCCTCTGCAACTTCATAGCAGCGAACTTCCCATAAAGATCAATAACTGGACCAATGCACAGCAGCTGCAAGTTCTTATTCTCCTTGAGCAACTGCGGTGCAACATCAGCGATCAGATCAATCCCTTTCTGCATAGACCACCTCCCCACGAACACCAGTAATTCCGCGTCCGGGTTCTGTTCCAGATCAGCCCATTCCTGAGCCTGGCGCTTCAGTTCCGCCCTCCCAGCTTCAAACTCCGCGTCCACAACCGTCTCGGTACTATCCCTCCGACTTGGGTCATAATCCCCCGTATCTGTCGGATCTGGATTCGGCAATTCTCCAACCCCGGAAAGTCCCCAGAAAATGGGGTACCGCGCCCAACTGCGTTTGCCGTACTTTGCCGAAACGCCCACGGCTCCATAGCCACGCTGGTGGACGCGCAAATATGAAGCGCCGGCGTGCAGGAGGTTAAAGACGTCGCCGAACTGTACATACTTCTCGCAGAGCTCCTGGGAGATGTTGAACACCGAGCATACTTCCTTCTTCTCTTTTGGTGTGCGGAGCGGCCAGAGGCCCTGGAACTCTGCATTGTGGAGGGAGAGAACCGCCGGGACTGTCTCTGGGAGTAGGTGTACGGGTGCGAGAGCGCCGTGGTAGTCGTTAATGTGGTATAAGTCTATTGGAAAGCGCTTTATGATCGCCGCGATGCATTGGTTCCACGCAGAGTAGAAGATTGCGCTTTCGAGATCGTCCATGCGCGGGGGGTATGGCTCAGCCTTTGTTTGCTTTCTAAAGACCGGCGCATCAAGGAGGACGTATGTGATGTTATTTAGAACGTGGTATTGCACCGCGATGACATAAGCTTGTTCAAGGATCGTGACTTTAATGCTTTCTGCGGGGGTGTCGACGGGGTAGTCCACCCCTCCTACGCACGGGACGATCCAAATGAGGTCCTGGTGACCAAGGTTCTTTCCCATTAATTGGGCCATCACACCGAGTCCTCCAATTTTGATCTTGATGCCCCAGTCTTCGATGTCGTATTCCAGCGTTGCGATGAGTACCGAAGGCCGCTTCGGCGGTGTCTGGCCCGCAGTCGTCAGTTCTGAACTGTCTACGCCCATCTCCGCCGCCCTCTTCTCGTCGGTGGTGGCGACGTTTGAGTTGTTAAGACGGTCATAAAACATTGATTTGGCGAATGCGATCGGGAGGATGCTGCGTTTTATGGCTATTCCCTTCGTGTTTGTCTTGACCTGGTAGAAGCCCGCCATGAATGTCCATACCGCGACGAAGCCCGTGAGCACAGGGACTGCGAACAACAGGGCAAATATTGCGATCTGGACTACTGTGGAGCCCGCGGGGATCATGCGGTAGTTGTATGTTCCGTCGTCAAGGATGATGCGGTACGATAGGTAGCCTTTCGGCGGTGCGACTGTAACATTTACTATGCTCTCGGCTAGAGAGGACGGCGGCATGCGGTCTAGTACTCCATCCTTATTAATATCTCCATAGACAAATGTAGAATCTGGCTTCCCGTCGCGATTAATTCCCCAAACATTGAAATGGAACTTGGTCGGCCACTCGGCCATGAAGTCGATCTTCCACTTCCCGTCTTTCAGCAACTTCATCTCGTTCTTGACCCCGGCGTCATATCCATAGAGATTAAATGGGCCATGGAGGAACAAGTGCGGGAATCGCCGGGACACAGGGGAGTCAGACGGAAGCCCAAAGTCCGCGTGCTGGATGTGATCAGATGAGCCGGCAGGCTCACTCCAATATTGCATGATGATGTGCTCCCCTTTCCATGCCTGTCTCTTTGTGCCAGACCAGAATTGCCGGTCAATCGTGACGTTCCCGCCATGGTAGGTTTGCCAAGCGCTCCAGCTGGAGCCCCAATTCGTCGAGTAGCGGAACAAATCTGCCCCCGCGGCTTTCTGCGAAACGTAGAAGCGCCCGTTCTCCTTGTGCAGTAGGCCCAAGGTGTAATTCGCGGTGCGAGGGAAGATGACCGGGTTATCGTGTTTTCCAATGCGGAAAAGGAAGTGATCCGTGGCCGCAGTGTAGAACTTGCCGCCCACGGTAGTGGCGTTGCGCACGGTGACCGTATGCACCCCGTCATAGACATTTTTCAGCGTCGCTTTGAATTGGTAGATACCCGGTGGCGCGCCAACGGTTATAGGCGCCGTGAAGTTTTGCACCTTCTCGCAACGGATGTCTTCAATGCGGGCTATTTCTTCGGGTCGTTCGGTTCTGGAAGAGATGGTTATTGCCTGTTTTAGGTTGTCGCAGTCCATCTCGTGGGTAAATTTTAACCCGATTTCTACGTCTTGGGATTTTCCAGGGGCGACTTTGGAAAGAACGCGAGCGTCATGGCCTGGTGAGAAACTCACGATTGAAGGACGATTTCCCACGAATTTCTCCTTGGGCACGAGGGCTTTGAAGCCCCACGCTGGCATTTCGATGCTGTCTAGACAACCGTGGAATTCCTTCACCGAGTCCACAAAGAGCTCTTTCTTGGACGCCTTAAGCGTGTACTCTTCGTACGGGAAGAACAAATTCTGTACGACGGTGTCCTGTTTGAACGGTGCAAGGAGGTTCTTGCTCCCATCATCGCAATCAAATTCGAACTTTGTCGTCGCATTAGTGTTCGAGAAGACCAACCAGACACTCTGGTTACCATCCCCGCCGAGCTCACCCAAATCCTGGATCCCATCGAAATTGCCGCGGAAAACAGACCAGATACCCGTTTCCGTCGGTGTGCTGTTAGAACCAGGGAGGAAGACCTCGCGGGTAAGATTCGAAAGCTGCTCGAGATGGAAGCCGTCGTTCAGTGTCGGGAATGCAAGGCGCATATGGTACATCGCCTTGAGAACGTTGCGAATGGCATTGCTCGGGTCACGATGATCAAGGCTGTTCCAGTCGTCCTCGCAGCCTCGAAGCGCTTTATCAAGAGGGAAGCTGAAGTACTGTGAGGATCCAAGCTTGTAACATCCATGGGTCTGCCACGCAAGTGCAGAAGACATCGCCTGACGGCCGAAGATGTAGTTGTCGGCAGTGTTGTCTAACACGTACATGGCTTGTTCTTCACCCCAGAGAAGCTGCATGGATAATCATTAGCCTCGCTTATCGCATAATTAAGCCATAGGATATCACCCGCTCCCACGGAAAACGTACCTTTGGAATACCTGGCATGACTAAGGTTGTAATGAACAGGCCCAATAACATCTTCTTCTCACCATCTTTAATCGCAGGCCAGCGGAACACATCCTGATTCGTGACACCATACATATGTCTCGGATCGAGTTGCCCGGTATTCGCGTTGACTAGGTCATTACTGACCGCCATAGTGTTCCACATATCCACCCAATTCCCCGGCGTGTCGAATCCAGCCGTCAAGTTACCGTCCATTCCCATGAACCTGGTCAAAGATCTATAGACCGAATAATGGAACGCGCCGGCATCGAGTGCATTCTTCCCCTTCTCGCGGATGAAATACTTATCATCAGAATTACTTGTGAGCGAAAACGCTCCCTTGACGTCCGTGGGTCGCATACTCGGCTGCCGGCCTCTGCCCAGATAGATAGACCCAAAGGTATCGCCACCCGTGATCTCTCCCGGGATGAAGAAGTTCTTTTTACCGAACTTTCGAGCGCACTGTCGGACCGAGTCAGACCAGTCGCCGAGCATATCCACAGTGATCTGCGTCGCCTTATCGATGCGGAAGCCGTCAATGTCGAGCATTGCAATGGTAATGCAGGCAAAGTGCTCGATGCGGCGGGCCACGCTCGGTTTCCATTCCCGCAGACGATCCTGCACGGAGGCGAATTTTGAGAGTTGGCGTTGCCAGTCTGGGAAGATACCGAAAGCTTCGGTGTCACCGTAGTGATCGTAGTCGCTGTGTACCGGAGTTAGTATCTTTTATTGGGTGGGAAAGGATGGTTGGATGGGACACTCACTCGTCGTAGCAGCCCTTGACAGCAGGATACACGCGGTCCCCAGTCTCTTGCCAGAATCGCGGGTAGTTGCACTCCTCCTTGTAGTTATTGTTGATCTCAAAGTCGCGGTACCTCCTTTCGCCTTTCCATTGGACTTTATGTTCAGCCAAGGTGAAGGGCGTTGTTGTGTTCAAGTAACCCTCGAAGCCGATCAAGTCACCCATACTATCCAAGTGTCAGCTCAAGAGACTAACAGCCACTAATTACAAGGTAAACTTACGTAGCCACAGTACAGTCCAATATAACGTACATATCCCGAGCGTGGATCTCGGTGATAGCCTTCCTCCATTCTTCAATATTTCCAAAGTGTCTATCAAGAAGAGTCAAATCAAGAGGAGAGTAACCGTCCGCGCCCCAAGGCATGTTAATATGCGGGGTTCCTGCAATGTAAATCCCCTAAAGTGACAATGTATTAGCAACTAAGGCAACCCCTCCGGAAATCGTCCATGCAAACCTTGATACCCATCCCCTGAAGATAATCCAAACTATCCATCAGACCCTTCACATCACCACCATGCCGCAGCTGATTCCCCATAACGTCATGTTCAAACACTGTTCCATTGGCATCGTCATTTCTCGGATTCCCGTTGACAAACTTATCCAAAAATATGGTGTAAAACGGAAACCTCCAATTCACGGGAGAGCCGTTGAAAGTGTGGTTCCGCCATTCGCCCCAGTAGTCGAGAGGGTTCACAGCAGTGACATTCTCATTCAGGTTATACCCGACCTCCTCGGGGACGTGGATGAGGGCATGGGCAAACTGAGAAACGAAAGCGATTAAAGAAAAGGTTACGAGGAAAACGAAAGTAGTGGTGCCAGCACTAGAAGCCGGGGAGTTCCGAGACAACTGTGCCATAGTGAAGTACAAAGTGCAAAAGGAGCGGGCAGACTCCGAAAGAGTGCGAGTCTGATAAGATGAAAGTAACGAGTCGGTATAGTGCCGGTAGTAGTCGTAGTAGAGAGAGGAGAAAGGGTAAGTCTGAGGAACTTCACTCCATTATATGATAACCTGTGGGTACCACCAACAATCGCCTGAGCTGGATGGGTGAACCAGGCTGAGTTAAAATTATAGAGGTGCCAGCGGTGTCCATGCTAGCAGTATCAGTAGACTTGATGTGAACCACAGTGATAAGGTGCTCTCTAACCAGTGTGTCTGGTGAGGTTTCCTAACCGCCTTAGCCCGAAGTAGCAGGAGCAACGTGGGCGGCTCGAGCACTGATCAAGTAGGTGCTTCTAAATGCAGAGAATTACCGATGGCTAGGAGTATAATTTGGAGAATATTGCTGTGCAAACTGTTACAACCCCCACCATAGGTCCGCCGGATCCCGTGTGGCTGAGGGGGCCCTGCAGACGGCGAGTCAATAGAGGTGCGGTCATGGTGTAGTGGTAGTCATTGGGGCCGAAAGTGGAATACCCGTATACCACCGACGAAGCTAAGAGTCCCGATAACTTCTCATAGCTCATAGAGCTAGACCCATGAAGTTACTCCGTCTCTTAAACCCTTTTCCTACCATTTGGACCGATCTTCATGCAGCCGTGGCTTCCTATATCCGTCAATCCCTCAGCTGTAGTGAGTTGTCATCCTTAGTTGGAAAGAAGTTTCCACCATATAATCTTGACTCAGAAATGCTCTACAAAGCCTACCTCCCCCTTACCACCTCGCTGGCATTGGCGCTGCGTTGGTAAAGAAACATTAGTGCAAAGGCGATCATGGCTACGATAGAACTCTGCCGCTCTCGGGCAGCCCTCTTGGATAACCATGAATTATCATAAACCAATGGCCCCGGAGGCCGGAAAAAGGGCACAGTGGAAATCTGTGCCCTCCAAAGAAAAACTCTCTTGAGAAAACTCTCTTGAGGGTCGCAACCTATTTGATGTTTCTACGATTAGTCCTATGTTTCGAAGTGGTACATTATCCTCCAAGCATCCCACATCACTCGACGCGGCGGTAAAAAAAAAAAACTCGTCGAGGGAAAGTTTTGCGCGAGGAAGGTGAGAAGCTATCCCAAGATTTTAAACGAGCTCGGCCTTGCCAGATACTGTATCTCCAAGTCCGATGCGCAGTAGTCTGTTGTGATAACCACGAGATAACTAACGATTGTGTTTAGAGCTGAAAGGCGTGGCCAACGTTGGGATCAAATGCCCGAATCACGGGCAACTACAGTTAGCCACGTGGAGGGGGGATCAAGGGCTCCAGCTCCAATTTTCTTAACCGAAGGGTGTTTCCGTTCTAAATCCCGAACGAATATCCCCCTGGAAGTTTGTACCGTAAATAGACTGAAAGGATCCGATAGGATAAGCTCCGAGTTCATCCAGCCTTTGGACAGATCTAAAAGGGGAATCCTAGCCTGCTTGAGTTATATCATACCACTGGAGTTTGAGATTGCCCTGAGCCCAGCAGATGTGCTGGACAACATCAAAGTTATCATATCTAAAGAAGCACAAGGTGAGATTTCAATCCTAGAGCCTCCGGCCAATTTTCTTTTTATTACCAAAACTCCCACTCCTAGCCACCTGTCTACTTTTCCTAGGCCAGGTACAGGGGATAAAAAAATATATGGTAAAAGAAAACCTGTTCGTATCTGAACTCCAATACCAAATTTACTTCCGCTTTTTCCGGGTACTCCTGGCAGGGGACAAGCCTCACCCCGAGAATCTGGATCTTCTCCATTCATGGGAACAACTAGTAGCAAAGGGCGCTGTCTTAATCCACCCTGGGAAATCTGCTCAAATCTCACATCCATTCACCACTTCGTTTAGTGCGCTCTTCATGAGACCAAAGTGCTGGCCACCAAATGTGCTGCGACCCGAGCCCTAGGAAATACTTGTTTCTCTTCTCCCTATTTCCAAATTTCCCACCAATTAAGTTGGTGAGAAGGACTCGTCACGCAAGGGAAGAAGAAAAAACTGCACTTCCAGTACCACGAGCAAGCCAGACAAAAAGAGGGCTTGCTTGCTCGTGTGACAGGAGTGTAAGGCTGGGGTGTTCGGGAGAGGGAGGATCACGAAGACAAATCAGGTACTTTTGAGTATAGTACAAGGATGCTATAATAGCAACCCTTTCCAACATTGGCAATGGTATCATACTCCGCCCAGGAGATAAACACAAGTGAGAAGAATTCAAGTTCAACTGTTCACATTTGGTGTGTGTAACCACAGAAAGCACTTCTTGGCTGTTTTAGGGTCGGGTGAAAAAGTAGGCCAACGTAAACAATTCCCACCACAGAAACTTCACAATATTCGGCCCTCCAACTAGCCAAGTTACCCAGAGGCCAATAAGAACAAGCTCTCCTTACTTACCCTTAACATCCTGTACAGCCTCTCACTCGTCCGCTTCCTCCACTTAACTTCCCCTTGTTTCTAGCTAGTTCTAGCTGGCTCGAAGGGAACCTGCATGAATAGAACAACACAATACAATAAAATACGGGACTACAGCCACTGCCAATAGACCGAAGTGGGAAGGAAAGAAAAGAAAGAGAAGAGAAGAAAAAAGCGGTCACCCTCACATGCTCTTTCGAGGAGTTTCGAGGTTACACCGTACATTTTCACCTTGGCGAAAACACAAGATAAGCTATTGCGCCCTTCTCCGAAAATTTGTCAACAGCAGCAGCTAGCGGGGGGAGTGGGGGTGCGAGTATCTAATTCAGTTCATCCTAGTCTAAGCAGGTTATGTTATCTTAGTACAAGTACTTACGAAAATTTGTAGGATCCCGCGGGTTGGCACTTGTATGACAAGGACGATTGCAATCACTGCATGTACGATACTACGCCCCCCCGCCTAAGATGCGCTAGGAGAACTGAGGAAAGGGATCTATATCAATCCGCAGTATGGGGTGGCAGTGCGCGAGCGAAAAATAAAGCTACTGGTGCTTGTATCGTAGTATCATAGTTGCGCAATTTAAGTTCGATAACTTGGTCCCTTGCCCGTTTTTAGAGTTTTAGGTTTCATTCTTTGATCGCTAGTGAGGTATGATAGAATTTAAGCCCATTAACCCTATGATAAACTAGAATTTCTTCAACACAACTCTGGGTGACCCTAAATGAAGATATTCAGTTGACCAAGACGCATTTAGCTCAGGCTCTACTAACGGCCGATATTTGGCTAGTACAAGTACTGCATGATACCTCCACTCTGCAGATGCCATGGTATCCCCTGTAGCTAGCTACAAAATAAACCGATGACTTAACAAGAAATAATAATCTCCACCCTGCAGACGACAGTTGCTTGACAAGGCTAGCCCTGGCGCTACAAGTGCGGGTGACAAGCCGACAGATAACGAACTCTTGGACTCCATTCTCTCCTTAACACCTCGAATGGTATCCGACGCAGGTGATCGCAAAAACCCCTATCATGAAGGAAAAAAATAGGTGTGCCACAGAGGAGCTGGATCTCTACTTCCAAGCCATCAATCAGGGAGACGTCTCTGAGGGGAAAAAAAGGTGCAGCAGCCATACACCACCCCTTTTAACATGTCCTATTTTCTGCTGCTGCTGTTGTAGGACCCAAGTTCATATATAATTGAACTTCTTACCATACCTACCTATTCCGTTGCCGGGGTGGAGGGCAAGGCACTACCACCAGAAGTTTATGCGCAGAGCCGCTTCTCTCCAGGTTCAATATTCTAAACACCCGCTGAAAATACCACACCATATCAGGGAGGGAATGGAGAGGGAAGGGAGGGAAAATATCTGCGCAAGGTTGGGTAGAAACCTCCGTCGCTTGCTTCTCATGCACCGCTCGCTGCACAGCGACTTGGTCGGGAAGAGGCCTGAGTGTGATGAACACCGCAAGTGCTGTGAAATAACGTATCTCAGTACTCCCACCAGAGCATGCTACCTGATATATCAAATTCTCTGAGTCGCCGCATGTAATTCCACCAGGAACTAGACTCGTTGTCATAAAACATCCCGCGCCCGGAGATCCTTGTGAGGACTGGTCAGCCGGCTAGCAAAGGCACCCCCCCACGTCACGCGAAATTCGTCGCGTGGGTCACCCTTTAAGGGGGCATACTCCCATGTGGCTATCATCTTCCGCCTATCAACCCCCCCTCTAGGAACCTCTTTATGCACTTGCGATCACGGTGTATCACTCGTTTAGCGATTCCATCACTTGGCACCAGATGATAGGGCGACAGAGTTGGATGGAAGTCGCGGAACCACAACGCATGTTCCAGGTTATTATAAGCTCTATTTCATGGTAATTTTGTTGGTATATACATAAGACAAAAAAAATTGTCTGTTGGCATCCGAGGCGTTTGGTGCCGCAGCGGGTACTATGCAGTGCGGGTGTCATTGGACCTCAGCTCTTAGATATAGATTTTCACTTGCGATGGAAGTGCGAGTTCAGAAGCACCCATAGTGCAAGGATCTGCTGCGGTTATTATTATCATAAGGTTTCCCGTTAAGAAAGAAAGGCGCATGCCCTGCTACCTACATAGTCACAAAGTAGAGGTCATGTTCCTGGTACCCGTATATAGGCCGTGAGCATCCGCGACCATGCGAAATGTATGGCATACCTAACCCCTTACAGGTATTCGTTGGAAAAAGCCTACAATTCTTTGTGTTCACTATGATACGGCTTAGACGGCAGCGGAGGCTATCCAATCCACGAGGTCGAATACCATCTCCGCACTAGGCCCAATCCTAGTACCTTCAGTAGATCGGGTGGTTGGGTCATGCGCTGTGTAGTCTAAAATTTCCTGCTCGGGAAAGGGGCCAAGAGGACTGCAAGGGGTGTGCCGCTCAGCCTCTTTTTTGAGAGACATAAAAAACAAAAATGCGCGAAATTACCAGAGCAGGCGGCTCCAATGATATGTCATAACACTAGGTCCGATTACCCGGAGTTCCACGGGACCGGCACTATGCCGGATAATTCAAACCAACCCCCAACGCAACCCCTAAATACCGGGTACAAGAGAAATGTGCTAGGACGTTGTGATTGCCTCTCGTAGTACAATAAGGCGCAGCGTATTTTTTCTGCTCTTTGTCTCAGCCGAGGGCTTGAGTTCGCGTTGATTTCTCTTCCCCTAACCCAGTGGGGAATTTCAACGACCTCGCATATTTCCCTTGTATTCGAGCAGGTCACCGCACAGTACTGTATTGTCGGCTCCGAGCTCCCCTAGCTCAACAACCACAACCCCTGATCTCTGTTCGGAGAGCCGCAGAAGGGCCAACAGAGGAATTTGTTATTATGAGGCAGCGATGTTGACACGGTTCAGACTAACTGTACCTAGTAAAACTTAGCGCCGCGCCCAATTAGCTAACGAACGAATTTGACAATCACTACTCATATACTCGAGTAACTAACAGCACTGTACAGTACGGTAGCTACAAGGAGAAAGAGGTTATCTGCATAATAAGCGGACTCGAATTGACGCAAGCGTTGATATCTGGTGCTAGGCACTTAGGGCACCTAAGACGAAACTAGGAAAATGACGGGAAGCCGTCAAAATAGAGCAGCAAAAAATTACTTGCCACGAATCCCGGTTCGTCACTCGCCTAGTTTCGCCGTAGGTTGCACGAAGCAACCGGGCAACCAACCTCTAGTGTATATTTTGGTGAGTCCCTGTTCCCGGACGTTTCTTGCCTGCTTCGAGTGCGAATTTATGCCGTAACTACTTTCGTCTCATATAGCAATTTTAAGAACTTAGTAAAATCCTTTATCTCTTTTTATTTCATTTTAGTAGCTTTACGACACTGACAGGAATTTCTGTGTTTGTACTCGAGCACCGTTAACGTTCGAGTCTTGTATGTCGTTGATTTGTCTCAGGAGGCCAGCAGGCGTTCAGAAGAGGCCTGTCCTACCTGAGCTTTCCCGAAAGCTAGCCTGGCTGGATTGTGAACCGCATCCAGGCTTCTAGGGCTCAACTGATAGTGCACCATCGGACTGGAGGTTTCTCGGTTCTCTGGGTGATAAGTGGTGACTTGTTGGAATTTTGTGAATTTTCTGGATGCATGTTTATATTGACATGGATTGGATGGAACCATAGCCTATGCATCAATAGCTTCTGCACTTGTGCGGCTCTACTAGTGTGATATGTTATCTCGGCCACTAGTCCTTATGACCTTGGGGGTTGAGAGGCCCCCTGGTGTAGCACTTAGTGTCCCACTAGGCGTATACTCGTACAGTTAGACTCTCATCCTCATAGCTGTATCAAACGGAGCAGCCGGGCTGAAAACAATAAATAGCTTGCGATAGAGAGTCGTTCCGATAGACAGTGCCCACCGGAGGCACACGCAGCAGAGTCACTGCGGTTTATTATCCAATGCGCCCAACTTGCAGGTAAGTTAGCTAACCCAGGGAGGCAACCAGGTAAAACAATACCGCTGCAACTACCACCTTGCGCCCTCCATGCAAATATTAGTCCTAAAACCCACAACCAGCTGGCTCACAGGCGATCCCTAGATCTAGTTCAATCCCGGATTAATTCGCCTTCAGGTCTCCTAAACAGTATAACAAACCACTAGAAACAACACCACGGCAAGCAAATCATCCACTTCCCACAAAGGCTCACCGGGCACCAAGAATTTTGTTAAATACTTGCTACCTCTGGGCACCCTCGAATGCTCCGCATAGCCTGTCTCAGCCTACAGCTCTTCCCACAAAATTAAAGCAAATTGTTGTGAATTATCCTTGATTCCTTTTAGAAGAAGATATTATTATTGGAAAAGAATGGGAAGAGAGCTAGTCTCTATGTAAGAAAGCAAACACAAGGAAATAATATTGGGGTAGGAATGCTTTCGGGGCACAACAGTACGCATTCCAAGAACAGGAGCAACCAAGACAACGAAGCACAAAGTATGACCAAGTACAGGAGTCAGACGATTAAGAAGAGTCGCTTCAGATGTATATTGTGACAAATCAATGAAATACCAGGAACGGGGCCATACAAGACAGCCCGTGTACCACACTCAACATCAACGTCGGTCGTTGTGAGCCTCCAACCAGGAAAATTCCTCCCGTTCAGCGCGGGGGTAATTTCATTTCAAATACCCGGCTATCAGTTTGGGTGGCCGACTGACCCGAGTGTTGGTCCTCTTCCCCCATGTGGCACACTAGGTGGTGCCGACCAGCAAGTGCAGGCAGTGTTCCCAGCCGTCCAGTCAGTCCGTCTTCTGGGTAGGGTGGGGAGGACTACGACTCATAGTCCCTCATTTTAGGGGCACTAGAACGGACTACGCCCGGGAAGGTGAGGACCGGACGGACTGTAGGGGACTATAGTCCTAGCGTTTGGACCTCCGGTGCTAGCTCGAGTTGAAATCATACACCTCCGAGAAAATCATTATCGCATCGTGAGACATCATTCGTGCCGTCCCTGACCGTCCCTGCTGGAAATGACAGTTTAATGGCCGCACAGAGAGGCTGCCGAGGCATACATACGCACTTGTCAAAGGTTGTGCAAGCTAGGAAAATGTTTTCACCCCCCTTGTTTTTCTTTCCTTCTCATCTTCGCTTGCTACACATATTCCTTCCTCACACAACTTTCCTCATTCCTTTCCTTTCCATCAAGTTGTCACTATCAATCACTATCTTCATCTCTACTTAGGTAGTTTGACTCCACTGCGTAAAATTCTCACCTTAAATCATTGTCTCAGTAGCCTAATCGCTGGGGTGACTAAAACATAGAAATGAATTACATTGCCAATGAAAACAGTAAAGTTATGATCTTGGACAAAAAAATCAATGATTTCACCAGGGCTTGAACCTTGGACCACCAGTGTGTTAGACTATTGTGATAACCAACTACACTACAAAACCAGACTACCATCCTTTGTCGTCTGAAACAGTAAGATTTGCAGCTTCTGAGAGTGCCTAAAATAACTTCTCTCCAATATGCTGCTTGTGGATTGGTTGTGTTAACAATTTTGCTTGTGAACCATTGTACGTACCGGCTTGCACTAGTCTAAACCTAAAGATCTTTTGCTCTAACCCTGACGATAAAGCCTGAAGCCGGCCGGACTCAAAGTACTGGGGCGCGACAAAGGTTGGGCAACATGCTACTGCCAGTGTAGTATGAACTCGGATGCCAGAGTTAGTCCGCGAACAGTATGGTATGTTGAAAGCTCACAAAATTCCTTGAACGATTTCTGCTTTACTATTGGTTGAATTATCTATTCGCGGGTTTCTTCGATATCTGCTATTTTAGTTTATGGGTGTCACTTGGTGGAAATTGAAGTGCACAATTCATGATGGGGGTTTCCATAATATTATAAGAATACTAAAAATTAAGGAAACAGGAAACCAAACGCGACATAAAGGGAGCTCCCTCCTTCTTCCCTCTGCAACTAGCCCCTCTACCTGCTACCCCGTTCACCTTCCCACCACGCCCCGTCCCCTCCCCTCAACCCTACCACCACTATAGCCCCCGCCGGGCTAATAGCTCCACCCTCAACTCCGCTTTCCCCCCAGGCATTATACCCTGTTCAATCCTTGTTCGCGGGAGACTTGGTTGCCGGATTTGGGCCCGGGGCCACCTTGGCTTCGTTGTCCATATTGGCTAGGGTTTTGCGGAGGATCTCGACTTTAAGTGTCTCTTTTTCGAGACGAATTGACTCGTAGACGGCACGGCGGTTGGCATTCAGCTGCTCACGCAAAGCATCTTTCTTCCTTTGGTTGTGTCTTTCGGTAATCTCCATGATTGTCGGGCCCCAGGGTATGGCGACCGTGGTTCCAACGGAAATCATCACCGGCTTGATGGATTTGGTAAGAAGGGCTTTGTCAAGCATCCAAACCAAATTAGCAACCTTAATACAGAAGGACTCCGATAAAGTATTTGACTTACCGATAAATTTTGGCAGCATAGCAATTGATTTGGGACTTTGATGAGGATTATTGGGGTTGTAGAATGGGAGGTGCGTTTGCAAAAGGGTTGGAAGATTTTTGGGCTTAAAGTACCCCTGGTTGCGCGTCTATTAACATGCTAAGCTACTTCAGGCAAGGGAGACGACATCTAATACTACCTCTGCTAGCACTGAAGCACCCTTACACAACCTTCTGAGAGCCCGGACACCACCACGCCACTTCCCTTCCTCTCCCTCGCCCTCCGCATCCATTGCATCCTCCTTGTCGTATCTTTTTTCCTTTCCCCCTCTTCCTGCTTTTCTCCAGCTATCTACCAACTCTTGGATTGGTTCAATACAAGTTGTTTTGGTTCACCTTCACTACTTTTTATTTCATTCTGCTGAAATCTTATAGTCCGATCATTGCCACCACTTTCCACCCCAATTCCAACAGTCCCCACTTCCGACGTCGCACCTCCCCCTGCCCTCCCAATTCCACCGGACATCCATTTCCTTTCATCGGACTTCCTCTAGCTGCCACCCAACTCGTTAACAGCTTCACGGAATTACTCTCGCTCACCTGAAACTCTTCTCGTCACTCAGCTGAAATTCTTGAGTCCGATCATTACCTCCACTTTCAACTTCTCTATTTTCAACAGTCCCCTCCCTTCACACCTGCTCTCGCTGTACCCACTATCTATCGGGAATCGCCCCAGCAGTCCCTTGGCATGTCCTGCAGTGCTGCCCTTACCTGCGGAAAGCGCTGTCTCACTATAGAGCCTGCAGTCAGTGAACCCAAGCGTCCAGTCCGTCCGTCTTCGGGTCCGGACGGGACGGACGGCGTACCTGAAAGGACGCCCGGGACGGACGGGTATCCTGGCGTCCGTCCGGAAGACTGCTCGGGACGGACGGGCGGGGACTGCAGGTGTCTCTCAGGTTGCGGAATCTGCCGTGCGCCTCCACGTGACGGGTGGGCCCTGAAGGTGACGGGACAGGGGGTCCCCCGAGGGAATTGGCGTAGAAAACAGGTAACGGCTGATTACCGAGGAGTGAGATAAGGCTTCTAACATCCGAGGCAATGGCTTAAGTTCTTATGAAACTGTTCATATAAAACTATAAGTTATGTGTGTATATATTGTGTATCGGAGAATTTGTAGTTTTGAGAGATGGATATAAGGTGGATATAAGGTGGATACACCTGGTGGTTATAAATAAATCAGCTACCATTGACGAAGAAGCTATTGGCTCACATAGAGTTACAACCTTCCTTCTACTACCGCAATAAAATTAGTCGTATATTCCAGAAGAATGCGTAACTTGAATTTATTCCTAAAGCTATATAGAACAACCTATACCCGCCATCCTGCTCACACCAGTCCTGCGCATGCATACGGAGTATTTAATTAGGAACCAAAGTCTGAGACGAAAGGTGCTAGCGATTTATAGGCCTGACAGAAAATTTGCAGGGACTATAGGTGACGGCCGGGCCCTGCAGACGACGCCAGGGCCCTGTAGGGGACGTCAATCCATCAAGATGACGGCCGGGCCCTACCGGCAGATCCCGTTCCCAATAAGACTGCAGGGCCCGGCCGTCAACCCATAGGACTGCCGTCTTTATGAAAGACGGACGCCTTGCCCGGCCGTCCGCACCCACCTTGCCCGGGACGCCCGGGACTATAGCCCGCCAGGGCCCTGCCGTCCGCCCGGGACGGTTGGGAACACTGCCTGCAGTCTTAGCCAACGAGGGCCTGCGATTGCGCTCCTTTTGGCAAATTGCTAGAGGCAGCCAAGTCCCATATGAGATTCGTAGCAGCCTCCGCACCGGGCCCCGGAGGGTCTCCATACCATCCAGAGAACTGCATCTCCAGGAAAAAGATTTTATGCTCATGATGAAACCTCTATCCACCCCCGTGCCACTGAAATCTATCCCCCAGTAAATAGGAAACATCCCCAAGCCAAATACCGGCTCTATAGAATTTTTTTAAGACATCCCGAGATTCCGAACAATCCCATTGACTAACTTAGCCATTGCATATGCTTTAGGTTGCATGACCAAACACGGGCCGTCTGATTTGCAACACACGTACTAGTGGGTGTACTATTCCTGATATTGTTCATAGTTGTTTGTGGACTATCCCTAGTATCTGAGCACGTTTTGAAACAGATGGGATTGTGATGAAGGAAAAAGATTTGGTGAGAAAAAAAAGAGTGATTTCACCAGGGGTTGAACTGGGAACCACATGTGTGTTAGACTGATAACCAACTACGCCACAAAACTACTTATGTTTGTCGTGTGAAACAGTAAGGTTTGCAGCTTTTCCAGAGAAGGCAGGTAATAACAGGGTAACTGAGAACAGAGCATTGACTTAAAAGAGAGCCCCTTTCCCCTTTACCTTCAGAATATCCACACCACAAACAACTCCTGTCCTCTCTTCATCACCCGCTCCGCATCACCTCATTTCGTCATACTCTTTTCACGATACACCAGATTCACAATGCTACGCGCGATCTGTTTGTTCCATAAATCCTACTATCTGGAAATTGTACCTGTTACTAACTGCTTGTCAAAACTATTTGTCAGACACCAGTCCCACGACTAGGGAGACACTTATGCTCGTCGTGGCAGGTTCTGTCAGTAGCTGGTTCGCCATGAACTCCACGAAACAAATGCATATTGCCGAGGGATACCGCAAACGTGATCTCGAGCTTTACGCAATGCGAGCTGTGCAGGGGGGGTTCCACGCCAAGGACCGCACCACGACCAGTGCCGCAGAAGCGTCTGCTTCACAGGAGAAATCCTTCTAAATACCGTGCGGATATTTTGAAGACTCGCAAGCCATCAAAAAAAATTCACCACGGTTGGGATTAAACACGATTGGGATTAAACACGGTTGGGATTAAAGTGAGGATGGTTCCGGTGGTTGTGGAGCTGGGGTTTTTCGCTTTTTATTCTTTTTGTGTTCTGTTTCACGATGGTAGCATTCGGTAGTATGGTTTGTGGTAGGGGTTTACAATCTGAAGGTTTTGCTATGCCTGGCACAACCTAAAATAACTTCTCTCCGGTATGCTGCTTGTGAATTGGTTGTGTTAACGATTTTGCTTGTCACCAATAATAATAACTACGAGCCCATAGCCACTTGGCAGAAACCCTACCGGGAACGCTCATGCTTGGATGAATCTCCCAGATTAATCAGACTAATCTCGCTCTTTCTTTACCAAATAATTTTATTGGCTTTGTTCCTCTTGATTCTATTTCACAGTCATTGAACAAGGTTGAGGCTTTAGTCCGGGGTAGCGGCGGTGAGGATGACTGAGAGAAAAAGATTGAAGCAGTAAAATCGGAATCTAGCGAGGATGATGTCCTCATGCCTATGTTCCAGATCAGGCGGTCTCTTCGAGCGTAGTCGTATCTTCTTTAGAACCTGTCAATGCGAAATCTTCTGGCTCTAAAAATATTAAGAAGCTGATCGAGCTGTACTTGGATCCAGCTATAGCAAATAGCAGCCTTGCAGCTACTAATCAACCCGTTGGATGTACTATCCAGGCCTCTGTTACAAGTGCGGAGGATCACAGTCTTCTTATGAATCTGGGTATCGGGGTGATCTCGAAGGGTTTATCCCATCTAAGGAGTTCGACAAGGGCTGCTCGGTGACATATGCTATGGAAGGCTAAGTAACGCTTTGCACAATCATCGGGCTCTCGTCGAATGGCAAAATTGTCAAACTCTCAGGGGGATGGAGAAGAAAGAAATAGACAGAAACAAAAGCTCTCAAAGTGAAAGAGTAAAGGCAAGGCAAGAGAGCACTGATAAATCGATTCGCGTGATGAAGAAAACACAAAAGGACGAGGACCCATAGGATGGTTCCTTCTCGCTGAAGAAAATAATCCCAATGCTCGCACTTCCGTAGATTGTTCCTGACTTCCACAAATAACAGAAAAACCCCGATGTCAACCACCCACTCCCCGACCATGCAATCGCATACACAATCCTTCCTACAACACATCAAAAGCTATTGACAGGTGCGACAATACCCGGCTTGCAGTCTCCATACTGCCAGACTTTCGGGAGTGTTTGGAAATATGAGATGACATAAGGAATCCCGCCCCGGGCCCGGGATAGCTTACTTACTAATTGGGGTCTGTTCGCACGCATTTTTCATGGGGGACGGCAGGGCTATAATCCTTTGCACCGGGCTGCGGGGAAAGTTTTGAAAAAGGCCGGACGGGACCGTTTAACACCGTCCACCGCCCTCCGCTTTCAGGACGAACGGACTGCCCCGTGGAGAACGCTGCCTAGACAAACGTGGCCCTGATACCGACTCTGAGAGGAATATAGCACCAGCAAAAAGAAGCGCAAGAAGGCCCAAATCAAGGAAGATTTGATGGGAAATCTGGCGTCGAGAGAACCACAATCGGTGGCCGATTTCGAACGTCTTCTCCTCGGAACCCTAATGATTCCAAAATTTGGATCATTTACATGTCATTCCAACTACAAATATGCCATATGATGCGCAAGAATGCGCAGGAGCGCATTAGCCTTCCCAAATAGTTTCCTTCCCCTTCCTGATCCAATCCTCATGGCGTTTCTGCTCCTTTTCTAGGTCACTTTTCCCCGTAGGTTTGTCATGTAGCTCTGTTGGTCCATCTAACTCATCCCGAACCTCTTCCTATTTTGGCTGCTTATAAAAATCTACTTTCTTGCTCGTTTCATACAATCATAGAATCTGAAGATGAGCCTCCTGTTGATCATTGAGAATTTGGTCGACCTGTGGGTGCTCCTCGCGAGAAACTGTGAACATAGATTCCTAGCTAGAAAGTGCTTCCAATGGGTGGAAATATACAATCTCAACAATCGTCAACTACTTCGCTGTTTTTTCCCATATATCGCCAACTTCTTTTTGGCTCCGGAACCGCATCATTTGCTCGTTGCTCTCGGGAATCCCTAATTATTAGCCTGACTTGATCAATTCCGCCACCTCTGTGACGGACAAAAACCTTGCACTTGAATTACTAGCAGAGTCAGCACTCTTTAACCTTCGCGCCATTTCCTTTAGCAAATCGGTCTCTGTGGGGGCTATACTTTAAACGCCGGACGGAGATTCTCGGCAATAGATCTTTCGAGTTTGGAAGTCAATGTCTTCTGAGATATTTACTTTGTCCTAGCTCTCAGGGTCAGTTCTCCGAGACTTTAATCCGTCATCCGAAGTCGTAGACTAAGGCTTGTTGCCTTGCAGTAGCCGTTGCCACGGAAATGCGAAACAGTAGGAGTGCAGAGGCAAGCGATCTGAGAGATAGCAGAAACTTCACAAACCCATACCGATATTAGTCTTTGCTCAACTCTTCATCCTCAGGAAGTATACCCTGCTCGATGCCAGGCAAACGCCCAAGCAACCCACGAGGCACCTGGAGCCCCCTATCATCAAACATGCAAGTGCGGGAGAAAGCCTATACAAATATCGGCCGAAAGTCCTAATCCTAAATGTGAGACGCCAGTAGAATGAGGTTATAGAGGACGAAAGAGGTACACAAGAAAAAAAAGGAGACGAAAAATGTCCGGTGCTAAATAGACACCAATAATGCCAGCCGTTAGTTTGCTTTCTCCGCTTCCGCTGTTCTTCTGTATGTTTAAACCACTGCCTTCGGGAGGGCAATCGCCAACGGAGTAACCGGAACCCTTATCTTCCCCGGTCCTCAGCCGAAAGTTGGAATTCCACACCCTAGACCAACTTGATAATTGCCGTATGGCAGCAAACGCTGCGGCAATGGCAGCGCTCCTGGTACCAGGTAGCTTGGGAGGTGTTGAAGTCCTCATCTGGAACGTCATCTTCCACCTCGATAACCACAACTCCTGGAGCAACATCTCCACCGCTATTCACCCATATCCCTCCTAAACTCATAGAACTAATTGCCCCAATGATGCTCTCCACGGCCCCCCACCCTGGCCCGCCGGTGGGGCCGTTATCACGATCACCATCCCTATCCCTCGTGACGGCAAGGACAGTTGGTGAGGAATGGCATGACCGTGGTTAAGGAAGTGGTAACCCGCTCGCCTTCACTAATTTTTCTGACTGGTGGAACTAGGCTAGGATGGCGTTTATGCTCGTGGAGGATTCGCAGGCCAGTTAGCCGAACCTCCTGAGTATGCAGCAGTAGGTGCGCCACACTGCGCCCCAACAATTGTGGGACTCGAAGGTTGGGTGAGTGGGGAGGCAGATGAAGGAGTGGCCGCCTTGAGTGTTGTAGTCCTACATTTTTCATTTCACGCGGGTTAGAGAATGATAAATAGAGGGATGGTATCAAGAGAAAATGACGATGAGTTGGTGGCAATAGAGGTGGAGGGAAGGGCGTGGAAGGAAGAGATGTGAGGGAATAAATCCGGACTGAGATTCAGCGTCACATTGCCCAAACCCGCAGATGGCTCGCTATGGCATGGAATAAGTTACTATTACCTACTTCCTTAATTAGTAGCTAATAGAAACAAGGATAAGAACAGCCCGGTTAAAGAATATTAACAGAACAAAAGCAAACACCCTCCATTTTCTTGGTTAGCAACTAATTTTGAGCCATAATGAAAGAAAAAAAAAGCACTTATAAACAACGCAAAAGGAAATATGCAGCAGGACCTCAAGTAAGTTGACAAGATAGTAGCTAAACAGAGAAATAAACAAACAAACAACTAGGTAATGCAATTCCCACTCTCGCAATACGCCCCACCCCACCCCATCCAATCCAATCCAATCCAATCCAATCCAATCCAATCCAATCCAATCCAATCCAATCCAATCCAATCCAATCCAATCCGATCCGATCCAATCTGATCCGATCCGATCCCACAAAAAAAATGAAATAGATCGCACTGTGAATGGGGAAGGGGAGGGGGGAATTTGTAAATGGAAAGAAGAGAAAAGAAACTATTAACTTTGCTCAGGCTCGAACCAGTATCGACCGGTATTAGACTGATGCAGAAGCAGCTACACCACGAAACCATAAATGTATGATTCTTGCCCTCACCTCAACAGATCTCTGACTAAGAAGCCCCGCTTAACAGCTGCGACCAGGCAGCGCTGCTAGGCTGCCGTTCATAGGTAAAGCCTTAAAGGGTCCCTAATTAAACACCACGGTAGAGTGTTGGAGCTGCCTTTCTTGGTCTTCTGGCAGATCTTGTATTTTTGTCATAAAGGTGTACTGAGGGGGTCGCTTCACTACGAGAGATTGCCACTATACCACTATCTCGGTATCCAAGAGACAATTTTGGAAACCTTAACATAAGGTCTAATTATTGGAGTTTCGATGATACTACGCTCGTGTAATTCTGTCCAGTAACCTATTCCGTCTACACCGGAGGACAAAGGTGCATGAGTTTTCGTACAACGCAACCATCGCTAAAAAAAATCTCTCCAACACCTACCAGGTCAAAATCCAACATAATGCCAGCAACACGACCTACCGACAAACCCCAAAGAAAGAATACTGATAAGGCTGCAGAGGCCTTGCATTACCTTGTAAAACTTAGTCTTCTAGGCCAAAAAATGGTGGGAATAGGTGCGAGTCAAGCACCTCAAAGTGAGTCTTCTCCTGAGAGCAAGTTAAGTTACCCGGCAAACACCATCAACACATGGAAGTGCTCGACCTTGGGCTCCACAATCCTAGCCCGACTCCCATTTCTGCCTGAAAAAATTGCTAGTTCTAAGAGAGACCTGACTTAAGCATGCAGTGACACTATGTAAGGGGCTCATGGAGGCATGGTGGCGGTGATCGGTGCCCTGTGTACTTTATTCCAGATGTGAAGACCTTTTTTTTCGCTGGTTGCAATGCGGAAAAACTCATGCACTTTTGTCCTCTAGTGTAATTATTTGGCCGAGGCGGTTTTTTTTTGTGCGACTATCCTGGGTTGCTGTCATCTCTGTTGTCCAGTCTTTTGTGTTTCCCGATATCGTATCATCGTAGTCTCTGTTGCTCATTGTACTAAGCTTGCAGATAAGACATCGGAACCCGATCTGAGGTGGAACGAATTTGAGGGTTCCGCGATAATACCGTAAAAACTTGTTAAATTGGGTATCCGGGATCGGATAACTTACCTAGAACTCGCAATCTGCCACAAACCACCCCGAAAAGGAACAGTGTTTTCCAGACGGGGTATAGCCTGTTAAGGCTGGGCGTGCTGGACTCATTAACTGGTATTCATTATCCCGCTAACCTACTCTGCTGAGCCTATTGTTCTTTAGCACGGCTGTCCCTCTGAGATCTCGGATGCCCAATATAAAGAGTTTTTACTGAAGCGTTGTTGGTTCGGCACGGACTCAGGGTTGGTTCTAAGGGCCCGGTTTGTGGTTTTGTCCGTATAATCTGTTGCCACTTTGCTACTTATCTGGCATATCCTAGACACCTTTGTCCATTCACACATCCACTCTGTGACCAAGGCAAACGCCCTTCTTCTGCGTAAGTAAACATTCCTTCCATTCGCAACTAGAACTAAAATATTAACCGACCAAGATAGTCAAGCATGAAACCTGAAAATCGTGCATACGGGCGCTATACCTTCACCTATGATTCCAACCACCAGGATACTTTGCTCGGATGCTTCTGGATTGCAGAAGGCACCACCAATGCTAATCTCCACTATATGGTGGGAATCACCCGCGTTTTTACCGAAACGTTCGACCTACGCGACATTAACGAGTAGCTGGTTGAAAGGGATGAGAAGCCCCTTCAACTAGGAAATTACTTTATCGTTAGTAATGGTAGGTCTCTTCGCATTCTTCGCTGGCCCAACTAAAGCTGCGAAGCCAGCAGCAGTGAATGCACGTTCAGCTGCAGTAGGGAAGTTGTCTTCGGAAACAGGATGAACAAAGTACCTGCTCAACTTATGCAGGAACAGATTGGTGTCCTCATAGCTCTTTCTCAAAATTTTGAGTTCGTGAAGGATGCAGTTTGCGCACTCCAGAGACGTCCTGAGCTTAACCATTTGGCCAGTTGGAATTCCCTGTGAAGGTGCTGCTACAGGCTGCAGTTGTGTGCGTTCTTAGGCCAGCTTGGGAGGGAGAGGCGTTGGTAGAATGATTGAGCTTTGAGTTGCACTTGTGCCAGTACCTATTTAGGAATATGTTAATTAGGGGAATATTCGATTTTAGGGTTATAGGAGGAAGGGGCAGGGGAGGGGAGGATTGAGCTGGGTCGGGTGGAACTGAGTCAGGAGATGGAGAGGTAATACATACTTGGCGACAGGAATGTTGACGGGGGCGGTGGTGTGCGCAGAGCAGACATTATCGACCCTAATTTATTCTCAGGATGTTTTGATAAAATAGGAAAAGAAAGAAAAATGCCAACTCAGTGGGAAAATTAACATTCTTTGCAATCGGGAGGTGAAATAGGATTCCTGGGGTGATAGCTCACCAGCAATGCCATGCCAAGCAGGTAAGTCGCAGACCATCTAACCCTTCCTCATTGGGCCTTCTGACCAGGAGGGACCTCGCCTCTATGCCTCAATCCCGCACCCACAAACCAGAAAAAAAAATGCCCAGTTGAAGTAAATCTCAACCCCACAACTGGCACTGTCGCTACCGGGACAGAGGCATGTCCAGTACACCACTCTGCTTGTTCAGCCTGACTAGCCCCAGCGTAGCATGTAAGATCTTGTCACTCGTCAAAAATGGACCAGATGTTCCTAGCTAGACATCTCTGGCACTGAAATTTAAAGCTCAATTTTGTGTTAAGGTCCCGACAACCCCCCGGGTTAACATGGAGGCGTCGAATTCAAAGCATGGTACACCGTATCGTGAGCCCAGGAGTGGAACCTGGATATTCCTCTCTGGTGAGATGTTCAATGCAATGAAGTGTAACTACCGGGATTCCAGGGCTCGGGATAGGCGAGTAATTGTTCCCACACATACCCCTATTAACAAGAGAGCAGGAAAGAAAATTAAGCAATAGGTAGCTGGTAGGAGTCAGTGAATCTCTGCTAGGTGGTAATTGCTCCATCATCGAAGGGGGTGGAGGGATTGACAGATCATTGTCCTGAGAAGTAGAGCGTAGGTGCTTTGCTAGGAACTGTCGGCTTTCTCCTACCCCTCTGAGCGAGACTAGGTTGGAAGAGGTAGATCCCCGATTACCAAATAACATAATGATACTCTGCCACAGCTATGATCATCAGTAGGGCAGGAGGGATTGTGGTTGGTAGATATGACACGGGAAGAGGAGTTGATCGGGGAGTGAAGTTAGTTGAGTCTAGGGTTTGTATCTGCTGGCCTGTGTGCGTGCTTGATGATTTGAGGGCTGTCATGGTTGATTTCCTATGTTGGTCATATGGTTTCCTCTTCATAGCGTTAGTACCCACAGGAATCTGAAGATGGAAAGGGGACAAACGTAACTACGCAGTTCTGCTAAAAGTGGAGAATTTAGTTTCTCAATGGATTGTGCCTTCTTCTCTATTTCACGCTTCTCAACCGTAACAAATGTATTGTAGAGTATGCGGGATTTCTCTTCTACTTGTAGGAACAAGAGGATTGGGTTTGCTTCGAGCAGGCTTAGGTGCTTGGGTAAGATTTGAAGAAGCTTCCTTGGGCTGTTGACGCCGCTTGGGGAGTGTCGGAGAGGGATCGCGGGTGCGTTACATGGGATATAGAAGGGATGAGCAGGGAGAGGGAGAGGAAGGGACTCGGAAGGGGTGTGGTAGTGTCCGAGCTCTCAGAAGGTTGTGTAAGGGTGTTGAGTGTAGTAGGGTATGGGCAACCACTCTAGTTGTGTTATGGAGAACATAGGACGGCATTGAGGGTAAACCACTGGTTGTGCGCACATGTTTGTTAGTCCTATCTAGTTAGCAGCGGTGCGGTGCGTATCCGAGAATAAACAAGTTCTCTCACATCCACCTCTCTCACATCCCCATCTCTCACATCACACCCACCCGACCAACAAGGGGCACTTCGGTGCTAGCAGAGGAAGTATGAGATGTCGTCTCCCTCGCTCGAAGTATCTTGGCATATTAATGGACGCGCAACCACAACCGCAATGGGTGGACGGGTAGACAGGGGTACACTATGCCCAGGAACCTTCCAAACCTGTTGCTAACGCACCTCCAATGCTACACCCTTCAATAATCCCACAAGTTTCAAATTGATCGATGTGTCAAAATTTATTGGTAAGTCAAATAATTTATTGAAGTTCCACTGTACTAAGGTTACTAACTTGGTTTGGATGCTTGACAAAGCCCGTAATCCATAATCATGGAGATTACCGAAAGACGTAACCAACGGAGGCAAGATGCTTTGCGTGAGGAGCTGCATGCCACTCTCCGTGCCGCCGATGAGTCACTTCGTCGCGAAAAAGAGACACTCAAAGTTGAAATCCTGCTGTGAACCCTAGCCAATATGGACAAAGAAGCGAAAGTGGCCCTGGGCCCGAACCCGGCACCAAGTCTACCGGCAACCAGGATTGAACAGAGTATAGGGCCTAGAGGGGAGGGGGAGTGGTGGGAAGGAGAACAGGGTGACAAACAGAGGGGGTGGTTTCAGAGGGAAGGGGGGAAGCACTCTTGGTCGCTTTGCTGGATCACGTTTTGGAGCAGCTTCAGCCTTTTATTTTCGGTTGCGGGAATTTTTTGCCCCACCCCTCTTTCTGGGGGTGGATCTGCGTCTTGAGGGCGTTTCTGCTTCTTGTCGGAGCCCATTGCACGTATGAAATTATAGCGGCAGTGTTGTGGGTTTGATCGGGGGTCTAAATTGGTGGGGGAAGTGCAACGGTTTGCCACAATTTTTTTCTTCCGCCCTTCTAACTTTCTCAATTTTCATTTCTAAAAAATTCGTGTCACCAGCCCCACCACTTTCGGGAAAATAGCAATTGCGTGACAATGGCACCCCCTTCCAACCGCCCAATGATGTGCAAGAGCCAGCGCGAGCCAGCGCGAAACTCTTTGGCAATCGCTTCTGCCGAGTCCTCCGAGAAGCCTCCTCTCTGGTTCGCAGACTCGGCAATGGCGGTCGCCCACAACCACGACGAAATAGCGACGACGACGGAGAGGGTGGGGATGGTGGAAAGGACACTGTAGACGAAATGGATCGCGGCAACGATTCTGAAGGGAATGAGTGGAAAATGGGGTACGTTTATAGTGATGATTACAGCGACCTCGACAGCGAAGGGGCACCCATGCAAGTATCAAGGGAAAGCGGGGGCGGGAAGTTCTCATATAGGTTCAGGGAATAGGGAATAGGGAATAGGGATTGGGGAGCCTACCGCGCCATGCGTCTCCATCTACTTACAAATTAGAGGGTTGAGGGAAAGTGAGATGAATGGTTTTTTTCAGTCCTGCTTTCCTTTCTTTTTTCTTTTTTGATATACCATATGAGTTATGTTTGGTATATTAGTGGGGTTCTATGGTGCATATGCTAGACTGTAGTGCGAATTAAATTATAGGCCTTGTTAGCGCATGGGTAGTCCGCGAACGCTAGGATTTATTCTGAGCATGACCTAAAGTGGCAAATATCCAATAGAAACGGAAAATAAATAGTTCAACCAATAGTAAAGCGGAAAGCGTTCGAGGAATTCTTCACACACTCCTTAGTGCATGCTCTATTCCCAATATCGTCGTTAGTTTTGTCAGCCCTTGTGTTCACGAACTAGCCCTGGTATCCGAGTGCAATGGTTCACAAGCAA
>Ga0307509_10002834_pt1 | contig 27470 bp, 17 predicted proteins | sample 10_EM_MG_FD_202245 | JGI IMG/M metagenome (GOLD analysis project Ga0307509, IMG submission 202245) | Populus trichocarpa ectomycorrhiza microbial communities from riparian zone in the Pacific Northwest, United States - 10_EM | ecosystem: Host-associated > Plants > Roots > Unclassified | place... | reverse complement strand
TAGTTAGTTTGGGGTACGACCGGTTTAGGGTCGTGACTGCCACTTGGGGGTTTTTCCCGTTGTGTGGGTTTTTCCTGTTTTGTGTGTTTGTGCGCTCTCTTCTGTATTTAGTCTGAGCTACCAGTAGGGAGCTTCCTGTATCGTATATCGAACATCCACATCGTTATCATCACATACCGGAACCACCACCTACGTGCTTTTCTCCGTGCTTCGCGCCGTTACCTACGCTACCCCAGTTATCATTGGGTTGTTAGCGAGCTGCCATCAGAGTGTCGCTATCAGGTCTGCGGGTGATAGAAATACGATTTGAAGATGGTTGCTCGATAGAGTAGTATGGTATCAGAAGAACAATGGCATGGGTGGTTCTGGGGCTAGACGAAGCAGAAGCGGTTAGGATCTTTTAGGAATTAGCACAAGAGACGACCTGAGGTTAGGGATTAAGGTTTGCCAGGAGTTGGAACACAATGGTAGAGCACTATGATGGCTAGGAAACAGAAGACGGTGTCAGGACAGTAACGGATCATGGATGATGAGGGAAACATTGTAAGAGGACGAAACCGAAAAATGGGAATCTGGGAAAATGGATTTCGGAAATTTTTGAGGGGGTTGTGTGGATGGAGAGAAACTACTGCACGGCGATGTTCTGGATGAAGAGTTTTTCTGTAAAGTCAAGTTTGTGTATATATAGGACACCTCTGGTCACATAGAAGGAATAAGGGCCCCAAGGTACTCTCGCCTAATCATATCCGCCTTTCTTGATCTAGGAGGGGGCTACCTTTCTTATTTTGCGGGACGATGTCCAGTTAGTTCAATACCAGAGGGACTGTAGGATTGGGGAACATCGGGCAGCGGTGGGTTTGATTCATCTTTTGGTTTTTTTAGGCCACACTTTAGGCTGAATACCACGGATTTTCCTGTAGCAATGTTAGCTACGAATAAACCACGAGGATTTGATATAAAAAAAACCCATCTCTCTTCTAATAGACCTCCGACCCCATCCAAAGCTCCCGAGACTCATTCAATTGTTGAAAATTCACGAAGGTCCATACCTAAGAGATAGTCGGAACACTTAAGGGACATGGCTGAGAGGAATTTGGTTTGATAACTGTTGCACGATTGGGTAGTATAGTATCAGAAGGATGATGGTGTGTTTTGGCTGTAACGTTAGTTTAGGGTGGAACGTTGAAATGTTTTAGGGATTGGAGCTAGGGAAACTAGAGGGTAGAGATTAAGGTTTCCCAGGAGTTGGAACGTATGATTGTCACACTATGAGGCTTAGGAAACACACCAATGTGTCAGGACTGCGAAGGATCGCAGAAGATGGGAGAAGCAGTGTAAGAGGAGGAAACACATGGGATGGGATAGAAGTTTCGGGAAACTTCAGAGGAGTTGGATGGATGGAACAAAAAATAGGAGAAAATCGTGGAGGGTGTTGTGGAGGTTGACAAAGAGTTTTTTCTGTAAAGTCAAGATTGTGTATATATAGGACACGTCTGGATACGTAGAAAGAATAAGAATCCCAATACACTCTCTACCGAACATAACCTTTTTACAAGATCAATAACATGATTGACAAACTGCTCTCAGCGCCTTGGATAACCCACGATCTACGGTCTCAACCGAAACCTCAGGCCTAATCCCCGGTCAACTCCGACAGAGGGTGTTGCCCGAACAAGACTCTTGACGCACTCAGCGACTTTTTTAATGCTATCGGAATCCTACTTACCTAACTGAAGGAGTACCGGTAGGCCATAGCTATTACCACAATACTAGTCCAGGTGGCTGTTGAGATACGGTCTCTCATGGGGTCATGACGAATATCAGCTGGTGACGAACAGGGGAATTTGACAAGCAGAAAATCCAGTTCGTCAAAGCAGGGTAACAAAAAACTTGCTGCTTATCACGTTTCTTTGCCCTCTGATATTGGTGACCCCATGGCAGACTGCATTGGCTGTCTCCTAGACTACTAAAACAGTGAAAAATTATGGCTATTGTGAAAGATTATGGCTATTGTGAAATCCAATGGCCGCAATATATCAACAGTCATTACCTGGGTCGCTTTTCGCGAGTGTCAGAGTTCACTTGGACGTTGGGCTTTGTTTGGCATGTCACAAATACCCTGGTATTTCCATTTCTATGGGATATTTTTATGATCGATTGCGGCTGTGCTCAGGAGCGACCAATATCGTCATATTTTTTTAATCTGATATTTTCTGGAATGGCATTGCAGTTTAGGGTCTGAAGAGAAAAGTGAAGGTTCTTTTAGTCAACAGCAGGGCACTTGGGCCTGGTAAGATGTTATGTAACAGTGATCCAAGGCTAACTGGCCCAATATATTCCTGCTTGTTTGAATAAACAGGTTTCTACCCTTTCTGATGATTTAAGCTCCTTGAGAAATCAGAAAATGGCATTCTAATCTAATCAGGTTGCCTTTGAAACAAAAGATGTCCTATATAAACATGCTAGGACTGCGGAACGCATCTATTTTCAGAAATACTTTAGTAATTTTACTTTAGCTTGTGGCTATAAGCAATTTTCAAGAAATGCGATGGTATTTCTAAAATAGTACATTCCGAACAGGCCCTCAGGGTATTTTTTGTCCAGACTTGTATGGTATCTAAACAACCATTATTGGCACACTTTAGGGAGGGGAAAGAAGGAAAGGGGCTGTAGGGGGAGAGTGAATGATAAACTAGCAGAAAACAGGAGTGAAAGCAAACCCGACGGAAATTCCAAGCCACGCTAACCTATGTTAATAGAAACCAAATAGCCCGCGACTAACGCCAAAGTCCAGACTACAAACAGGGATCGCCAAATTCTAGCTCGCCTATGTCAAAGTAGGAAATGAGGTTTCGCGCGGAAGTAGCCGGTAGACCAAGAGATTTCACCTGGAACTTAGGCACTTTGGAGGAAGGATATGGAAGGTACTGTAAGTTTCACCGCGTGTATACTCCGTCCATCCGCTCTCGCTCTCTCAACTTCGCTCGCCTAAAACTAAAACAAAACTAAAGGTAAAGACAGGTGTATAAGTAAAGCAATACCACATCCTGATCCTCCTCTGATCACCACACCTATCTCTGTGTTTGCCGAATATCCTTATTCCTCCGAACTCGAGTACACTCTCATGATAACAAAGACGTTATGAATAAAATCCTTTATTCAACATTTTCCCGCATCCGTTCCGTCTGCATATCTCCTGAGCTACCCTTCCCACTCCCGTAACAAAGCCAAGCACATCCGTCCAACAGACAATGTAGGAAAATGCGTTTAGAGGTTTGGACCGGAATGCAATAGGTCTGCGCACCCAGATCGCAAATGATTTATTCAAAATGATCAAATATACGTCACCGAATAGCAGCTGATATGGATAGCGCGCAACGTCTTCTCTTCGCCCTAGCTTGCTAAACTAGTGGTAAGGACAGAAGTATATTTAAAAAACAAAACCAACCTCTGATCCTTCTATCGATCACCACACATCTCCGCTTTCTTTCCTCCGTGTTCCAAAACAAAAGAAACATTCTGCGTAATTTCTGAACAAAAGAAATCCATCACAAGACTCCTGCTCTCCTGCACCTTTGATCCAATGTCCAACTCTTGTTTGGCCTTCATCTCCTTGGCCTTCGTGTGTTCCTTTAACAGTCCATGCTACTTGCCATCCGTAAATAGAAACATATTTCCCGTGCTTCCGCACTTGCATATAACAAAAGAAACTAAAGCATGACGAGCAGAATTAGCTGATTTCTAACATGATTTCCTGCAACCAAAGGGAAATATTGAATCAGTGTTTGGGTGACGGGCATACGGCGGAAGGAAAGGAAAGACGGCGAGCATTATAAAGCGGTGTTTCAAACTGCGGGAGGGCAGGAGGGGGCAGAAACTCGGGGTAGTAGAGGGGCATCACCCTTGGATCGCTGCTCATTCTCGAATGGCTGCTCACTGTGGAATGGCCGTTCACTCTCGAATGGTAGTCCACAATCAAATTGTAGTTCACGCTCGAATAGTAGTCCACGCTCGAATGGCGGCGCACCCTTAAATCGCTGCCCACTCTCGAATGACAGTCTACACTGGAATGGCCCATTCTCGAATTGTAGTTCACGTTCGAATGGCTGCTCACTCCTGAATGGCTGCGCCTAAGAGAAGAGAAGAGCGGTGCCTGACCGCGCCTATCTAGTTTGCCAGGGTCCACGTCGCCTCGTCCGAGTAGTATTTTGACCACTCCCGCGTGCCCATTTTCAGCAGCACGCCTGAGGGGTGTTCGGCCGTACTTATTTGGTTCGTCGGGGTTGACGTCATCCCGTCCGAGTAGTATTTTCACCACACCCTCATGCCCTTTCAGGGCAGGATACCAGAGTGGTGTCTGGCCGTAGATATCCGGTTTGTTGGGGTTCACGTCGTCCCGTCCGAGTAGGATTTTCACCACTCCCTCGTGACCATTTTCGGCAGCGCACGAGAGCGGTGTCCGGCCATCCTCATTTGGTTCGTCGGGGTTGACGTCGCTCCGCCCAAGTAGGATCTTCACCACCCTGTCGTGCCCATTCAGAGCAGCACACGAGAGCGGTGTTCGACCGCCCTCATTTGGCCCATCGGGTTTAACGTCGTCCCGCCCGAGTAGTATTTTGACCACACCCTCGTGTCCATTCAAAGCAGCACACCAGAGCGGTGTTTGGCCGCTCTCATTAGGTTTGTCGGGGTTGATGTCACCCCGTCCAACTAGCATTTTCACCATTCCCTCGTGCCCATTCTCAGCAGCGCACCAAAGTGGTGTCCGGCCATCCTTGCTTGGTTCATCGGGGTTGACGTCGCCCCGTCCGAGTAGTATTTTCATCACTCCCTCGTAGCCATTCTCAGCAGCACATCTAAGTGGTGTTCGGCCGTAGGTATCTGATTTGTTGGGGTCCACGTCGTCTCGTCCCAGTAGCATTTTCACTACTCCCTCGTGTCCATTCTCAGCAGCGCACCAAAGTGGTGTCCGGCCGTCGTTGCTTGGCTTGTCGGGGTTGACGTCGCCCCGTCCAAGTAATATTTTCACCACCCCCTCGTACCCATTCTCAGAAGCACATCCAAGTGGTGTTCGGCCGTACTTATCAGGCTTGTGAGGGCCCACGTCATCTCGTCCGAGTAGCATTTTGACCACTCCCTCGTGCCCATTCTCAGCAGCACGCCTGAGTGGTGTTCGGCCGTACTTATCAGGTTCGTCGGGGTGGACCTCACCCCGTCCAAGCAGTATTTCCACTACTCTCTCGTGCCCATTCTCAGCAGCACACCAGAGGGCTGTTCGTCCGTCCTTATTCGGTTTGTCGAGGCTGACGTCGCTACATCTGAGTAGTATTTGGACCACTTCCTCGTGCCCGTTGAAAGCAGCCCACACGAGTGGTGTACTGCCTGTGCAGTCTGTTTGGTTGATGTCACAACCTTCCACCTCTACCAGAACAGCCACAACCCCAACAATCCCGAAGAAGGATGCAAAGTGTAGGCCACTGAACAGGGAAATATCGTCGGGGTCAACATGGAAGAAGCGAGACTTCTCCGCACTCAAGAAGATTTTTGTGGATATGTGGTCGCTGTAGTCGTCGAATAGGCTTAGCGCAAGCTGCTTCGCATAATCTGAAAGTTCTCTTTTGGCGTGCATCCCCCAATATAGAGAAGAATATTCTAGGAATGGTGTGGCCTGGAGATCGGGAGAGGGGGTAGTCGGAAGAGCCTTGACCTGACTGGAGTTTAGATAACTTAAGCAGGTTTCTGCTATCGTCAAGTGAGCTGTGCTAAATAGCTCTGGATGGGCTAGTAGGTATGCTTGAAGAGTAAAGTGGATTAACCGGACCGTAGAAGCCCCCTTGTCTACCACAACAAGTCCTTGACAACAGGTTATCAATGTCCCGATGGAAGGAACATTGTCGCCATCGAGATCCGTCGATCCTATTTCGACTCCTAAGGCGTGACACAACTCATCGACCTTCAAGGGCCGCTCCGAGTGAGAGATCCACATCAATGCGGCCATACCAAGCTTCGATTTCCCCCCACCCTGTCCCTTTATCTGACTCAACGTCCCCCTATAAGCATCCCCCAACCCTAACCCGCCAGTCATTGCGCTGAGCTTTTGTCGCCTGCGGCGAATTGTGGTTTCCTGTAGGATCGCATCGATACTCAACGAGACTAGCAGGAATCTAAATATGTATCTGTTAGTGGACGACTTGAGGTAACACTTCGGATGTCGTTGCTTCTACGTACATTTCGGAAGTGGCTTCGGGAATTTTATTTAGGATGTCTTCCCTTAGACTACTGTCCATTGCGTGTGGCGTTGTATCTTTCGTTAGTCTGGTATGAAGATAAGTGATGATATCACATCTCCGCGGGGTGATATGTATAGTTGTTATTCTTCCCGAAAGACGTTTTTCGACCTCAGCCCGGACGTGCGGTCTTCCGGTCACGAAAATCCGAGTGCCCGGAGACCTTTGCAGAACGTGATTAAGCGAATCAAGGAGCTTGACCCGATATCCCGCTACACACTCATCGAGAGCGTCGATGCATATGAAGGTGGGTCTTCTGGAAACGGTAGTCTGCAGCATCCTCACTATATCCGCAGGCTGCAGTTCGCGTCCATCAATAACATTTCTCTGGCCCCGGTATGCCAGTGAGATATTCTTCGGGATCTCCTCCGGTCCACGAACTAGCTGCTTAAGCAGAGCGCCCAGCGCGCTCGTGGGGGACTGCTCCTTTCGGGCGGCGAAGTCAAAATAAAAACACGCAACCGCGACCTCTTGGCCCCCAGAACGATCGCACAAGTTGTCTATGATTAATGAGCTAACATCACAGCTTGTCAGCACTTGCCTTCTTCCATTCAGGGATGTTCATCCTTATTACCTAATAAAAGTTTTTCCAACCCCCGGATCTCCATAGCAGAACAAGACCGCGTTATGGGATTCACTTCCCCCACCACCGGCGTACCAGCTTCTAAATTCCCCAGTTCGCAACACCCATTCCCCTACTTTTTCAGCGCGGGCGCGTTGGATGCCCTGGTGCTGTAGCCTGGCCTCTAATGGTGATAACCACGTCAAGATTTGAGATCGGTTATTGGCAACAACACAATTGTTCCACACACTCTTAAAGGAGCTGGTATTGTTGAAGTCAGTGTTATTGAAAGAGTTGGTATTATTAAAAGAGTTGGCGTTGGCATGGAAGCGATATTGAGACATCTTCGCTGTTCGGAAATTAGTAGAGGATAAGGGATTGAAGTGCTGGGCTGAGGAAATAGTTGGGAGCTGAAGCAAAGCGGGGTCTTTTGTGGAGGATTAGGTATCCCTCTGGAATCGAACCTCTCCCAAAGCTTTGTCAGCAGCGCTGACTGTAATTGCAACATACCGTACCGTATGGCCAGAGTTGCTACTCCTTTGCATAAATTACTATGAGACTTGTACGAGCATCCTAAAAACGCGCGGTGCAACAGCCTAGAACATCCAGGGCTCACTGCTCCTGTTCGGCATGTCCACCGGTCTCAAACCAGCCCCAGTCGCACAGTCCTCCTCCACCATAAAACTCGCTCGCCTGGCAGCAACGGGCCACCCCCACTCATTCCCATGACCAGACGAGTTAGTCAATAACCAAATACAGGCTGCTATTTAGACTCTACATTCCTTATTAAACCTCACAGCACAAGTACAACTCATTATTTATTTATTTTGAAAATCTCAGAGTAGCAGTGGTTGAGGTTAAGGTATGATATTATGGAGGCTCAGACATCCATCACCATTGTAAAATTCTCTTCAACCAAAACTCCGCTATCATAGAACCCAGAAACAACACAGAAAGCAAAAAATAAAATATCACTAAAACATAATAGCATACACTACAAGTAGCCATCCACATCCCCGAACAAAAATCTTACAACTTAGTCTTTTTTTAATAAAGAGAGCTTTTTTGACTAATATCTGAAGGATCCATTATAGCCTCTACACTTTACCTTCAGTTACCTTTATGCATTCAAACATGCCATCACACTCGAAATGTGAGAAGACTATCGGGTAATTCCATAAAGTAACGGAAGGTATTACTTGAGTACCCTATTGTTGGTATGTAAATTTATGATATCCAGTATACCCGGGTATGGAAGGGGGGCTGGAAGGGGAAAAAAATATCAGCAAGATCGTAAGGGGGGTGAGCAGATGATAAATGGAAATCAATAGTTTCTTGTGGATACAAACGACCTGGAGCATCTACTGTCTGGGGATAATCAAGCTTACGAGTTCTGCTATCAATACTGTACTCGAGTATTATTCGTTGGCAAAATTAACCGCTCACTAAAGATTGATGGCAAGGCAACCCTTCACCACCCACCCGGCACTTTCAACACCACCTAAAGAAAATTCCTTCAGAGACCAATATTGATTTCTACTATGCATTCTATTATGCACCCACACATTTAATATTTTTCCTTGTTTCTATTGTACCGGTAGTGGGGTTGGGGGGGAATGCTGTTCTTGTGGCCGCAGTTTTTCCTGTTCTTTAATGCAAGGTTAATTTTGTCTAAGCAGAATAATTGTGTAACCCGTGGGGGGTGTTACACAGTAAAATTCGGTTCCAGAACGCTAAGGCCAGATTGGGTCGCTGCTAGCCGTGCTTAGTGAGATAATAGTATTTTTCGGCCACTTTAATGTTCAAATTACTCAGCACTCGATGTCAGCTTAAATTCTCTCCATACTGATATCGTTCCATAACAGGATTAGCATGCTAGAAGCGAATTTTGCTGTTTCACACCGCCCAGGATAGTAGTCATAGTTAGTGCACGTGTATTCCATTAGGTTTGAGTAAGTGATTGTTGTTGGCACTTGAAGTGGTAATCCTCTTAAATTTACTATCTGTGCCTTGTGCCATGCCAATGTGCCTGGCACGACACAACGAAATCCCAGAGTGTGGGAGATTAGCTGATGATACTAGCTGGCACAATTTAATTGTTGTGAACTAGTTTGTCTTATTGAGGAAGCAAATATTAGGGCTCTTCGGCACAGTGAGAACTTACAAGGATGGAAAATGGGAGACATTCATAGTGAATTACACTTGTAGATAGTTTCTCTTTTTCTTCTTCTTAAAAAGTCATTTTATTAGTACATATATTGCTTGGGCACTACACAGTGCCGTGCCGGGCTCATCGATTGGGAGGGTTGTGCCATGGTACAAACTCTCGTAACTTAGTGCCAACAACGCTAATCCCAGGAAGAGAGCCATACTGCAACCGGGACGGGACCAAAGTCATCTTAACGAGAAGGAAGGCAACGAAGGCAACCGGAATTGATCGTTCACTCTTTGTGCGACCTTTTACGAGCCTTCAGCAAACCAGCACTCAAAGTACGTTTTGTGTGGGAATATTCTAACATATGCTCAGTAGAGAAAATTAACCGCGCACCAACGATCGATGGCAACGGAACCCTCCTTCTCATTCCGCTTGTTCAGCACTACATAAAGGAACTTCTCTAGATCAAGTATTGATTTCTGCTAAGCATTCTACTGTATATCTATCATACATCTTTAGTTCATTTCTTTGGCATTCATCATAGTGGGGTTGGTGAGGGCCCTGTTGTCGTGGCTAGGGTTTTCCCCTTTCGTTGAGGCGCGGTTAAGTCTCTGCTCTCCCTCGCATTCTTGGGCGGGATATCGCAAGCCCAAAGCAGAGTAAATAGGGCAACCCTATCATGTCAGTGTCTGAAGAGATAGAGAGGTGGGAAAGAGAAGGAAATTTACTTGTTCATCCCCTTTCATTGGATCCCGTAGAAAGAGATGGATGGAAACAAGAAAAAGAGATGAAGGTTGATGGATGAGTGCGGTTTCTCTGATTTTCCTTTGTGGCCTTTCCTCTCCTTGAAATGCCCCTTTTTTCCTCTTTCTAACTACTAAATTCAGTCTCACTTACGGTACTCCATGTTCACGAGTCTCCATGCAATAAACTGCGAATACAGCGCTTGACGGCGTACCAAGAGCTGCGGTGCTCCGAAAAGTTCTGACAACCACATACCATCAAGCTTAAAACCACCCACTTGCCTAGCGTAGTAGTCGAGAATGAGGAGGAAAAGAAGGATACAGGTAATTATAAAATCTACACCATCAAAATTGATTTTCTGTTGCTGCCGTGGGGCGTTTCGCAACACCGTAGATCTCCCCCCCCCCAGTCAAATACAGTACGGAAGGACGGCATAGATAGGCATTCCTTTGACAAGAACCTTCTAAAATCTATCTAGGTGATTCCCAGAGATGACTGAAGCTATCCAATGTCCTGAACTTTAAACATTTTCGATGGTTAATGATTATTCCAAATACCCCAGCTTTTCGGTGGGGAAAACTTGTTGCCCCACTATTTTCTTTGATCTTATGCGGACAAGCCAATGCAGCACAAACCCCTCTCCCGTGATACAGCACAAAATCCAGAAATATACGACAGAGGGCATGTTGATTACGAGAGAGTGAGGTGACATTTGAATCCCCCGAACCACTCGTTCATCGGGCTCAACTTACCAGCATAGTTGGCGATACCGCCCTAGGCCTAGGAAGATGTCCGTTCATCGGAGCGAAGAATTCGTGCTGTACTGCAGAATAGCACTTGAGATGTGTACTCGTAATCTCCTGACGTTTGTAAAAACGACTCCTATTGCATATGGGCAAAATCTTGAGGCTCCGGGCAAATTTTCGCCCATATGCAATAGCAGTCGTTTTTACAAACGTCTGGAAATTACGAGTAGCATTTCGTATTGCACAAGGAGAGTATTGTTTGGCCTAGATTTGGGGGAGATTGATTGGACAGTCCCGAGGTATGGGTTACCGAGAGGTTCGACCGGAGACCCCCGCTTTTCTTCAGCCCTGTGGAACTCCACTACTGTTAGTCGACTAACTCCATCACCTACAACACTCTGGGAGCGGAAAACTGGGAATGTCTCAACCATTCACTGGAAATATCGGCTCCTTCAACACCATCATTTGTGGCTCCGATGACCAACCTAATATCCTAACCTGGTTGTCCCCACTCGATCCAAATTCGGGGCATCAGGGTATTCGGGAACGCCGAGTTGAAAATGTGGGGCAATGGCTCTTAGAAACCCAGGAGTTTGGAAACTGGTATACTAGTAGTGGGGGAGGGGAACCCGATAGCGCAGTCTTGTTTTGCTATGGGGATCAGGGGGTTGGCAAGACTTTCATTAGGTAATAATGGAAGAACCTCGATGAGTTGGGGGGAAGGGCAAGCGCTAACAAGCTATGATTTTAGCTCATTGGTGATAGACGAGTTGTGTGATCAGGCCGGGGGCCAGGAGTTCGCGGTCGCATGTTTTTACTTTGACTTTGCAGCCCGAGAGAAGCAGTCGTCTGTATATGTGCTGGGTGCGCTTCTCAAACAGGTTGTGAGCGGACTAGAAGGGGTACCCGAGGAAATAGCGCAAGCTTATGAAGACCAGAAGAAGGTCATTTGTGGACGGAAACCGCAGCTTGTCGATATTGTGAAGATGTTGCAGGCTACCGCTTCCAGAAAGCGCACATTCATATGCATAGACGCTCTGGATGAATGTGTAGCGGAATGTCGAATCAAACTTCTTGATTCGCTCGACAAAATCCTACAAGGGTCTCCAGGCACTCGGATTTTCGTGACAGGAAGGCCGCACGTCCAGGACGAGGTCAACGAGCGTATTTCTGCAAGAGTGTCGACTATACACATCACCCCCAAGAGGCCCGATATCATCAGTTACCTCAATACCAAACTGGATGGAGACACAATGCCAGATGCGATGAATGGTAGTTTGAAGGAAGAAATCCTAGAGAAGCTTCCCGAAGCCACTTCTGAAATGTATGTAGAAGTAATAACACTAGAGAAGGTACCTTAAGATATCCACTAACAGATAGATATCTAGATTCCTGCTAGTCTCGTTGAATATTGATGCGATCCTGCAAGAAACCACAATCCGTCGCAGGCGACAAAAGCTCAACGCAATGACTAAGGGTCTAGGGCTGGGGGGTGCTTATGGCGAGACGTTTAGTCGAATAAAGGGTCAGGGTGAAGAGAAATCGAAGCTTGGTATGGCCGCATTGATGTGGATCTCTCACTCGGAACGGCCCTTGAAAGTCGATGAGTTGTGTCACGCCCTTGGAGTCGAAATAGGATCGACAGATCTCGACGCCGAAAATGTTCCTTCAATCGGGACATTGCTAGGCTGTTGTCAAGGACTTGTTTCCGTGGACAAGGGGGCTTCTACGGTTCAGTTAATCCATTTTACTCTTCAAGAGTACATCCAAACCCGTGCCGAAATTTCCGGTACAGCTCATTTGACTATGGCAGAAACCTGCTTAAGTTATCTAAATTCCCATCAGGTCAAGGCTCTTCCGACTACCCCCTCTCTCAACCTCCGGGTCACACCCTTCCTGGAATATTCTTCTCTATATTGGGGGATGCACGCCAAAAGAGAACTTTCAGATTATGCGAAGCAGCTTGCGCTGAAGCTGTTTGACAACTACAGCGACCACATATCCACAAAAATCTTCTTGAGTGCGGAGAAGTCTCGCTTCTTCTATGTTGACCCCGAGGATATTTCCCTGTTCAGTGGTCTACACTTTGCATCCTTCTTCGGGATTGCTGGGCTTGTGGCTGGTCTGGTAAAGGTGGAAGGTTGTGATATCAACCAAACAGACTGCACGGGCAGTACACCTCTCGTGTGGGCTGCTTTGAACGGGCACGGGGAAGTGGTCAAAATACTACTCGGACAGGGTGACATCAACCCCAACTTGCCTAATGAGTACGGACGAACACCCGTCTGGTGTGCTGCGGAGAATGGGCACGACAGAGTAGTAGAAATACTCCTTGGACGGGATGGGCTCAGCCCCGACAAGCCTGATAAGTACGGCCGAACACCACTCGGGTGTGCTGCTGAGAATGGGCACGAGGGGGTGGTCAAAATCCTGCTCGAACGGGACGACGTCAACCCAAACAAGCCGACTAAGTATGACCTATCACCGCCCCGGCATGTCGCTTCGTATGGCCATCCGGGGGTAGTGAGGATGCCACTCTGGCGGAACGACGTGAGCCCAGCTAGGCCAGATAATAGCGGCGAAACACCGTTATGGTGTGCTTCTGTGAATGGGCACGAGGGAGTGGTGAAAATACTGCTTGGACGGGGCGACGTCAACCCCGACAAACCAAGTGAGGACGGCCGAACACCACTTGGGTGCGCTGCTGAGAATGGGCATGAGGGGGTGGTGAAAATACTACTCGGACGGGGTGACGTCAGTCCCGACAAACCAAATGAGGACGGCCAAACGCCACTCTGGTGTGCTGCTTTAAATGGGCATGAGAGAGTGGTGAAAACGCTACTCGGGCGGGATGACGTGAATCCCGACGAACCGGATATCTGCGGCCGAACACCGCTCGGGTGTGCTGCTGCGAGGGGGCACGAGAGCGTGGTGGAAGTGCTGCTCGGGAGAGACGCCGTCAATCCTGACAAACCAGATAAGTACGGCCGAACACCACTCTGGTGTGCTGCTGGGAATGGACATGAGGCAGTAGCTAAATTTCTACTCGGGCGGGAAGGGGTCGACCCTGACAAGCCCGCCGAGTACGGCCAATCACCGCTCTGGTGCAGTGCTTCTTATGGGCACGAGGGAGTGGTAAACATCCTCCTTCGGCGGGGCGAGGTCAACCCCGACAAACAGGATAAGTACGGCCGAACACCACTTAGGTGTGCTGCTGAGAATGGGCACGGAGGGGTGGTAAAAATCCTCCTTCGGCGGAGCGAGGTCAGCCCCGACGAACAGGATAAGCACGGCCAAACACCACTCAAGTGTGCTGCTGTGAATGGGCACAAGGGAGTGGTTGAAACACTACTCGGACGGAGCGACGTGAATCCCAACAAACCGGATATCTGCGGCCGAACACCGCTCGGGTGTGCTGCTGCGAGAGGGCACGAGAGCGTGGTGGAAGTGCTGCTCGGGAGAGACGCCGTCAACCCTGACAAACCAGATAAGTACGGCCGAACACCGCTCTGGTATGCCGCTAGGCGCGGCCATGCGGGAGTGCTAGCGCTACTACAACCTCCAGCACCTACAACTCCCAGCACCGCATAACGCTATGGAGGTAAAGTCCCTCATCGCTTTCGACTACGGGTAACCCATGTGCCATTTTCCCAATAGCCGCAACACCCCCAACACTCCTGACCCCATGACCAGCTACCTCCCCTCATCCCCTCCCTGTCTCCTTCCGCAGTTTGAAACACCGCGTTGTGGTAACTGCTCCCTTTCCTTTCCTTCCGGAGTAAGCCCGCCACGGAAACTCGGATCAAATATCTTTCCTCTGGCCGTAGGAAATCGCTTGCGATGGGGATACACAAATCCGTCACAAATCTACCCAAACCTCTACCGTATTTCCTTTTGCGTTCGAGTTAGGACTTGCCAAATTCTGTTTATAATCTAGACTTTGGCATTGGTTGCGGTCTATTTTCACTCAATTGGGATAGCCTGCCCCTGCTTGGAATTCTGCCGCCCCCCGCCATATTGTTATTTTCTGGTTCTGGTTCTGCACATATATTGTTCACATCTCTCTATAAGGCCTTTCCCCCTATCTCTAAAGCGTGAGCATAAGGACCGCTCAAATACCAATATAGAGAAAACGAATCTGATACGCAAGTCCTATCTGACACTCGCGAAAAGCGACTCGAGGGCTCGCTCTTTATTAAGGTAGAGTAACAAACAGCTTTCACGGCGGGCGTTCTTTAATGAAGATCGTGCTTACATACTACTACCCGTAGGCACGAGCATAATCGAGCAGACCGCCGACTATCACCGATTGCGTCCGAGTATTATCAATTTCATGTCAGGGATGAAAGGTTCGTTCAACTTTGTTATCACAACCCTGTATCCCGTACCCAGATTTCCCTCTGACTGTTAGATCATTAAATAGCTCTCCCACCGAATGAAATATTATGGATTATCAGTATTTAAACTCGCGTTACAACTATAATAGACGGCACTTATCCCATCGCCCACCTAGTGTATCACGGAAGTCTCATACTGATCCGGGGCCATTGTCACTGTTCCGTTGACTCGCAGAATCAGATATAGAGTGTCAGTTTCCATGGGCCGGGGATGATGGGAGTGAGAACCTTGTGATTTCAATAACTTTCATCTGTAATATATACGGGAGCCACCACCACCTATCGAGGCTACGTGCAACCCGACGGCCTTACAACCCAGAGGGAAACCAACTCAACTCGTCTACCCGTTGTGCTTCTAGAAAGCACTACCCGCACAGCCCGTAGTAAGGATATCAATCCCCCTCGAGAACCCCGGTGGTACGCCGCTCGCTCCAAAAATAAGCCAAATGATAAAGCCAGCCCCTCGATCGTCAGTTCGTTCAAGAGCTATGAGCGTAGGTTCTGGTCGCAAGGGCAGTTGTCAAGTCTGCAGGGTAGGCTCGCTTTGTGCCAGTTTATCCTATTACCCTATTGCTAGGATTAGTATAGTGAGAGATCACAGCCAAACACTGGCTCTAATCGAGTAAATCGGCCAGATCACGAGGGCGCCACTCGAGCCATGATCGAGGAGCCCCTATGATCGAGGTGATTGGGTATGATTTAACCGAGCAAAACTCGGCATGATCTGATCGAGTCCATCACTGCATACTAGTTACCTTCCCCTCGCCATGAGCTTGAAGCTAAGGTCAGTGGGCTATCCACTCTCCTTTGCTCTTGCTCATTAAGGGAAATTACTATACTAAGGATTCTTCTAACGACGAAATTAACTCCCGCTCTACGAGCACTAACTTAGTATCCTATCCCGACCTACTAAGGGCGATTCAACAGCCCACAGCTTTGCAATCCCATGCTGCCCGCCACAATTTCTTGATTTTTCCTTCCCCAGGTCATTCTGTAAATTGCTCGGATCTAGCATCCCGGACCCATACCACCTCCCAGCTTGGCAGGGAAATTACTGTCGCGCCCAAGGCATTAATGTTCGAACACGCCACATTTTGACACCATATTGGACTTATACCATACAGTAGGTAACCAATAAAGTGCAATGCTGAAACATTGTATCTCGGTTCTATGAAATTCCATGCCGGGTACCGCATCAACTTGAATGAGAGCAACAAGCGCTAGTAGGTTAAAATAAGGTGAAACTAAGCCACACAAATGCCGCAATAGAATGTGAGGTCAGTGCCATAGCAATTAAACCCACAAAATGAAGTAGGAATTACAGATTAGGTATTAAAATGAGCAAGAGAATCTAGGAAAATACAATTTCTTCGCTTTTGGAGTACTCAGATTGCGCAAGTTTCTGCCACACTCTAAACTGACATACTAGCGCTTGTTGCTCTTATTCAAGTTAATGCGGCAGTCGTAGAAAGTCCTTCCTTATAGATCAAGTTTCCTCATCAAGAGCGGATTTCATATCGCCAGCCTCGAGATTCGGTTATTTTAGATAGACCTCAAGGCTGGGTAGCATATGAGGGTAATTGCATGCAGAGGGCGCCACTGAGCAAGAGGAAAGTTGGATGCACAATATTAATCGGCGATGCCTGGGGTTGGCTGCATATTTAAAACGAAAAGATTCTGATATCTTCTCTCGTCTGCACGTCATCGGGAAAGCCCTCCCCCACCTCCCACTCTCTTACGCTTACTGTGCATTGGGATCGAGAGTGTTTTTTATACTGGCCTGATATATGGTATCCTTGGAGGCCTTGCATCCGAATCCAGAGATTATAGGGCTAACAGAGAGAGTGGATTTCACGAGATTTCACGAGACTTCACGAAATTGTATTTGACTGCGTTGTGTCATATACCCGCACCCAGTTACTTATCGGCGGGGGTCATAATTGCTCGATCGTGAGCGCGGTAGCCAGCGTTTCCATGCACTTCTACTCAGCTCCATATGATACTCGTAATTTTCTGACGTTTGTAAAAACAACTGGGCTCGCATATGCAGCCAAGACGTCCGCCATCAAACCTGAACTCAAGTGACTTTGAGGTATTGCTTAGTGAAAACGCTTAGGCAAGGGAACCCGCAAGTACTTGAATTTATGTCAGAGTTTTCAATTCTATGCGCTATTACTGCTGATATTATTGTGCCATCTACCATATGCGAGCATATGCGGACCCGGTGAGAAAATTTGCTAGTAACTCTATAATAACCACCGAAACTCACCACACGGGCTCTTAGCTATGGGCTCTGATTTCTTCAATAGTTTATCTAGGAGTACGCCTTAGAATATAAAGGCTGTAATTTAGGCCGGTGGGTTTCGGTAGATTTCAAGCGCCCTGCACCATACCTCAACTTAACACAGTATAAATGATTTCCGAGTTTCATGGTGAAACTATAGCAATGGTATTGGCGGAGAAAAATAATACAATTAGTAGCAGTCAACGCCTCGTGTATTGTACTCAAGACAGGAGTAATTCTCGAAAATTTCCAACCAGAACCAGATCTTTGGGAAGATATTACTTCACAAAAGTGCTCAGAAGACACTCCTTTCAATTCTGTATTTTCCTATTTTCAATCAGAGCAATAATAGTGGAGATAGTAAAATTTCAAATTACGCATGGATGGTCATTTACGAAGTTACTTTTGTCAGCCTTAGTATTTTATTTGCATTACGCAAGAAAAATGAATTACCAGTGAGGGCTGATTTCAAATACCTGGCGCCATAAACGCGTTGCAGGTTAGAAACCCCCGCGACCATGCTGATAGTTGCCTAGTTACAAGTATGGTGCGAGGACAAAATTGACCGCGCGCCTACCATTGATAGCGAAGAAACCCTTGGATAATTTCCTTTCCAGTGTCACTTCCGGCGAACTTAGCCCTTGGAATCCGGAATAGTGCGGATGCTTTATCCTGGGAGGAAGGCCATGCTGCTTGTCTGTCAGTATACCCAGAACTAAATCCTTCCTCACATGGTACCCGGTGATCGGGTGGAGACGCAACCCTCCTCATGACTACACTTTCAACGCCATCAGATCCTCAAGAAATTTCTCCCGACCATATTAGTTTCTACTATGTATTCCATTTTTAATTTTCAATTTTTTTTAGTTTTCGTGATATTGGGGTTGGTAGGGGGGGGCGCTGATGAAGGCTGTTGCCATGGCCGGAGAGTTTTTCGAGTTCGTTGATGCGGGGTTAATTCTATCCAGGGACAATATAGCCAGAGCAATAGCCGAGGGAGAGAGGCGATAATTAAGTTATCATACCGACTTGGAAATAATAGCGCGAGTGTAGCAGCGTGTCTACAGAGTAAAGTGTTTTTTTTTTTTTTTGCATCGACTCTACTGATCATAATAACTGGGTTGATGGTTTGAGGTTGAGTATTTAAGTTAATAGGGATTTTTTCAGCTTTTGGAATAGGGAAAAAGCAAGTACTAGTAGCCTACAGTAGTCGCGCTACGGCCAATGTCTCTGCAGGTATGATACCTAATATTGTGGAATAGCCTCTGCCTAGTCCTTGAGCCAGGTAATGTACACCCCAATTGCACTCTTGAGAGATTGCCAGAGAAATACTTTGTAGCCTCAGCTAGTTAATTTGGGGATAGATCCTGAATCCTGAATTACCTTGAGCTTGGATAGGGGGCTTTCCATCATACACGTACTCGAGTAATTGCCCGACATTTGTAAAAACTGCTAGCAAAATCTTGAGGCTCTGGGCAACCCTGTTATTCTGTTATGTATCATACAGTAGTCAGTTCACTGGGAGTAAGTCATGTGATGTTTGAATTTGTCGACTCATTCATTCATCCGGCTTGATTTACTTGCATATATACCGTATTATCTCGACAAATTCGCTATCTCCGTACAGGGTTCTAATCTCCATACCGAGAGGATACCCCCCTAATAAAGCCTAATTCTCAACGTAAGAGGAATAGGAGAATTGTGCCAACCCCCGCCTACCGGTTCAAGAGTGACTAACAAAGCCTTCCTATTCCTTTTTTGTTGATAACTAGGCTTTATTAGGGGCAGATGCTCTTGGTGTGGAGATTAGAACCCTGTACGGATATAGCGAATTTGACGAGATAATACGGTACCCAGCAAGACAATTCTACCTTGCAGTGGGGCGGAATCAAGCCTCCCAATAGCTTAGCCCGGGTTGAAAAAGGGCTCACTTGACCTAGCCTAAGCCCACGAATATTGAGCCTGACCCAAGTTAACTCAATGAATCATAGCCTGGCCTTATTCAACGAACCCATTGGGCTAGTGGGCCAAAGCAAAAGAATCAAATATATATCTGCGGGTTGGAACTGTACTCGAGTATTCTGTTCTGAGAATTCTGTGGCTATAGTATTCCGCGCGTAGAGTGAATGCCCATACAGATAATCCCTGTCCTATAAAAGTGCTCTGGCTGTTTTCGCCTCACCATGGACACGCTTCGCTGCCGCAGTGTAATCTACCTCCGTAGATGGTCCCTCTCAGATACATGTAGGGGAAGATACGAAAGAGGATTAGGTATCGGCAGGGTAGCCAGAGGACTGGAAATCACATTACAAATATCAGAAGAAAAACTCACGATATCATACCAGTATCTTTTTATGCAGCCCCCGGTAAAGGCGAAAAAGATAAGTGGGGAGAAAGAGGAACAACAAACAAGTAGGCGAAGAACGAGGTGACAAGAAGGGCACGAATTATTGCTATATTCCAAACATTTCAAACCTTATAATCGGTCATGATCCAGGACCACTAATTCCTGTTGAGCTTAACTTTTCACCACACCATCTCAATTTGAAATGCTTCCGGTTTCATCTTTCTAGCAATATCATAGCAAATGCTGTTCCAGAATTCGGTGTGCGCGGGATCTTAGACTATCCCTTACCGGTAGTCCTTCAATGTACCCAAGAAACCGGTGGAATATGTCTCAGTTTGAAACGCCCAGTAATTCATTTCCGGTTAAGGAAAGCTACTCTCCAAATGCAATTAATATATTTTCGATTAAGGAAAGCGAATTTCTAGACCTTGTCGTTCTCTTAACGAGATCTCTTAGGTGCAGCACCCGACGGACCATGTTTCCGTAATGATGGCAACTCCAAAATATGGCGAAAAATCTCGATTAGTTGGGGCTCACAGCCCGACCCGGGCTTGGCACATATGTGAGCTCAACCCAGCCCAATAAGGCTCAGAGGTGACCCGGCCCAATGAACCCGGTCCAACCCAACGAACAGCCCTGTCTGATCCAACAAAGATCCCGACCAATTGGAAGGCTTCGCAACCAGAGAAAACCACAACTCAAACTCTGAAGAAACACACTAACCTGACAAAATTTTAAATCCTGGCGATCTCGACCAATCTAGCTCCAACCTATCATCCCATTATCCTTCGTGATACCTGAAGCCCTGCCAGCGTGCTAGCTCCCGTATGTTAAAGGGTAAGGGGTATGAAAGAAACATCATGAAACCAAGTACCGGATACGTGATGCCCAATGATAATGGGCAAACCAAAAATTATGCGATTAGGCATAGGATGTGAAAGCAATACTTGTACTTTAACCAACTGCTAAGTGCCCAGTCGACGTGCACCACAAAGCCACATGCCCTATCCGAATATCTCCCAGTCACAAATCCGCCTACCCGCATACCGGTATCCTTATATCCGTATATCCGTGCAACTGCATATCCGAGTAACCACCTAACCGCATGCCCTATAGAAAATCCAACTAATCAGACATGGGAATCCGCGGCTTCGCAAGACCTTTATTGGGTAATAAGGACGACCCTAGGTGAATGAAATGAAACTGTCAAAAGGTTTAGACGTGGGGGAGTGAGGGTCGCAAGGAACTAAGCCAATAGACTAGAGATTTGACCTGGAACTTATAAATACAATATATTCGTAACATACAGGAACTTAGGCACTCGGAGGAAGGATATGGAACGTAAGTTTACCGCCTTTAATGCTTCGTTCATTCGCTCTCGCTCTCTCTGCTCTAACTGCTCTCTGACTCTTTCTCTCTAAAATCAAACTAACGGTAAAGACAGGTGTATAAGTAAAACATAATACGACGTACTGGTCCGCCTATGGATCACCCACACCTATCTCTGTGTTTGCCTCATGTCCCTTTTCCTCTGTACACTCCCATGATAACAAAGAAAAGAACATGCGGATAAACTCTCTATATAAGATTCTCCCGTATTCGTTCCGTCTGCATATCTCCTAAACTATCCTTTCCACTCCCGTAACAAAGCCAAGCACATCCGTCTAACAACAGAAACAAGCTATGGTAGCTCTTGGTAATACCGGTAAATAGGCTGTGCGGTCGGGGTGGAGGATAGAGTGTCACCGTCGGATGCTTTCACTCTGACTTCACGGTCCAAAGGAGCAGTCCCCCACGAGGATGCTGGGTGCCCTGCAGAGAATAGAGACTTGGTAGTGACGAAAATACTCATAGTCTAATACAGTGCCTCAAGATGTGAACTCTGACAGGCTAAGTATGAATAGCTAAATCTCAACAACCAAACACTGCTCTCGTGGCCTGCTCGGCGTGTGTCAAATAAACGCGAACACCCTACTGCCAATCAAAAGTGGACTAGGAGTGAGTGAGTATACTCGAGTAAGTGAGGCCAAAGGGACCCCAAAATTTGGTGAGTGTAACCATTGAAACTGCCAATCTTGGCCCTTTCTTTTGTTGTTAATCACCGGCCCTCTCAGGTGATCGAACATCATTCCTACTTGCCCACTCTTACGCATGACTAGAATATACTAGTAGGATACCGGTGTCACTATAGAAGTTAGAAGAAGGGTCTCGGAGGGATGACGACAGGACATGTGATGGAATAGGAAAAAGGTGGAAGGAAAGGGGAATAGACTGCACGAAAAGAGGAGGAAATCGCCTGGTCATAGTACTGAAGTCGTATGGTCATGATGTGGAAATGATGTGATCATAGTGATGGAACCATGTGGTCATACTGAGGAAGTTCTCGGAGGAGTGTCTCTTGTTTTTTGTGTATTTAAGGACGCTGTTTCTCCCACAGTTTAAGGAAAAAACCAGGTCACTGAATATATATTTCCCGTTCCAATTATCTTTATTCTTCGGCTAAACAAAGTCTTTCAATTGATAGCCATATCCCAAGCTAGAATTTTGTCATCTTTTTGGAGGGGGAAAAAAGTCAGGCGAACGCAGAAAAAGTTCAGACTCCAGGTACAGTACTAGTACTTCATGGAATTCCGCGCTCTCATTGGCTTAGTGGCCTAGGGGCCAATGAGAACTAGTTCGCCTCACCCACCCTTAACCTCCCCTACGGTACTTGCCCCGGAGAGTCTTCAGCGTAGAGGCTTGGCAAATATTAGAGCCTTTGAAGGTAGACTGAGCCTCCTTCAATACCGTACTTCAATGCCAAGCCTTGCAAGGCTCCCTGTTCTACTTGTAGACACACGAACTGACACAATCGACTGGGAAAGACAGGGGAAATCGTGTTAGTGTCCTAATGATGTACTTCCATTTTCATCGCGTATTCGGAATCAGGTAATATTAAAGATTTATGTCTTAATACTATGACCAAACATGGCTAGTAGTAGTTACTATTCCTTACACCATTTATTCTCATACCAGGCCAAACTTGTTCTCTTTTATTACCTTTTAGTTCACACACAGGTCACTTTCACCTACTCGAGTACTTGTACCATCGGCTACATTGTCTTCTTTGCATTAAACACATCATAATTCTGATACACCTTCCGGTACTTTTAGGGCAACCGTATTCCGAATACACGATGAGAATAGAAGTAATACCGTATTAACTTGAATAAGAGAACGGTGTACTATGTCGTTGGAGTTGCACCCTCCGGTAAGGCTGCCAGTTTTTGTTGTTTTCACGTCTCTTATTTTGCTGTGTTTTTCGCCACTTTTCCAAGGTAGGAATTCTTGACTACTTGAGTACATAGCACACCGTTCGTATTCAAGTTAATACGGTACGTGGTTTTCATTTATTTTTATAAAGTCCTTAAATTTATTCCGACGCGGTGCGTTTCTATGGAAAGGGATAAGTTACAATCGCCACTAACTATCAAAGAAGCTTAATAGTTCTTAGCGTATCTCCTTGACTGGTGTAACAATGGAAAATTTGATGCCACTCTAAGACATCGGATGACTAAGGGGGCCCTGAGTATTTTTCAGCGATAATAAGAGATACTGTATGAGTTGGCCTGGTCACATAGCTGGTATCTATTGGTTATCACAAATTCGCAGCTGGGAAAACTTCAGAACATAGCTAATATTAGCTATGTGATCATGCCTACGCACATTATCACTGAAAAATACTCAGGACCCCCTTAGTCATCCTATGTCATTGTTACACCAGTCAAGGAGGTAGCGGGATCTTCGTGACAAAAGAAACTGTCACTAACCGGGTTTTCCGTACTCGGGCTTAAAATAAGTTATGGTACATTGGTGGCCAAGGTGACAACGAAGGAATACCAAAGTCATCACAACACCCTCCAATGAACACTCCAGCAATGTATCCAAGATGAGGAGGAAAATCATTTTCAAGGCTGATCTACAAAATTCTGGCTCATTTTGCTCTTCTTTTATATTTTATATTTTTTCTTGTTGAGATATTCGTGATAGATATCATATTTGTGGTCATTACTAGATATGGTTGCAATGCTCTCTCGTATGTACCATAACTTATTTTAAGCCCAAGTACATAGTGCCCTTTCCCAAAAGGCCCATACGGTACTTACCACCAAAGCACCAGAGGAATCTACGGATTTGTAGGTAGCACAGCTTGGGCACATGAAGGCTCACATGGTTGGGCACCGGGCTAGGGAAAGGGTGCTATTTCATACCAGTGAGCTATGTACCAATAACCGAAGGTGGTGCGGTGAAGGGAATGATGCCTCTGCGGCCTGAGGGCGGGCTGGGAGTCGCAGATGTTGAGCCGCTGTTGTGCCAAGGTTCCTACTAGTATCGTACTTGAGTACGGTACCGTATTTTTTGGTGTTATCCGGTTTTTTGCCAAGAAAGTGCGTCACTTAAGGTTGGATGGTGCCCGTAGTCTGAGATAGGCCCTTGGATACTCCCCAGTTATCATAGTAACTAAGGAACATATTTTAGGTGTCCAGTACTCCACCAATTAGTGTGTGGTGCATGTTTGATAACCATCCCAACCCTTGCAGAGGAGGGATTGAAGACCTTCAGCCGCAATGTTGTAGAGACCTAAAATCCACCCCTTAGTTACTATGCTTGTTGGCAGCCTTGAAGGCCCTATTTTAGACTACGGGCAATGTCCAACCTTAAGTGACGCACTATCTTGGCAGAAAACCTGATAACACAAAAAAATACGGTGCAGCACTAAGGGTATTCAAAGTTAAAAACAAGAATTTTAGAGTGAAAGTAAGAGTCAAACCTTGCATTAGTGTACTTTTCAGAACTAGTCAATAGAATTGTCAGGAGTAGAGTTGGGTATCTGAGGGCCTCCAAGGAAGCAACAAGATAATTATTGTAGTATGATAAATTAGCCGAGATTAAAGTTGGAAATTAGATATCTTTATATGAAATGTAAGGTAGAGAGAAATAAAGGGAAAAAAAGATCATGAGTGACAACTTACCCTCTAATCGCGAAAAGAAAAATATGTCAGGCAATATGATTGACTCGGAGCATGCTATTTGGTCGAGAGCGGAGACTGAACAGCTTATCATCTGGCTAGAAGAACCTGAAAATCTATGGAAGATAAGAAAGGGGTCAGGTGTGACAAAGAGACAGGTTATTAGTCAGATTGCGGCAAAGATTCCAACGAAAGCACAAGTGAAGGTGTAACGGGGGCACCATGTAGAGAGGTCAACTCTAAGGTTGCGACCGCACCAAACACTCAAAGTAGAAGATAAAGATGAGGTAAAATAATTCAGAAGAAGCAACGGTAAAACTTAATATAGTTAAGCTCGAAGCTTCACTCAATTTAGTTCTCTCGAGGAAAAGTTGGTTGTCGAAGTAGAATGCCAAACGCTTAAACTTAAGTAGATATCAGATTTAAGCCTTTGACATTCACCACTACTTCCGACCTTTGTGCGAGCACCCTGGCCTGCTCAGGGTTTGTCCGAGGTCTACTCTCCATCAGGATTTATCCTGCCGGAAGTGTCGGACCAACTCGGGTACACTTAACTCCGTCAATAGGATATGAGTTTCTGCAATGCATCTCCAATACAACCGCAGGTAGAAAAACTCTTCCTATCGAAGCCATACCAGTGGCTAACTGTTATGACAACAACCGGAGTTAATACCTAGGTGGTGGACTCACTGGCCCAGTGGCAGTTTCGTCTATACAAGCTATGCAGTCCATCATTTAATCTACTCGATTATTCAATGTGATGATTTGACATGCAAGCTCCCCCAGTGAGATGTAGCTGATGGTTGGCTAAGTGGACACTACCCATAGCCATCCTCCCGGGACATACTCTACCGTGATAAGACTCATACCTCTAAAGTCCAATAACAACCCATAGTAATGGTACAAATCAAGGGGAGAAGGTCCAGGGTGGCTAGTGAGGTATTTGTCTCGAAAGCACCCTGGCCTTCTGAGACAACCTGAGTACCAGTAGGAAGACTACCCTACAACCCGTAGGCTAGAATAGACTCCTAGATGCCCGAGAGACCATATATGGGCGACCTCCATTTTGGCGGTTACCCATGCTCGCCTCATATATCCTGCGAATGACATTCAGTCGGACGGACGGCGACGACTTATACGGTGTTACGGCAGCTGCTCCAATGACCTCTTTTTACTAGCAAACGAGCAACTACACAGCCGTCTGCCTATGACGCGCTGTCCCAACGCTGGGGCCTGAGGAGGGTGTTTGCAAAACCCGCCCAAGTTCAATAGTATGTTCGGGCCACCCTTACACAAGTGTAGGGCCTCCCCGCACAGATGCATGTGTGCCCAAGAACATCCAAGAGCCTATAGAATGTGAGGCAATCGACCTCTAAGTTCCAGGATGACTTTGCCGGTGAAGGTAGGGTAACTTGGACACCTCAGTAGGGTAACTGGGGTCCATAGGCATAAAGACCAAATTCCCAAGGTAGGGTAACTTTGCCCTCATATGCCATTAACCACTCCGGAAGTCCTCCAGTCGACTATAAAAGTTGTCTCGGAGGCCCCTGTAACATTCCCATAATTCTCTCCACCTTATGCGAACGTTCTTCCGAAAGGTTACCCTGCCTAGTAGAGTACCTCAAGGCTACTCAACCATTCCCTAGGCCTTATCCTAGGTTTACCAGCTATTTGTATCAAGTATACGAGACCATACCACCTCTGGTTACCACTTGGTATACCATTTGGGCTAAGGTGATAGTGATTGTAGCTACCTATCATAGGGTCGTTACAGAAGGTTGGATACAAATACAATAACTTGCAGAAATCCTATCGGGAGGCAGTAAAGTTAAATAGTCAATCGGGATGGGAATTGACTAAAGAAGATATAGAAGAGGAAAAGAAAGCATTACGAGGTATGTCAATTATTAAAAATTACTCTATTAGTTACTATATATAAAAATGAAACAACATCAGCAAAAAAACGATTTAGGTCCGGCGGACGCAACCCGCGTCCGGACGGATTGGGTCCGCCCTATGCGTCCTGTGCGCCCTGACCGTCCGCCAGACGTTTTTTCTCATCCCATGCGCCTGGTGCCTCCCAACGCCCTTATCCCCCCTCCCATGCACCCAGCGCGCTTGTTGCGGCCGACCTCCGTCCCGACACCCCCCTTATCCTTCCCCTCTTCTACGGCTCTCGTCTGACGGCATCCGGCGTACCCATCCCCAATTCCTAGCACCCGGACCACCTGCCCCCTACCTTCTCCCTCTGGCGACCTAAATCCGCCCCGTCGCATCTGAAATCGTCCGGCTCCTTTTGACGCGGATGCCCTCGTGCCACTTTTATCATTTTCTACCGGCGCACCACTCATAGAGGTATCACGATCATCATTCTATTTCTTTTCACTACCGTAGTATTATCTACTAGTACAAATTGCATATAGAACAGTTCAATATATTTCATTAAATGTCCGCAGATTCACTCTATAGAGCAATTCACTACACTACTACTCGCGCGGCCGAATTGAAGCCAGACCCTTAAGGTGGTATCACCAAAATGAAGGCTCAGAAGGTTGGGAAGGTGTCAGGCGGAGGAAGGTAGAACGTCCGGAGGAAGGGTAGAACGTCCGGAGGAAGGGTAGAACGTCCGGAGGAAGGGTAGAACGTCCGGAGGAAGGGTAGAACGTCCGGCGGACGAAATGGGTATGGAGGAGAAACAGAAGGGAGAACGTCCGCCATATAAGGGAGGATACACAAAGGGGGTCCGGCGGACGTATAAGGATGCGGAGGGTCTGGCTTTACTTCGGCCGCGGACCAATCCTCAAACGTCGGCTGATTAACCAAGTTATACTCATGCGGCCGAATACGCAATCCTGTAGAATAACTTAATATATCTCATTAAACGTCCGCAGATCTATCCTGTGATTCACTATCCATTGCCTCTCCCCGCTGGTAATTAC
>Ga0307509_10002833_pt1 | contig 27471 bp, 20 predicted proteins | sample 10_EM_MG_FD_202245 | JGI IMG/M metagenome (GOLD analysis project Ga0307509, IMG submission 202245) | Populus trichocarpa ectomycorrhiza microbial communities from riparian zone in the Pacific Northwest, United States - 10_EM | ecosystem: Host-associated > Plants > Roots > Unclassified | place... | reverse complement strand
GTTTCCCCTACATCTCTCCCCAATAAGATATTGGGGTAAGACACGAAGAAGAGATTATAAGTTAATCTCGGAAAGAAGAAGTTTCCCCTACATCTCTCCCCAATAAGATATTGGGATAAGATACGAAGACTATAAGATAGTCTATTAATAAGGAAGAGATTATAAGTTAATCTCGGAAAGGAGAACACTCTCCCGAATATTCAAGAAAGACCAAAGACTATAAAGATAGTCTAATACAACCCCGTAAGTAATTCGTTACCTGTTGCATAAATAACCGCACCCGTGTAGGATTGTTACAGCACCAAGAAAACCCATACCGTATACTCTGAACAAAGGAAACACAAAGGAAACAAAACATAAGAACTATTGGTGATAAAACAACTCTCCCGGGTAATTCTTCAGGCCCAGCCCCAGCCGGGCAAAGAGGTCTACCGGGTAACCTCAATAGCACTCTTGTCGTGAGAGGAAAGGCCTGGGCGTGTCTATCCTCTGAGAAAGTAGTAATCGACTGACCGGACAGTGCGAGCCGGAGGCGGTGCAATACCAACCCAAGTCGCCGGGAATTCAGTCGAGGGAAGAAAACGTTCGACCGATCTGAGGGGAGTATTTCGACCGGAAGGAGGTAGTAGCAGTAACCTTCCACAGCCATTAGGCGAGATGCCGACTGTGAGAGGGCGGTGAATCAGCTAGCAGTAGGATGCCAGCCATAGTGTTCTTATCTCAGAGGACACCATTCCTGCACACTTATGAAGCTCCAAGTTCAGTGGCCGGGCAGGATCGTGAGATTGGGTTGTGGCGTTGAACCCCACTTTTCGCCTTCCTAAATAGGAAAGTGAAAGGTGGGTCAGGAAAATCGTTGCGACGGAGCTTGTGCTCGAGTACGGGTATGATACTTAGTACTTGTACTCGGGTAGAATAAATCTGCCCTGTGGCCTGTCCGTGATTTGTTTGATTGTCTCGGTTGTGATTGATATCTATCATACTGACTGAGTCAAACGGTGGTTCACAAAAGGGCTGGGTTGGTTCCAAGACTCGAGGTTACAAGTACGGATGATAAGACGGTTTCAAGCTGTGCGAGTAGGGTGTGGTTCCCGGTAAAGTAGTTGACTGATGAAAAGCTGACTAATCCCCTGACTTCTTCAGACCTTCGCTTCGAGTCTTTTCCCCCAGCAACCAGTTTTTTCATTTCCGCCCCCTTTCTCTTTCAACAACCCCTTGCTAAAAAAAGACAAAGCTCAAAGAATCGGATTGTTCTCATTTCCCCCTCCCGACTTCCAAGCCTTCTTTCTTCCTATTCCTTACCTAAGGCTTTTTTTTCTTTCCCCCCCCCCTCCCCCTTAACCCCTGTTACTTTCTCCTATCTTTACCTTATTCGGGTCATAACACCTCGCCAAGCCAAACCACCTTGCCTCTTTCCGTAGCTTCTCAAGCAGATATCAGAGGCAGGCAGCCAACCAAATCTTGCCCCCCCGCTCTAACTTATTCACTGCCCAACTCTTTTTCTCCTCTCACCAAATCCCTCTACCGCTGGCCCGTTGCAACCCCCTGAGTCTAACCCTAACCCACCTCTCCCCCGCTCAACGTCACCTCATCCCAGGTGATAGAAGATACTGCTACCAACTGTTCGACAACCTTTTTAATCAGGAAATCCTTCACGGTAATCGCATTCCCCGTCCCTGTTTACCCTATCGCCCTCGAAATCCTGATGTCTGTGGATGTTGTCGCTGACTTTTTAGAGGCCAGTCATTCTAAGCGAGCTCCGAGTTTTGCTGTACACCCGTTTATGCCAGCTTAAGCCGGCTTGTATCATGGTGGAGAAGATTTCTTTACAGAATCTGCGGAATAATGCCGTGAGCACGAGGCTGGAGGAGCGAAAGTGAGTTATTCTTTATCATTTTGTTCGTAAAATCCCTCGTTTTTCCCGCTCAGTATCCCTTTTCCGGCGGACGATACGCCCGTTGCCATGTCACGTCGCGTATCGTGATTATCAAAAAAATAAAATAAAAACAATAAAAACCGAAAGGAAAGAAAGAAAAAGAAAAAAAAGAGAAAGAGAAAGGAGAAATCAGATATATATATATATAAAAATCCCCACCTTATCTTTACGGTCGGAGTTGATAATTAGTTCGCGACCGCAAATTCAATTGACAATTATAGATATATTAATTCTGGCGACGAATTTTTTCTAACGTTGGTTATAGAAATCTGATCATCTCGCGGAAACGAAAGCTACAGGAGGTCTACGCAGTATGTCGCCACATCGACAGAACAAAGCCTTTTCCAAATGCTGATATCGTCGAGACATGGGGGACAATTGAGCGATATGAGGGTGCAAATATGGAGGACGGTGAGAAGAGGTTTCTTGAAGAAAATGATATCGAGAGGTAAATTATTCTGGGGGTTTTGTGTGGGCGCGCTGTTGATTTTTGTTAACCGTTTGTCTAGAGGTCGTTTTTTCCGAGAGCCCACACTTCCGCCACATTCTTCATACCTACCCGAGCCCAGTGGATTTCAAAAAGCACCCGCCACTCAATTAGCATCTCATCATGCTGTAAAACCGATTTCACGTCATGCGACACCCCTATCGACACCTGCTCTCGAGAAGCCTTCACAAGCACTTGGGCACCCAACGGTTTCGCAGGAAGCCGAACTCTTAGCTGAGAAGGAGGTGCGACATACTTTCGATGCTCGGAAGAGGATAGAGGGCCAATCGCCCACAAAATCTGGGGCTGCAAATGGGAAACGGCCAAGCGAAGCGCCCACTGAAGATGGCTCGGTGGATTCGGAAGCAACTGAAGAGGATTTAGAGTCACTTTCTCGTGTCATTGAACCCTCTGAACGGGTGAAGCCTGGGAACGCAGCGCCAGTCGTTAATATTGGCGGAGTTCCGGTAGTACAGGAAGCGACTACCAGAGTCCCCGATGATCATGAGCGGTCGCTTGGAGTTCGTCCGCCACTAATACCTTCTGAACTTGTGAACGCGGCGAGGGGCAGCGCTACACAAACCCCGACACCACGAGATGAAAAGACTAGAGAGTGGGATACTTGTCCGGAGAGAGCTAAGTCTACCGAGTCAACTGCGGTCAAGAGTTTCGGCGATTATGCGCGCGAAGTACCGGATTCCTTCGAGTCATCACAGGTCACATCGTTGTCTGAACCTCCGAGTCCCACCCCTTCAAAAGGCACGATTCTTGAGCTTCGCGAAGAGCCCCAGTTGCCCATGATGTCTCCAAAAATCCAACAAACCCCTCCACAACCACCTCTAGTTATCATTACCAACAGAGAAAATCGCCCTTCCCCTATCCCTCCCTCTAGGTTACCCGCAGGACATGCTTCGCATCCGGATGTTTATTCACCTACATCCTCGATCGACGGTGACAACCGTAGTACTCCCAGCAACATCATATCTTCTGCGACCAGCCCGGATGCTAACCACATATTAGGCTCAGACCTTCATTCGGAGGAGATCAATGGCCAAATCAAAGAGGTTGTTGCTGAATCCGGCCCCTACGATGATACGACTATGCCAGCCAAGAAGGAAGAGTCGGCCTGGGCATTTGTGGGGAAGAGGATAGCGCTTTGTGAAGCGCAGTCCGAAGGGTCATTGCCCGCTGTCCTGGCCACTCAGGAAGTTATCACGGGTGAGAAAGAGGCCCAGCCCCAATCACCCATCCCGCCTCTGGAGCTCACGAATGGAGGGGAACTTGATCTTGCTGTAGTCGAAGCGGGGATAACAGTTGCAACTCTGGAAGCCGATGATGTTCCTCAATCAGCTAGAACCAAGAAATCAGCATCACCGGACCCTTCGGCACAGCTGAGATTGGAAAACTCACTCGCCCAGGATGATGTCAAACCTGATTCGTTGGCTGACGAGAGACCACATTCTTCCCAAAGACTAGCGGGCGCAGGCGAAGCACATGATGAAGACCTCGAAGATCAGGTACAACTTGTAGGCAGTCGCGAGCCCGAACCTAGACCCGCCGGGCCGGCAAGAGAGCTTACGGGGGCTGTGAGGGAGGTTAAGGATGACACCGAAGATATGGAGATTGATATTCCGGATAGTGTTGGAGATATGGGTGTAACGGGCCATGGTGCTGTCATGTCTAGCGTTGATCAACCGGTGGTGCACAGGACCGCATCAGGGACACATGTAGGCGATATCACCATAAGCACCATTCCTTTATCCGAACAGCAGAGTTTAGAGGCGTCCACTTTGCAAGAGATTGATGACTCCAAAATGGAGATCGATCTCACTGCAAACGAGCGACACGACGAAGCAGGGCCGCTGGATAAAGTACCGGCCCCGGATGTTAATACATTAACTGATGCTACAACGGAGCCGCCCGGTAGTCCTGCGAACTCGATGCTTGGACGCGGCAATAGAGAAGAGGTTACCACTACCGGCGAAATGGCGGTGGGCACAGCCGAGTCTGATAGTTCCCTGATTCCAAGCACATCACTAGTGAAACAACCGTTACGAAGGCGAGAGACGCGCAAAAAGCAAGCGAAGCTGAGCAAGGTAGTCATCTCTTCAACACACCATGCCTTGGCCGCCCTTAAAGAAGAGGCTAAGCGACTACATGAGGATCAAATTGCACAAGGGCCGATTGTTGTTGCTCGGCGTAGAGACCAACTGGCAGCCTCTGCTGCAGCACGGCGCAGCGCGGTCTTCCAGCCCGGTAGCAAAATTGACGCAATTACTCGATATGGTATCACAGAGCCGCCATCAAAGGAAAAAAGCAAAGTAAAGAATGCCGATATGTTCGATGTTGCGTATACTGCCAAGGCCTCGGGAACCTTGATATCTGAACTACTCCAACGCTCAAGCAAGACCCTGACTACAGGTGACCACCAGGTGCATTACTTTGAGACTCAGGCGGTAAGGATCGAAAACCGAATTCTTGAGCTGCAGGATCAAGGGCTGTGGAGCTTGCGGCAGATCCCCCGAGTTGTGGAACCGCGAAGGAGGAAGTGCCATTGGGATTACCTTCTCGAAGAGGCAAAGTGGCTTCGAGATGATTTTAAAGAGGAGAGGAAATGGAAGATTGCTATGGCAAGATACTATGCGATGGAAGTAGCCAGATGGCATCGGATGGGAGACGGGAGGTGTCAGCTGCAGATTGATAGGAAGCGGGTCGGTGTTGTGCCTAAAGGGATACGGGAGGAGCGGAGGGTTGCGCATGTTGAAGTGCAGGATAGTGATATGAATCAACCAACTCCTGATTTAATAGATGGTTGTGGATCTCCGGAAAGCGATGACGATTTTCCGATGGATGACAGACATCATGACACGGATCAGGGCAATTTTGCCCATATTTATGAACCGCCTGCCACTCTTTTCACGCTTTCGCCTGAGGAAACGGTGTTTGCTATGCCAGCCTCAAAGGCAGCGGACGATATTTTGAACCAGTTACCGTTATATGGCCCTCCCGAACCTCCTACTGGACGACATGAGGAGGTCGAGGAGGAATGGATGAAATTACCAGTTGTTGCCATCTCGAAGTATGCAAGTGGGAAACTAGTCATTCAAGAAGAACAAGGTCCCCCATCCAAGAAGAGCAGATACGAATATGAGGAAAACCAGGACCCCTACGCAGACGATTCTGATGAGGATGAAAAACTAGGTGGCGGTAGGTTAATCGGGCGCAGCGAGAGAGATAAGTTACGGAAGCCATCCTTTCTTCCCCCCGAGCAGACGAACGTTGCACTGTTTAAGCCAGAATACAAGCCGATACTACAGAGGGTCCATAGCGCTCATGTTCCGCGCTTTCCTGGTGACTTTCCGCCGCCTGCTTTCTTTGAAAATCGGCACCCAAGTTTGTGGTTGCCGTCTGAAGATGAAATGCTCAAAACTCTTGTTCGAGAATATCACTATAACTGGGGGCTTGTTAGCCAATGTCTCACACTTCCTGGTGACTGGCACTCTGGCTCGGAAAGGAGAAGTCCTTGGGAATGTTTTGAGCGCTGGATTGCCCTTGAGCCCATTCCACCCGAATTCGCCAAGAGTCCACACTTTAAGCCAATCCAGCAACGCCTGGATGTCGCTGCAAGAGTAAACGGGCTGTATGGTAATGTGCCCGGCTCAGCAGGTGGGAGCGGCTCCGGAGGTGTGAAACCGAGGAGGGGGACAGCACCAATCAGGGTAGAGAAACGGAGAAATACACGGAGCTTTGCGCTTATTGAGTCAATGCGAAAGTTGGCGAAAAAGCGGGAAACCAGCGTTAACAAGCAGCAAACCAACAAGAGTACGGTGCCCCTAGAAAAGGTCTTTTTTTCCATATTTGGGGCTGACAAATTATTTAGACCAAGTTGCTGCTGCTATGAAGAGGGCTTCCGAAAGCCAAACTAGCTCCACTCAGCTGAGGACACCACAGTATTTTAGCACGATGAAGTTCGAACGGGAGCAGAAACACCTAGAGCAGAAGAATATGTACAGCCAGCACGTGCAAATGCAGCAGAGTCGTAATGTATGGTTTATGCTTCCTAAGGCTTCTAAGTTTGTTACTAAGATGATATCAGGGCATTCCCCCTCAAGCTCGCATCCCACATCCAGGCCAACACCACGGGCTTGCAAATGGTGTACCGATTCCTGTCCAACAACGAGTCGGTGTCCCGGCCCCACAAGGACCTAATGGGGTCATTCAGGTCCCTCGGGCAGCACCGATGCCGAACGGTACCAACGGTGTTCCAATGAGATCTCTTCCAGCGCAATTGTCTCAGGTGCAGACACAACGCTACACTCCTGAACAGCTTGTCCACCTCCGCCGGATACAGCAGCAGCATGCTGTCGCGGCGGCCGCGGCATCACAAAGCTATCCATCTTCCAATGCACTTGGGGCCCAAGGCTCACAATCCAATGCACAAAGCATGCAAACGATACTTCAGCAAGCCCAACAAGCAGCCCTCGGCCAAAGTCAGCAAGTCAGCGTGAACCAGCAAGCCCCTCAGCAAAAACGTATCATCCCCCCTAGAATTAATAACGGCCAAATCTCCGCTCAACTACCACTGCCACTGCCACAACAACCGCAATCTGCCCCACAACAGCAACCCCAGGATTCCCGGAACAAAACAGAGTAGCCTTGCCGAATTCACCACCCCCGTCACGCCATCTGAGAAATTCATCGGCTTGCAAAAACCATTCCCCGATGCCATCCTGTCTTCGCGCCCGAACATCGTTGTGGCGTACATGGGGTTGTAGGGGTGATAGCCAATTCAAGAGTTTCGTCCTTTTATTCACGTTCAACCCATTTAATCTTGTCTATTCTATTTTTATTTTTATCTTCTGTTTTATTTTCTCTCCTCTTTTCCAATCCAGTTCGACCCACTTTCGGCTTTTTTTGCTCCAGGGCGGTTAACTTTGTTTTAAAAAAACACTTAGTCACATTTAGTCACGGGTGGGGGCCTTTTTCTTTCTTTCCCTTGTTGAGATTTCCTTATGTTTGGGTGGGGTTTGTCCGTTTGTTCCGTTTGTTCTTTTTTCCTCTTACTTCTTGTTCATGCTCATTAGGGTTTTTTTTTGCGTGGAGCTTGTGTGGGAATTGTAAGTTTTTTTCGCTGGTTTCTCGGTTTGCACCTGATTGGTATGATTTGTGAGATTTGTGTGCCTGTTTGTGTTCTTCCGTTTGTGGCTCGGAGGGGTGGGGGGAGTGACGATGATGGGGCGGCAGCGGCGAGGTTTTTGTGCATATATACTTTATTCCAGGGTAGATAAAAGACAATGGAACGGGTAGATATTATGGGCTCACATTTTTCCCCTCACATTTTTTCGCCCCCTCTCGTCATGTCTTTTCGTATTTCTAGTGGGGGCTAGGATGCTAGTTAGTTGGCTCTACGGCGGTATATAAGAACAAAAGTCCAACATCAAAAATCCAGCCATGGCAACCAACTTGGCAACCAAATGCCAAGCTGGAAGTGATAAATATGTTCATCCTGCGAACTGCATTATCGCTTTCAGGGTCAGAAGTGATTATTCGGCTTGCGTGATTATTATGGCTTCCTGCCAAGAAACCCATGCCATAAACTACCCATAAATCTATTATTATCAGGGTTGGCAATTGATACTTTCCGCTGCATATCTCATACTTCCTAATCAGTGCAGAACCTGGAACACGACCACCACTACTACTTACAAGACAGAATTTGTACAACCAGCGCTCACCCTACTTTGGATTTGTTTAAAAAAGAAGGCGGAGGACGGGATCATTAGACTCAGTTTTGTGCAGGGCAAACTACCTGGAAGGGCTTGGGCTATGCTTTGATCACCGATAGAGTTCGTCACGGAGCAAACCGGGGACCTCCGGGGCCCTAAAAACGACTGGACCCCCGGCCCGATTCCCCACCCCACCCCGTCCAGTCTGTCGGTCTTCGTGTGAGAATGGGATGGACTACGGCTTATAGTCTCTCTTTTTGGCGGTGCTAGGACGACGGGCTACGCCCCGGAAGGTCAGGACCGGACTGGCTATACTCTTCAGAGTTTTATCGAGCGTAATGGAGGTCTATGGTTCATTCTAGTATAGTACTCATCCGAACCTCCCCTCGTCCTAGGATCAAGTTGAGCACGGCGAAACTCATACCCTGAAGGATGGGATGATGGTACGCTCTAGGTTTTGCTGCCTAGCTAATATATTATTCACAGCACACAGCTATGCAAGATTTATAACGACAGAAAACGGCACAGTAAGATGATAGAGTAAAGGATAAAAGGAAAAATATAAAAATAATACAAGTTCAATGCTATCTGGCTTTATAAATCCACTGCGCTGAAACTTTGTTGGGGCTTGCCACCCTTTCAACCAGACAGTCGACCCCTCACCCGTATGTCGAAGCGAGTGACACACCATGAATTTGCCCCCGAATCAGGTCCAATCTCCGATAAACTCCAGTACTTGTTCTCCATGATACCCGCAGTAGTGATTTGAGCTTTCTTTGCTCCAATCCTCACACACCCACAGGGCAGCAGCAGCAGCAGAAACCTCCACTCCAACCCCCCACTCTAGTCTTTGAGAACGGCGCACGCGCAAACGCGATAAATGACGGGAGGACTCAACCCGACGCGCCCCTGCCCACTAAACTCAACCGTCTGGTCATGGCACTTGTTTTTCTTATCACAACTCCGGGAGTCAAATACCTCGATCACACTCGGATTCTCCAACCGGAAAGTGAACGTAGAAAGCGGGTACCTTCTCCAATCCTCCGGTAGGCAACCCACATACTTAGATATATCCTCGTACCTCTCGACCGCACTCTTGAACTTGGCATCGCCATCTGGATTCCTATCGGAGTCAAGTACGTGTATCATCGAATCGAGCAGTTCCTGTATTCCGGCCACGTAAGGGTTTCCCGATTTATACTTTCCACTGTCGTCGTACATGGCGTGCCTGGCATTGACTAGTTCCTCTTGTATCAGTCGCACATTGTGCTTTCGGAGATCGGTTGGCTTCATCCTTTTATCGTCGACCGTGTTGAGTGTTTCGGGGGTGTTTTCACTGGGATCGCATCCCTCGCCCGAGGGGGGCCCTTCGACAATGTATGGAGGTTCTGTGCCCCCGAGCTCTCCTTTGACTTCTATGGCGAGAAGCCTATCTCCCGGACGATACCAGAGCTCTAGCCTCCGGGTGATTGTTATTGGCTGGATCGGCGGTTGAGTTTTTTTCCCCTGTGGGAATGGCCGAGGCTGTTCAGGAGGGGGGGGAGGAGGAGGGGCTGATGAGCTCGATTGTCCTGCCGTATCTTGTCGGGACGACCCCAATCTGAGCTTTTTGAAAAACCGCCCTGCAGAAACTTCTGCCGAGAATGTAGCGAGCAGGAGGAGAAATAAAATGGGGGATATAAAATGTCTCGGAACCATCGTTGTTTTTTTCCTTCTTATGGCCCATGCATTACAAAGGGTGTGAAGCAAGTCTTATATCTGATAATATCTCCAGAGCTGGCACATGCTCAGTGGTGGGACCCCTTGCTCAAATATCGGACCGAACATTTTCCGGTGCCAATCTCATATATCTCACCCGGTAGGGAGTCCTTGGTCACAAAATATCACCCCTCCCCTTCCAGGTGCAGATCCCCCGGGCACCCCGATCTCAGGATAGAGCAGTACCCCATCAGCGCCGTCATGAAACGAGAATTTCGGGAACCCGCTATCTGAAGGGAATTATCCCGGTAACATCAAACATCAGATGGTAGTTCAACTGTCCAGCTCCATTCAGCCAAAGCCTCCTTAGCAAACCTACTATACCAATGCTTGAGTAACTCACCAATAGAAACAGCCCCGAGGTCACCTGTTGAGCAATCAGCAATCCACCTAGCGAATACCACAGTGGGCCCTTCCAGGCACAGTACCCTAAGAGTGAAAAATTAGGCCAAGTGTAAACCTCCCACTACCCACCATTCTTCGCTAATCTGCAGCAAATTTTTCATTTTTTCCGGCATGCACTCCAAGTTAGTGGGTTAGCGTTTTCCTAAGACAAAGCTAGAACAAGCGAGAAGCAGGGGAAAAACGCCGAGGGCCCCTAACTCTTCTAGCCGCGAGGGAAATACCGGTGGAAGAGGGTCTACTAAGGTAGAGGAGACGCCGAGGGCCCCTATCCTGCGCTCGAATTGTCTCCCAAGTTTCTGTGGCGAGGCCCAGACAAGGATGTCAACCACGCCTTGTTCATCTGACCGAGCTTATTTCGACAACGTTGCGCTATTTAGTGGGTTAGAGATGCCGTGGGGGATGGTGAGACACTGGGAAGGTATATCTTCCTTCTCGGATTTTCGAAGGAATGTGCGTTAATTATCTGCCTCTATACGGAGGAAACTTCACTCTGGCTTCCTCTTTGATTAATATTACTGCATTAGATGTGCCCCAAGAAAATTCTCATAGCTTTCGTTATGCATTTGACACTGGTAGGCTACTTCTCCCGTTACGTCCTTCTCCGATTCTAGTGAGTGCAAACTATTCCCTTTAGCTTACCAATTTTACTAGCCATCATGCCAAAAGAAATTTAGCTTTCATCCCCTTACCTCTTAGAAATGCTCCTGTCTAGTCCGACCAGGCCTGCAGTTGGATGAAGATGTCATGAGCTTCCGGATCCTAGCAGGGGAGCCAAAACCACCCATAGTAAGTATCTCATTACCAGGTGGACTATGGTGGAAGGTAATCCAACCCGACAGCCGAGAAATACAGACCCCGTTTGTCCGGAAACTTTCAACCGAACAGAACTCTAAAGCTATTAGAACACCAAGGATTCTGCCACGCACCCCCTAGACCCTAACGTTCCTCAATCACAGTTCTGGGAAACGCAATCACGCCCATAGTAAATTTACACGCAAGCCGTGAAGACTACCATAGGTAATTGCATGCCGGAAAGTGCCACGCGTCCTCGGGGTCCAAGGGCAGAAAGGGACCGAGGTTCCTCTTCGAATTGGAAGAGAGTGCAGGAGCGGAGAACAGCGAGAAGGGCGAGTAAAAACGTGACATTGTTGGATTTTATTCACTGCGTTCGCAATGACTTTCCTTATATTGCTCATCCGTGATTCGCGAGCTCCGACTTATATTGCTTCTCCTACCGTGCCCTCCGCAGACGAATAATTACCCAACCAACTAAGCCCGGGAGCGTGGTGAGGGTCGAAATCAGTGCGAATACAAGCCACACCACCGGCCAAAGACCTAGGTGCCCGCGGGAGGGGGGGGGGTGTAATAGTGCGATATTAAGAAAACCGCTATATAGTACGATACTATCAGAAGCAGGCATGGTAGATATCTAATACCCGGTAGGTTGTAAACTATTATAGACCTGAGCAGCTCGAGGAGAGACCCTGCGGGCACTGGGGTGTCAGATCGGTAGGGCCGCCTTCCAACGTGTAGCTACAGTTTTGCCTACTTCATCCCATCCCCACCGCGCACTGTGCTGGATCCGGCCTTGAGTCTCTTGCTCACACCCCGTACAGGGCGAAGCACAAATGTTTCCTAGGATGGTGAGATACGGTATCCACAGCCCGCCACCCCAACGCCCTGCTTTGCAGCCTTGGGAGCAAGCCCGACCTTGCTCTCCAAGGATCTATATACCGTGGAATACCAAAACTTACCAGACCTCGTTGCGACATCTTCGGGTTCCTGTCTTAGCCATCCGAGAGAAAGCAGCAACAATATAACACTTCCTCCACCATTTATGCTACATTCAGGAGCCTTATCCCCCCAATACCCGAAAAACCTCCATCCCCTATATACAACAACCCCGCTAAACAATCACCGATCCAACCCTCCTTCCTTACCACTACGGTATCGTGCTATCATGTCTCAAGCGGCGAAACCAAATCCAACCCGGCGAAACCAACAACAGCCACCCTATCCTCACCCCCACATAGTCTACCGATGCCCGAGTGCAAACATTCCAACCCAAAAATCCCCACCCCAGCAAAGAGAAAAAAACCAACCACCGTACGATATATATGCACACAAATTCCCGCCCCGACTGATCCCCCCCCCCCCTAGTACAAGCACAAGTCCGATAACCCCTCCAAATATGATATCATAGCACCAAAACCCCATCCCCACCACCCCTACCTACCTACCCGCTTAATAATCCCCAGTTATATATATATTATCCGCGATCCAAGATTCCTTCCAACCATGGATGCATGCATGCAGGCTAATCTGAATCCCAACCGCCCATAGCGCTATGGTATGCTTAACTTAACTTTTTATCCGAGATCTACTGTGCAGCACTGTACCGATATAAGAACCAAATATAATAATAATATTATATATATCCGAGGGGGAATTTACCGGCTTTTTAGCCCTTAACTTGACTATGAAAACTGCCGCGCAATTGCGTGACCCTAACTTACCGGTAACTTATCATACATTACCGGTATTTTGCCCCTCCTTCTGGCGCTCAAGTGGGGGAAAAAATAAAAATAAAAATAAAAATGAGGGATGAAGGATGAAAGTGCAAGTGCACTGATGGATAATAGGACGATATTATCGTATCATAGAATATATTATATCATACAGTACCAACGCCCGAGTCACGTTACGACACTAGGACCTAGCATTATGTCGGAAACTTCGTATAAGAAAGAGTATGCTTGTAGAATAAGGATTAGGAATATTCGTTGTCGCTTGTGTACATAACTACTTGGGTACCAGAGCATGGTACTTATACCTCTGAGAGGTATCTATATACAGTAGTAGTGAGCGAGCTCCCACTATACCTAACCGGGTGTGCTTCCGTCACATTGAAGCCATTATTCCAACACATTAGGATGTTGGCTATCGAGTGATATTCAATGATGCAACGCTCGCGTGTTGAGAATGACTTATCATATCGTACATGACTGGTGTGATTGTGGAAGTCGATTGGTCCGATCCTTTTGGTTGGTGTATATATATTGACTGCCCGGTGTCGGGAGCGCTGTACCCTACGAGTACCGCAGTGGGTGAGGGTTTCGTTTGTCTACGACCACAGGGCACAGGGTGGGCTTCCTTGGAACACCGTGCATCCATAGCTTGCCCAACTAGCATGTGAGAAGAATAAAGTTAAGGTTTACACACACACAAACACCAGGAAGCAAAAATTACCGAATACTCTATTCAAAGACGATACTTTTCTCCATTTCCACTCTTTCCTTCAAGCAGGATGGGGTCGAACCACTATGTATTTATTCCCCACCCATTTATCCATCAAGCCCCCCTGCTCACTGACGCCGTAATCACTACTAATCGCACAACCAACTAGCCTTATATAAACAAACACGATAATAACAGAAAGAAAAAGGAAAAACATCAGAAAACCAACAAAACAGTTAACAAAAACAAAAGAAACCCTTCAAAAATCTAACAAAAGACAACCGAAACAAAACAAGCTTAACTACAAACCCCTCCTAACCCTTGACCTCCCATCACCACCCCCACTACTGCTATCCTCCCGATCACTTCCCCCCAGCCCAGGCATCGATGAACTACCCGGTATACTAGGATGCATACCCGGATAATAACTCGCCCCAGGTGGAAAACCAGCCGTTGATCCAACGTTTCTGTTCAGAGCGTTGGATCTCCGGTGCGGTAAAGTGGTAGATGCTGGTTCCAGGAATGATGGCGAGGGGGATATATTTGCTTTATAGGAGGAAGTGGTCGAGTACAATGGGACTGTAACACGCGGGTGGGGGGAGGAGGCAGCAGATAGGGATGAGTAAGAGGGGTTAATGTCGCGGGCGTAGCGAGGGGGGTTATGATGTTCTATTTCTGATGATGCGATCATTCGAGGATCCCGGGTTTGACGGCTATATGGCCGATCCAGCCGCGGTGGAGAAGTTGTGGAGGAGTGTGAGATTTTAGGGGAGGAGTTGGCGGAGGATGAGTAGCCCGGCGGGATGAAATTGCCGTCTCCTAAGAAGCCCGGCTCTCCCACATTGCCAAAGCCTAATCCATACACTCCTGTTGCGCTCCCACTTCGGTTTCGTGTTTCGCTCCCACTGCGTGCTCTGCTCACGCTTGGGCTCCGGTGGGGTCGCTCGCTACGGGCTGGACTCGGTTTTCGCTTACCCAATTGTCGTTGCCTTTCCATTTCCATCATCTCCCGCTGTATCTCCCGCTCCCTCTGCATCTCCCGCTCCCGCTCCCGCTCCATCACTCGCTTCTCAATCTCCTGTTCCATCGCCTGGTGTCTGTTCCATGCCTGCCACTCCCGTTCTTCCATTTCCACCAACCCATCCCGCCTCGATTCCGCCCTTCTAAAGGCCGCCAGGGCCCGTTCCACCAATACCTCGTGAGTAACTATCTCATCCTCCTCCGGCTCCGTATCAAAATCATTTCTATCTATCCCATGCTTTCCCACGTAATTGCCCAACACCTCTTCCACATCATTAATCAAAAGTCCAGTATCGATTAAACCCGGTTCAAATCTCTTGTGTACTAAGTCGGTCCTCGTCCCCGCCAACTTCGATGGTCCATATCTTTTCGTCAACGGAGGTCGCGGAGAGACCATCTCTAGACCGCCTCCTCGGAAAAAGCATTCTCGATCGGTTTGTCCATAAAGCTGGCGTGGGCGAGAATGCAGGTTCCGCTGGCCCCGATGAGCCAGAGAACCGTGGTTATGGGAGAAGAAAATATGCCAAGGGGAACAGCTACAACCAGAAGAGCAGTGTAGAGTTGGGAGGTGGTAGCGTGAATCGGGCCTAGAGAAAAAACAACCGTTAGTAGGGGCTTTCCTCTTGCAGATTACGGTACTTTTTTTTCAGCAGGTGAAAGAGCAGGGATTCCTGCAGCCCTGATCGAGAGCCAAGACGTTGCTAAAAATAGCGAAAGGGAGAAAAACAAAAAACTCGAGGCTGAACAAGATACGGTATCATAGACGGAAACGAGTACCGGTAAAAGAAGGTAAGGATACGTACCGATGTCCAAATCTCTGCCACCAAGCCGACCAATCCCCCACATACCTCCAGCAACGAGGAGAATCACAAAGAGCAGCAACAGGTTTGTCAACAGCGAGTAAATGCTGAGCATAACAAATACAACAGCATAGTTGCTAGAAAAGTAGCCTAAATTGTAGCTTGCACGGCTCTGAACCTCACCAAAGTTTTCGGGTTTGGAGAGACGTTTGAAATCGAAGAATTCACCGATGGGGCGTAGGTTGGAAAACCGATTAGCAAGCGGCATGCGATTGCCCTCCTAGAAATTCCAATCGTTAGACTATCGGTATTGCTTTTTTTTTTCTCTCTCAGCCCCATGAGAGCTCGCGGAGAACTCACGGTGAAACGGCCTAGGTTGAACCTATCCGTGATAGCAGATATAGGAAAGGAAATTCTAGACATGGTGATGATTTTCGGCCTCCTTGGAGAACCTTCGACGATCGCTTTTGGGGGGGGGGGGGGGGCGGCTAGAAGGCCACACACGAACGAGTGAAAGAAAGGGGAGCAGAAGCGGTGGAAGGGAGAGGGTTAAAAAATAACCTCTCTCTGGGATCAAGATCTCGCTGGAGCCTGGCTAATCGTCAGGATTGGACGGCTGAATTAGGGAGTTCGGGAAAAAGTGTGTGGGAGGGGTGATGGATGTGAAAGATGAGTTGAGCTGTATGTAGAGATACGTGTTCGAAGTGGGTGCAGGAGTTGGTGGTGGAGGGTTTCCAAGAAGTTTTATCTGCAAGCGTTGGACCAATTGCGGGTGGTAGAAGTGGTGAAGAAAAGGGGGGCCGAAAGGAAGGAGGGAAAGAGCAATCTTTTATGAGGCGTCGGCACCGCCACAGGTGATACTGTATCCGTTAATGTGCGAGGGTTGGAGAGAGGTGAAAGGATTGTGATACGGTATGCAAGGGTATTATACAATCTTTTCTGCACGAGTATCGACAAGGCATGCCAGTTCTAGGGCAGCTCGGGTACGACGAGTATGCTGGCAGTAATTATATGAAAATTCCGCACTCTAATGATATCCCGTCTTTCGCAGTGTCCCAAGCCTCACAAGTGTCTTTAGGGAATAGAATTACACCGAGTCCGAAGAAAACGACTCCCCGATACGTGTCGGAACGAACCCTTCAATCGAGTTGCCATCACTCAGCCACTGTGGAGTTCGCGTCCAGAACGCAATCCTGGTATCATACCACGGTATACCGTACTCCCATACGATACGAAGACATCAAAAGCACAATACCGTAAGGCAGGCACAGTCACGAACAACCCACGTAAGCCTTTGCACTCGAGTATCATACCCAAGCGCGGTGTTCGTACTCGTACTCGAGCAGAACTTAGGCAACAAGAACCCACCACGCCCATCATCATCATCACAATCATCTCCATCTCAACCCCATTCGAAGATGCCCCCATGAATGCAATCCAGAGCCCCTCTTCACCTTCAAAACCCCCACATCCTCGCCTATTCTCACTTAAATCCTTATAGGTCGTACACCTGCACAGGTACCGGTACTTTTTACGAACCTTTGATCTATTGGTCGGGCAAATTTTTCAGGAGAAGGGCGGGGATTTTTGGAACCTTTTCGCCTCTCCACGAATACCGGTAGGCCTACTCGAGTAGGTTTAGAAATGCCACGTAGACGCGCTTCCATGCAGTCTTCCTCATCTCTGCATGAGTTACGAGTAATATCGGTAGCGGTAAGAATCAAGAACGGGAAGGCCGGATGGTTAGGTTAGGCTACGAGTAGAATGGAGGCCTTTATTGCGAGAAGAAATTTTCAATCCCGATATCAATATCGACAATGTACCAGTACTATGCCCGTACAGTAGTGTAACGGCGGCTATCGATGCCTGTGTCCTGTCCTCACCCAAGTGCCGTGAAGCTATCGATAATACAAGTAATGATAATAATTCCCATCACTAGAGTTCTCGATTAATCCAGATGTTACGTACAGCACAATACAATGCCCCCAATCCATCGGTCTCGATTCTAACCGTCTCGATGGCAATCTGCCCTACGCCTCGTGAGTACTTAGGGTACGGTAGGGTACCGGTATTCGAGTACGAAATGTTAACGACAAAGCCAAAGATGCCACATAACGGCACTTGTCGCCTCGATATCGGTTGGTCAGATCTTTTTGCCCAATGCCCTTTGCTGCCTTGAGGATTGCAGATGAAGGCTCGATAATGAGGAAGGAATAGCCTCCTTTTGCTTTGGCTGCCTTGCGGATATGCAGTGCTGGCAGCACCTGGATAGGTCACATGACTTGCGTTGTTCTTGAAGAAGTTACTGTATGCTCGGATGGAAATGAGGGAGGACAACAATGCAGTATACGTACCTGACAGCAGTGCTTTCCAACCACGGAATCGATCTCCAAGTTGCCAACCAGTGTACTCGAGTACTGTACTCGAGAACTGTAAGTTACGGTACACCTTCCTGCTTGCGGTAGGTATCGGCTCGGGTAAACAGACTCTAAAGACCTCTCTTCTTATGAGGAACGTACACTGTGTACTGTACTAGTAGTACAGCACCGGTTGTTGTACGGGGAACTTCAAGCCTTCCTCCCACCGTACCTTTTCGAGTGAGGCACGACAGTGAGTGCGCATGAGGCGTTACCATACCGGCAGAAGGCCCGCAAGAATCTGCGGAGGAGTTAATTGAGGTTAAGCAGCCGAATATATCCCTGTTTGTTCGGGCTAAGAATTACATACTCCTGTACTAGTACACATACAGCATCAGAACAAAGTTAGCGGACAGTTAACTGAGCTAACCCGTAAAATAACCCCCCCCCGTTTGTGCCAAAACATCTCCTTGGGTGCTAGGGCAAGTGTCAAGGATAAAGTTTTCGCCCATTTTATTTAGCTTAACCCGCAAAATAATCCCTGTCATGTACGAAAACATCTCTCCTGGTATCATACTTGCACTGTAACAAACATACAATCGGTGGGCGTTCGATAGCCCTGTAACCGCATTCCCACTTTCGCCTCAACTTCCAAGGCTGTGCCCAACCCAAATGCCCGGAATAAAGACCCAATTAATAGGAGTTTTCAGCCCTCTACTCCCGGCAAGAACGAGTGAGAGTGCCAAGACAAAATGGTTCCGGTACTCGTGGCCCACTTTATCCTCTGAAACATAGAACAACTACCTTCGCTCCCTTTTCCTTCTTTGACCCTTTTCCCTCCTTCTCCCAGCAACACAGCAGCGGCAAGCAACGGGAAACCGACAATCGATTAATCATGAGGTCCCCATTCCTCATCCTCACGCTTATAGCGGGTCTCGCGACTTTTGCGTTTGCGTGGTCTAAAGAGGGTATGTTGTTGTCGCTGGTGCTGCAGGGCAAAAACCAATCAATACTGCTGGATGTTGACACATATACTAGATCACGAAATCTTCCGCCTCCATGATGAGGTTCAACTTCACGAGGGGAAGGATACCACCTTCTATGGTAACATCCCTCTCTCCTCTCCCCCTGCTTAAGCTCCTAACTAACCGATCCCCTACTCGAACAGACTTCATCGGCCTAAAGAATGGCCCCTCAGCCTCCCAATCCGACATAACCAAAGCCTACAAGAAGAAATCCATTCGCATGCACCCGGATAAACACAAGCCCAAGCCCCCGCCGGGTGTAACCTACACCAAGCAGCAACTCGCCGAACTACACAAGCAAGCTTCTGAGCGCTTCGCTCGTTTCCGTCTCGTAGTTGCCATCCTCACCGGCCCAGGACGCGAGCGCTACGACCACTTCCTCAAGAACGGGTTTCCGAGATGGCGCGGGACTGGGTATTACTATTCGCGGTTCAGACCCGGCCTGGGGAGCGTGCTCGTAGGCTTGTTCTTGTTCTCCGGGGCCATGCATTACGGCATTCTCTGGTTGAATTCGAAGCGCCAGAGGGAGTTCATGCGCGAGTATATTAAGAATGCGAGAACCGCAGCATGGGGCAAAGGCGGGATTCCCGGGTTGAATGATGTCCTCGAAGCCGCCGCCTCCGGCAGCAGTGGCGGGGAAACTACCGGCGCAGAGCAAAAGCTGAACAGAGCGGAGAGGCGCGCGGGCAAAGGAAAGGCTGCCAAGGAATCTTCCAAGCCCGGGTCTTCAACCCCATCTACCCAACACACGACCAAGCGCCGGATCCAAGCCGATAATGGAAAGGTCCTCATCGTCGACAGCGCTGGATCCGTCTACCTTGTCGAGCAAGATGAGAACGGGAAAGATGTCCACCTGATGCTCGACCTCGACGAGATTGAAGGCCCAATGCTCAAAAACACTCTACTGGTTACACTGCCCTTGTGGATATTCGACAAGGCCTTTGGAAGGCTCATTCCCGGGCGTAATGCTGCTGCCGATGGGGATGGAGCACACAATAGCGAGGAGGACGCTGATGAGGACGAGGAAGTCGTCACCAGCTCCGCCGGCGAGGAGGTCGTTATTAAGAAAATGACCAAGAAGAAGGGTGTTGCGAAAAAGGGGGAGAGGAGCGATGGCTTGCCCAGGAGGAAAACCGCAGCCAAGAGGCCTGCAAAGAAGTAGTTGTTCTCTCTACTTTGAGAGATTTTTTCTTTCTTCTTTTTCCTTTGTCTACTTAAAAACAAAATGGGTGCTTTGTATCTGTTAGAATGGCTATTGTTCTTGTTGCTATGTGCTGCGATGGGAGTGAGAGCTGTGTGCTGTCTGGGTGGTGGAATCGTTCGGATGATATCATACAATCAGTGCCTTTGAGACCCTGCATATGTTTGCCATGATCCGCGGATCGGCGAGATTTAACTTAATATCCGTAAACAGCAACCGTAACTACACAACACCCTCCCTAAAGACTGTAGACTATAATAAAAACGAGGGGAGGGAAGTGTGTTGTGAAGAGACGTGAATGTAAAAAAAAACCCCCATCGTTGTGACGGATCCCGCAGTTCGTTCTATTCACGTGGAGCCTAACTGTCAATCCCTGTTTGGGTGTGGTCTATGCAACGCACATTTAGGGCCCGTTTGGACACAAAACGGTTCCGTTCCCCCATGATATTATCATACAAATGATTCGTTTTCAAAACGGAGAGAAAAGGAACCATTTTCACAGTAGAACCGGTTGCCCAATGGAACGGAACGGTCCTATTTTTGCAAAACAGGCTCTTAATCGCATCACAAGGTGACTAACTTAAGCACCGATCTCAATTTTCGAGAGAATACAACTTTATAACTATCATACAGCCCTACTTCAAATTATTTTTCCTATGCTATCTACATATGATATTATACTTGGGAAATTAAAGATCCGTGCGGGGGGGTATTGATATCCATGTTGCAGCCATGTATTTTCTTCGTCACCGTCCGAATCATTGATTTGTGCCCAGGTACTGTAGCCTATTAATCGTTATAATCCTCTACCCCTACCGCTCCCCCAGGCAATAAACTGGCTTCTCCGGGGGGGGGAACTCAGGACAGGAGCTAATTTACAATAATTTATGATACCCCCGCGCTATCCACCCCCCCTCCCGTAAAGCTTTTAACCTTGGCCACGGATGCTCCTGGCTCACCCACAATCCACCACAACCCACGCTACCATTCATGGGGGATCACTCGCTATTCCGTAACACCTCACCGTTAAACTATCGCCCTCCCCGATACTACTTACGTGGCCGCGCTCATGGCCGCGCTCCCATCCGTGTTCTTTCTCCCCGGTTGGGCGCGGTTGAGTGGATGGGTTGGTGATGTAGTGCTTAACTTGCCTGGACCTCGCGCGCCCGTGATGTTGAACAGCCTCGGTTACGTTGACCGGCGGCGGCCCGGGTAGAGGTGGTCTGGTTCGATCTGGTCCGATTGGTTGAGTAGGGGAATGGCGGTGGGGTTTGATTTGGGTTTTTTTGTTTGGGGGGGGGGGGTGGGATCCGAGAGGAGGCGGGGACACTGGGAGGTTTTGGGGAGTAATGTATGCTACCATTAGTAGATCCCAGGCGGAATACTATGGAATCATTCCTCTCATGGAAATGGAGGGTCTCATTCCGTGGGAGGCTGGGTTTTCGGCGCGCCCTGCGGCTACGAGTAATGGTATCCCGGGGCGTGATTTAGTCATTCCGTGTGGCCTTGTCGATATATCCGGACGATAAACTTAAAGCTTAAGTGTGTACTGTAATGACTAGGGAAGTATACAATACGTACGAAACGGGAGCAAAAAAGCAGGGAAGGGGAAAGGGAAAGAACAGAATCTAGTACAAGGTGTGGAATAAGCTTTTAGACTGGGGGCGGGGGGAAGGGGCACCTGATGCCTGAACAAGGCACGAAAAAAGTAATGGACAAGGGGTGGTGGTGCTGGCCGGGATGCGATAGACCGGCTAAGAGGACACTACAGCCTGATAGAGAGAGACCTATGGCGATGTAGCCAATCAGCTAACATTTATTTATTTACCCGCGGAAGCCGGTGGCGGTCGTAACTATAATTCACCATTTCTTAGGGAGGTATTCGGCCCTGCTGGGAGGTTATTTAGTATGATATATACCGGGTTTCCATAGGTACTGTGGCTTGCCCTGCTGGGTAGACACACGTTGCGCATTAGACTATGCTCCCTGGAAGGTATAGTACTAGTACAGTACAGCGAGTGTCTGGGAGGTGTTTTTTTGTATTAAATAGCCTAGCTGATGAATGGGTTTATCTCGTGAGAGCTAGAGCTGGTGAGGGAGGAGAAGGAAGTAGGCGTAGTCTTCACTCAATTTTTGGGTGGTAGTGAAAGCCTCTGACACAAGTGAACAATGCAGGAACAGTGTCACTCGACAGAGTTGTGGGTCTTGGAAGTTTCCTACAACGCAAATGTACCAGGACCCCACAACTTTCCTCCCCCCCGCCCAACTAAGAAACGTGAGAGCAGGAAGGAAGCGACGGAATTTAGGGGGAGAAAAATAAAAATCGATATCATGAAAAGTACAGTACAGTAGACAGAACGGCGAACCCCCGAGCCGGGAAACGACGGACTGGTTGAGTACGACAGAGGTCCAAAACATGGATTCGACTTCCCTTTACAAGCGCGATTAAATTTTGATAGTTACATGATATATCCCCTTTTATACCCTACCGTCACCAAAATCCGTGAACAGGGAGTAATAAACCTTCGATAGCTAAAGTTAGCAAACACTCTGTTTCTCGAACTTAGGTTTTAAGACTCACCAAGAATGAAGTCCTAAGATGGTAATGTCGAACGAGAGGACGTTACACATGGACCCTTTTGGAGGCTGGAAAAAGAACTGAAGGGGGGGGTGGTGATATCGAGAGTAGCGAATGTATCAGTAATAAGGCTAATGCAGAAGCCGGGAGTCTTAGAGCTCAAACCCTAGGGCGGCGGGAGCGTTTGTGCCCAGGAGGTCTGAAGCGGGTGGGTTACGCGGGGCTGTAGCCCGCTAGGCCTGGAAGTCTAACACGCCGGGACTGACATCATCCTGTAGCAGCTTCACAACTGCCTCGTGGCCGCCCTCAGTGGCCCAGCAGAGCGGTGTTCGGCCGCCTTTATCTGGAAAATTGGGGTCAACACCTTTCCGCCCCAGTAATAACTTTACTATTCCCACGTATCCGAATTGGGCAGCTTGTAAGAGGGGTGTTTGACCCTGATCTGTTGGCGTGTTGGGATCAATATCTTCCCGTTCTAATAGCAGTTTCACAGCCCCCTCATGGCCATTTTTGATAGCATACAGAAGCGGTGTCTCGCCCCATCGCGATGGTTTGTTAGGGCAGACGTCCCTCCTCTCTAGTAGCAGCTTTACTATTCCCGTGCGCCCAAGTCGGGCAGCCCGCAAGAGGGGTGTTTGACCCCAATCCGTTGGTGTGTTGGGGTCGATATCTCGCCGTTCTAATAGCACCTTCACAGCCCCCTCATGGCCATTTTCGGTGGCATACAAAAGCGGTGTCTTGCCCCTTTGCGATGGTTTGTTAGGGAAGACGTCCCTCCTCTCCAGCAGCAGCTTTACTATTCCCGCGTACCCAAGCTGGGCAGCTCGCAAGAGGGGAGTTTGACCCCGGTCTGTTGGCATGTTGGGGTCGGTATCTTCCCGTTCCAACAGCAACTTTACAGCGCCCTCATGACCATTTTCGGTGGCATGCAAAAGCGGCGTCTCGCCTCCTCGCGATGGTTTGTTGGGGCAGACGTCCCTCCTCTCTAGTAGCAGCTTGACTATTCCTACGTCCCCAAGTTGGGTAGCTCGCAAGAGGGGTGTTTGACCTTGATCTGTTGGCATGTTGGGGTCAATATCTTCCTGCTCTAATAGCAACTTCACAACCCCCTCATGGCCACTTTCAGTCGCATAGAAGAGCGGCGTCTCGCCCTCTCGCGATGGTTTGTTAGGACAGACGTCCCTCCTTTCTAGTAGTAGCTTTACTATTCCCACGTGCCCAAGTCGGGCAGCTCGCAAGAGGGGTGTGTAACCCTGATACATTGAGGCGCCGGTGTCAATATCTTCCCGCTCTAATAGCAACTTCACAGTCCCCTCATGACCACTTTCGGTAGCATACAAAAGCGGTGTCTTGCCCCATTGCGATGGTTTGTTAGGGCAGATGTCTTTCCTTTCTAGAAGTAGCTTTACCACTCCCTCATGCCTATTTTCGACTGCAAAAGAAAGTGGTGACCGGTGGGCTGGACCCAGCCTATCGGGGTCGATATCCTCCTGCCCCAGCAGCAGCTTTACCACTTCCTCGTTCCCATTCTTAGCAGCCCACAAAAGTGGTGTTGCATCCGTGTGATCTTTTCCGTTGATGTCGCAACCCTCGACCTCAATGAACGCAGCTGCAACCTCAACAAGTCCGAACAAAGATGCACAGTGCAGCCCAGTGAACGTGGAGAGAAAGTTGATATCATGGTGACCCACTACTTGCTTCAAAAGTAATCTAGCGGATATGTTGTACTTATAGACCTCACGCTGGTCAAAAAGAGCCAGCGCAAGAGACTTCGCCAAATCCGAAAGACCAATTTTGGCATGGATTCCCCAATATACCGAGGAATATTCGACAAACGGCGCATTGCTGACACTAGGAAAGCGTTGGGTGGAAAGCTCTTTGACCTGCCGGGAATTGAGGTAGGTCAAGCAGGCTTCCGCCATCGTCGAGTGGGCTCCATCAAAAAGGCCAGGCTGAGCAGAGAGGTACTCTTGGAGGGTAGTGTGAATCAATCGGACAGTCGAAGATTCCTTGTCAACGGCCACAAGTCCTTGACAGCATGCTTGTAATGTCCATACTGAGGGGATATTCTCAGTATTGATATTTGTGCACCCGATCTCGACTGCTAGGGCGCGGCACAGCTCGTCCATCGTTAATGGCCTCTCCGAATGAGAGACCCACATCAGAGCGGCCATACCGAGCCTTGCTTTCTCACCACCTTGAGCCCTTATCCGTTTAAGCGTCTCACCGTATATATCACCTAAGCCCAAGCCATCCTTCATCTCGCGAAGCCTTTTCCGCCTGCGATGTATAGTCGGCTCTTGAAGGATAGCGTCGATGCTGAGGGAGACAAGCAGGAATCTAGATGTATCCTTTCATCAGCAGGCAAGGATGGCAGGTTTCCCGGAGGCCGCTGTTCCTACTTACATTTCCGAAGCGTTTTCGAGAATATCTTTCACGATATCTGCCTCCAAACTACTATCCATCGCATCGGCAGTCGTGTCCTTCTTCAGTCTCGCACGGGTATATGTAACGATATCATCCTTGTTGGTCGTCACGGATATAATCTCTAGTGTTCCAGCGAGATACCTCTCAACCTCGTGCCGGACCTGTGGCCTTCCGGTGAGAAATATCCGAGTGCCCGGTGAGTTTTGTAGAATCTGTCGTAGTGAACCAAGAACCTCGAGGCGATGCTCTGCCTCACACTCGTCCAGAGCATCGACGCATATGAAGGTGCGCCGGGAAGATGTGATGTCTTGCAACATTTTCACAATTTCCGGAAGCCGTAGTCGCCGGCCACCAATGACTTTCTTGTTACCCGCAAACTCTCTGGCTATTTCTTCGGGGATCTGGTCGAGGCCGCCGACAATCTGTCTCAGCAGAGCCCCTAGCATACTTGCCGCGGTTTGCTCATTCCTGGCAGCGAAATCGAAATAAAAACAAGCAACCGCGACGTCTTCCCCCCCGACTTGGTCACACAAGACGTCGGTTACTAGCGAACTAGTATCACGGCTGGTAAGCATTTCTTCCCTTCATTCATTCGCTCCCCACAGGATCGCCCCCTTTACCTAATATATGTCTTCCCCACACCTGGATCGCCGCAGCAAAAGATAGTCACCTTTTCTGTTTCATCCTCGCGGGTACAATCGCGCCATGCCCGAAATTCTTCCGTTTGCAGAAGCCAGTCCCCCACATTGTCGAGCCGGTGAGTTCGTACATCTTGGTGCCGCATGCTGGGCTCAAGTGGAGATAGCCAAGTTAGGATATCAGGCCGATCATCGGCGACAGTGAAGTTATTCCACACCGTGTTCAAAGAATTGATGTTATTACTATATTGAGAAATCGAGACGTTTTCCGTCTTTCGCCGCTTGAAAGGTTGTGCCATGGTTCTGGTGCGCTGGTAGGGTCTACAATGGGTGAGTATTGATGAAATTCTAACTGAAGGAAAAAATCGAGCTAATTTAAAATCCCTGTGGCTGACTTGGGATCCAATTAATTCTCTGGAAAATTGGTGAAACCATTGATGGATGTAGCCACTGTATTCGTATTCCAGAATGCGATCCGTTACCCGCCACAGCAGGGTCGAGCGACTATCGTACCCACACCCAGCGCGGAGGCGTGCAATGCGAGCTAGATTTCATGCACGGCCGCAGGAACTGTCCTCGAGCGCCGGCAATCGAGTGCGACGGCGGGGCCAGCAAGTGAAAACCCCGCCCGCCCTATACGTACTCGGGTATGGAGATAATTTATGAGACGGACAGGGGGACAGGTGGTCCAAGAGCCTATCTGTGCACAACATGGGAATCAGTAAAGCAGCGCTATGTCTTGAACTGGCTTGAATACTCAAGTTCCAAGGTCTAGTTATATTTTAGGTATTATCATAAACCTGTTAACGGCATTTCTATCAGATGTCAACATCAAGTGCAAGCAGAGAAGAAACAGCTATTGAGTGGAACTACTCAGACTATGAGTACCGTAAACTGGAATAGAAGAAAAATATGCTTTGAAGTCATTTTAAAGTGAGTCGTGCCAAGAGGCTGAGATGGTCATGTATATACAAATTATGAAACATGAGACATATAAAATCCAATAATACACTTTTTTTCAATCAATATCGCCAACAATATATTCTCCATCAAGCTCATCCTGGGCAATATCCAACTCTTTCTCCTCCTCCTCATCTCCCTCCACTTCATGATCCTGTTCAACAACCCCTGTATGCACCACTGGCCCTTGCGTCCAGCCCTTCAGCCCCTCAACAAACAAGAAGGTCTCGAGACCCTTGATTGAGATTTCGGAATCTCAACTTCCATTGATTTGAAGAGAGAGACCGACCATGGTAAAAGGCTCTTTCAACCTGACGAGCAGGGTTGAGAGAAAACCTCTTCTAGGCTTCTCCCACTACCAAGGTGCAGAGAATGCATCTTCTCCCAATCATGCTGCCCCAAAGCTTCCCTCCCCCAGACAATATCTCCTCCTTCTCTACCACTACTGTTAGGCATACCGGAAGGCTTAGCCTTCCCTTAGTGAATAAAGACCTATAGTTACCCTACCTTAGGATTCTGAGTTCAAAAGGACAAGCCAACACCCCCCTCCCGCACCAGCATTGGGACGGCGCTACATCGGCAGACGCCGCCGTAGTTGCGTCCCCTCACCAAAGACATAGTCATTGAAGCCCTCCTCGTAACCCCGTATACGTCGCGGCCGTCTGTCCGACCGGATCCCGTTCGCAGGATATATGAGGGAAGACCTTTGGAGAGCTTATGCAAGTGGTTCGAGCCAAATCGGTCGACGTCGCATAAAGTTACTGAGCACTAAAGACGAGAGTCGCGAAGGTGGTCACTAAGTAACGGGACGTTTTTACGGACAATGGTTAAGCAACACATTCTATACTCCACGCTCTCGCGATGAAAGTCGCAGAAGTGAATGGTGTTGTTGGATGAGGTAGTTTGAGAAATCAAA
>Ga0307509_10002832_pt1 | contig 27472 bp, 20 predicted proteins | sample 10_EM_MG_FD_202245 | JGI IMG/M metagenome (GOLD analysis project Ga0307509, IMG submission 202245) | Populus trichocarpa ectomycorrhiza microbial communities from riparian zone in the Pacific Northwest, United States - 10_EM | ecosystem: Host-associated > Plants > Roots > Unclassified | place... | reverse complement strand
GTTGCCGGTGGGGAGGGGGCGCACCCCCGTTCGATCGACGAGCGAAGCGAGTCGGGGGGGAGGGGCCCTACCGGCGTTGCCGGTGGGGAGGGGGCGCACCCCCGTTCGATCGACGATCGCGGCCTGGTCGCGTGGTCCGTCGAGCTGCCGCCGCTGGCCCGCCGCGCCGTGACGCTCGAGTACCGCATCAGGAGCCGACGCGGCGTCGCCGGTGTATGACGGCGGCGTGACCGCCATGGACATGCTCGCGAACCGCGTGCGCAAGAACGCGCGCCACCTCGGCAAGTGGGCCAAGCGCGACGGCGTCACGTGCTGGCGGGTCTACGATCGCGACATCCCCGAGATCCCGATCACGGTCGACACCTACGAAGGCGCGCTGGTGATCAACGATTACCGCGCGTTCGAGCGCGACGACAGCGAGGCGTGGCTCGACGCCGCGGTCGCCGCCGTGCAGGGGGCGCTCGAGGCCACCGAGGTGTTCGTCAAGCGCCGCGAGCGGCTGTCGCACCATGCCGCCGGCGAGCAGTACGAGCGCCAGGCCGATCGCCGCGCGTGGCGCACCGTCGGCGAGGCCGGCCACAAGTTTCGCGTCAACCTGAGCGACTACGTCGATACCGGCCTGTTCCTCGATCACCGGATCACCCGCGCGCGCGCCACCGCCGAGCCCGCCCGCACGATGCTCAACCTGTTCGCGTACACCGGCGCATTCTCGGTGTACGCCGCCGCCGCCGGCATGCAGACCACGACGGTCGATCTGTCCAACACCTACCTCGAGTGGGCGGGCGAGAACCTGGCGCTCAACCAGCTGACCGGCGAGCTGATCCGCGCCGACGTCCGCGAGTTCCTCGCCTCCGCCCGGCGGGCGGGCCGGCGCTGGGACCTCGTGGTCGTCGATCCGCCGACGTTCTCGAACTCCAAGCGGATGGACGGCACGTTCGATATCCAGCGCGATCACGCCGCGCTGCTCGACGACGTGCTCGCCGTGTGCAGCGGTGTGGTGTGGTTTTCGACCAACCGCCGCCGGTTCAAGCTCGAGCTGCCCGACCCCTCGCTCGTCATCGCCGACATGACCCGCGCGACGATCCCGCCGGACTTCCGCGACCAGAAGATCCACCACGCCTACCGCATCACACGCCGGTAGCTCGCGGGCCGGGCGCGTGGCGCAAGAGGCGGCGCACAGAGGTTCGCCACCCGGTCGATCGGTTCGCCCGCTGCCTGCGAGAGATCAGCGCCTGCTACGGATCCGATCGCCGGCTCGAAGACTCGCTGGCCAATGCCGCGCGCATCGCGCGCATCACGGTCTCGGCGGCGATGTCGATCCGCGGCTTGAACGCGACCAGCGCGGCGGCGATCGCGCGCAGGTCATCGGCCGACGGCGCGAGCAGCGGGCGGTGCGCGAGGATGCGCTGCAAGCGGGTCACGATCGACGCGGGCAGCCGTAGATCATCGGGCACCCCATACGTCCGCAGCCGCTCGAGCAGCTGCGCGAACCGCGGCCCGGTCGCGGGATCTCGCCAGCGCAACACCGGCTGGTGCCACAACCCGCTCAGGTAGGTGGCGCGATACGCCGGCTCGTCGGTCAGCGTGCCATCCAGCAGCAGCTCGACCCCGATGTGGGCGACCGCGCGGCGCGGCCCGCGGGCGCAGTTGCCGCGGACGAGCTGCGCGTCGAGCTCGCGCATCAACCCGGTGACCACCGGCAGCTGGTGAAACGCCGCATCGGTCGCGTGATGGAGCGCGATGCCGTCGGTGACATCCGCCTGGTCGGCGGCGTCGATCCGGCCGCCGCACATGGTTGCGAAGTCCGGCAGCATGGCTCCCAGCACGACGCCGGGTGTGGGGGAGCCCCAGCTCGCGACCGCCGCATGACCGAAGAAGTTCACGCCTTGTCCTACTCGCTTTGCGACCGGCCCGCTGGGTTCATGGCTGCTCCAGGATGGAGCGACGACAACGCGGGCCGCGGTGGTTCGACCATTGCTCGGCTGCAGCAGCCTGCGGCACCGTGATCGAGACAGCGCTAGCGATTCACCGACAGGGGAACCGGTGGGCGAAACGTTCGCTGCACGACGATTGGAACGACCTTACCGTGCACGACGATCTCGCAGGGAACGATCCAGGCGGCGTCATCGATCCGCAGCAGCAGCGCCAGATCATGATCGCGCGTCCGGGTTACCCCGAGCGAGTACGGGCCATCGTATGCTCCGACAATCGCTTGGTGGAGCGCCGGATGCTTGAGCGCATCCGCGAGCTGTGTTTCGTCGAGCTCCACGGCGTCAGGTTAACCGGCGCTTACTGGCTGGTCAAGCTGTCTCATTGTAACTACTTGGCTCACCATAGGAGGTACTCGTGGCCACCGTGACGTTCAACGAAGCGATCTCGAAGATCCATGATGCCGCGAAGGAAGCGTTCGACGCCGACCCTCGCGTCCAGGCGATCGGCGTCGCGGGAGATCCGAACCGAGCACACTATCGCGCGGTCCGGAATACCGCCGCGATCCTGCCGATGGCGACCAACGTCCGCCACGCCAGCGAATACGGCGGCATCGATATCACCTACGTGGATGCGCGGAACGATGTCGAGGCGCACGTCAAGCTGCCATCGTCCGGACCGGGAAGCCCGACGGCGGCCAGCTTGGTCCCCGAGCAGCATCGGCGCCGCCCGCTGGTCTGCGGGCTGCAGATCGAGAACTACGACGACGATGTGCGGACCCAGGTGATCGCCGGTGGGCACATCATCGTCGGCACGCTCGGGTGCTTTGTCCGCACCCCGGACGGAAGCATCGCGATCCTGTCCAACAACCACGTGGTCGCCGGCGAGAATCGCGGGCTCAAGGGCACGGATCGGATCTGTCAACCGTTCGGCCAAGCCGACGCGGTGTCCGGGCTCACCGACTACGTCGCGCTCCGGCCGAGCCCGCTCGGGGCACGCCCGGCGCAAGGCAACGTCGTGTTCAACGACGTCGACGCAGGCATCGCGGCGCTCAATAGCAGCATCGGCCATGCGCAGGGTTACTTGCCGGCGCGTACGGGGTTGAAGGGTCCGACGGGAACCTCGGCGCCGGCCAACGGCATCGCGGTGTTCAAGGTCGGCCGCACGACCGGACTCACCTATGGAGAGATCACGGATGTGGGAACGATCGTCGGGCCGATCGGATACGCACCGGGCCCGGTGTGGTTTCAGAACTGCTTCACCGTCGAGGGCCTCGGCGGGACGATGTTCTCGGACCATGGCGACTCCGGATCGGCGATCATCGAGAAGGCGACCGGCGCGGTCCTGGGGCTGTTGTTCGCGGGCAACGGACAGCAGACGTACGCCTGTCCGATCTCCTCGATCCTGACCGCGCTGAATTGCACGATGGCCTGATCACCTTCGATTCGCAGCCTGACCGCGAACCCGGCATCTCGGGTCTGGCGGTTGCGTCGCCCCATGGTGCGAACCCCCTAACGCTCGCAGCCGCCTCGCGACCCGAGCCGGCGACCGCCGAGGGGCCGTCGTCGGCCGGCGCCAGGCAACGCAAAGTAGCAATTGCCCGCGGCAGTTGTCTGGGGCAAGGTGCGAAGCGGGGGGCCATGGGGGCAGGCAGGGCGGAGGACGGTGGTGGTAGGCATAACCGGCTGCGCCACAGCGAGTCGCTGATCGGGCGCGCCTTGCTCGTCTCGGTATTGCTGGTGTCGCGGCTAGCGTTTGGCGAGCGACTGCCGATCCGACGCTACACGACCGAGGACGGGCTCGCGAGTGACCAGGTCTTGACTGCCATGTGCGACGACCACGGCTTCATGTGGATCGGCACCGGCGAAGGGCTGAGCCGGTTCGATGGCTACGGGTTCACCAACTACGGAGCGGATCGAGGCGTGGTTGGACGGGTCCGTGTCCTCCTGCAGACGCCCGACGGAACGATCTGGGCGGGCACCAGCAACGGTCTCGCGCGGCTCGAGCGCGGGGCGAGTCGGTTCCAGGTCCTTCACCTCGCCTCCGACAACGTGTTCGCGCTGTTCCAGGATCACAGCGGCCGTTTGTGGGTGGGAACGGAAGCCGGCCTGCACGTCGTGGAGCGCCAGGGCCCGCGCGTCACCGTGCACGCGATCGAGCTGCCACTCGAGCACCGCGACGATGATGCCCGTGTCGGCGTGCTGTCGATCGCCGAAGATCGCGACCATACGTTGTGGCTCGGCACGACGGTCGGGCTCGTGCGTCGCGTAGGCGACGCCCTCGCCGAGCGCTACGCCGTCACCAATGAACCTGCCGCCGATGATCGGGTGTTTCGCTTGCTGCTCGATCGGGAGGGTCGGTTGTGGGTGGGGCACGTCGATCTCGGGCTGTGGGTGATCGTTCCGCCGCCGCCGGGAACCCAGCTCGTGGCCGCGGGAGACAATCTGACCGCAGCGGCGGCGCGCCAAGGACCACCACTGACTGCCGGTGGCCGTGTGCGGTGGCCGGCTCGTCCCGGCGAGCTACGCCACCTGACGACCACCGAGGGTCTTGCGGGTAACTGGGTTCGCACCGGTCTGTTCGAATCCGAGGACGGCACGATCTGGGTCGGATCGCTCGGGCTGTCCCGCATCGCGGACGGTCGCGTGACAACCTTTGATGTCGCCGAAGGGATCGCCGATACGGCCGTCGCACCCGCGGCCGAGGACAGCGCCGGTCATCTCTGGATCGGCAGCGCGAGCAGCGGGGTGATGCGGCTCGCGCGCGGCGGCCTCGTCACGTACGACGAGCGAGATGGGTTGCTCGGGGACTGGATCAATAGCGTGGTCGACGACGGCGAGCTGTACGTCGTGGGGCTCGGCGGTGCCAACGCCTGGTTGCACAGATTCGATGGGCGTCGATTCGTAGGGGTCGCGCCCAACCTTCCCACCAAGCCGGGGTGGGGCTGGAACCAGATCACATTTCGCGATCGCTACGGTGAATGGTGGGTTCCCGGCGGTGGCGGGCTCGCGCACTTTCCCAAGGTCGACCGCATCGAGGACCTCGCGACCATCGCGCCGACGTTCTATCGTCAGCGCGACGGGGTGGGCGGCCTCGACGTGTACCGGATCTACGGCGACTCGCACGGCGATGTCTGGATCGCCAGCTTCCAGCCCACGTCGCTCGTGCGCTGGCACCGCAACAGCGGGCGCTTCCTGCGCTATACGACGCGGGACGGAATCCCCGACGCGATCGCGACCGCGTTCGCCGAGGATCGCCATGCGTGTCTGTTCATCGGGTTCGAAGGTGGGCAGGTCGCCCGCTCGTGTGGCGCAAGGTTCGATCAATTCGACGCCAGCGATGGCGTTCCCGCCGGGGAGATCCAAGCGTTGTTCTTCGATCACGCGGGCCGCTTGTGGATCGGCAGCAGTCTTGGTGGTGCCGGTCGGATCGACGATCCCTTGGCAACGCGCCTCCATATCCGAAGCTACGGAACATCAGATGGGCTGTCATCGAATCACGTCAGCGCGATCACCGAAGACGCAGCCGGAAAGCTCTATCTCGCTACCTGGCACGGTGTGGATCGGCTGGATCCCGAGACCGGCAAAACTCACCATTATGGCGTCGCCGACGGATTGGCGAGCAGTATCGTGCAGACCGCGACTCGCGACCACGCCGGCGATCTGTGGTTTGGAACGAAGCACGGCCTCAGCCGGCTTACGCCGATCCCAGATCACGCGGCCCCGCTCCGCGTCTTGCTCGTCGGCTTGAACCTCGGAGGCGTCGAGTACCCGGTCGCGGAGCAAGGCCAGCGCGCGATCGATGGGCTCGAGCTCGCGCCCGATCAGAACCAGCTCGAGATCTCGTTCGTCGGGGTCGGCGCCGCCATCGGTCAGCCGCTCCGCTATCAGCTCCAGCTCGAAGCCATGGACGCCGGGTGGAGCGCCCCGATGGCGCAGCGCTCCATTCGCTATGCAAGCCTGGCTGCGGGCCGCTACCGGTTCTCGGTACGCGCGATCAGCGCCGACGGGGTGAGTCCGTCAGCGACGGTGACGTTCCGCGTCTACGGTCCGATCTGGAAGCGTGCCTGGTTCCTCGCGCTGGCGGTCACCCTGCTGGCCGCGTTCGGCTATGCGCTCTATCGGTGGCGACTCGCGCGTCACCTGGAGATCGAGCGAGTTCGGTTGCGCATCGCGGCGGATCTGCACGACGACGTCGGCTCGAGCTTGTCGCGGATCGCGATCCTCAGCGACGTGGCCTCGCGCGAAGTCGATGCCGGGCGTCCGATCGTCGAACGGCTCGAGGAGATCGCCCAGGCCGCGCGTAACCTCGTCGATACCGCCGGCGACATCGTGTGGTCGATCGATCCGCGACGTGACGATCTCGACAGCTTGATCGCGCGGTTTCGACGCTTCATCGGCGATATGTTGGACGCAAAAGCGATCGCGTGGACCCTCGCCGTGCCGCCCGACGCCGGGCGGTTGAAGCTGTCGCCCGAGCAGCGCCGCCAGCTGTTCTTGCTGCTCAAGGAGTCCGTTCACAACGTGGTTCGCCACGCGGGTTGTCGAACCGTCGCGATCTCGATCAGGTACGCCGATCGGGCGGTGCTCGCCACCGTGCGTGATGACGGCCGTGGCTTCGTGCCCACGCCCTCGCCACGCGGTGGCGGCCTGGCCAACATGCGCGCGCGAGTCGCCGCCGCGGGCGGGGAGGTCGACGTCGAGTCGGCACCGGGCCGCGGCACCCGTGTGCGCATTCGCATGCCGATCGGGCGCCGGGGGGCATGACCGTGCGCGCCTGCTCGACTAGCGAACAAGGAGTCCTGCGATGATATCCAACCCGATCAACGTCGTGCTCATCGAGGACGACAAGGCGATGCGAGACGGCCTCGCGGTGCTGATCGACGGCACGCCCGGCTTTCGCTGCCGCTCGCTGTTCGGCTCGATGGAGGACGCCCTGGACCAGGGGCCCGCGGCACCACCCGACGTGATCCTGTGCGACATCCATCTGCCCGGCGAGTCGGGATCCATGGGTGTCGGCAAGCTGATGGACAAGTATCCGAAAACCGCGGTCCTGATGCTGACCGGGCTCGAGCAGCACGATCTGGTATTCGAAGCGCTGGCCAACGGGGCGTCTGGCTATCTGCTCAAGAAGTCGCCACCGGCACGACTGCTGGAGTCGATCCGCGAGGCCCACGGCGGTGGCGCGCCCATGTCACCCGAGATCGCGCGTGCCGTGATCACGGTATTTCGCAAGCCGAAGCGCCGCGCGGCCGACGATAGCGGCCTGACGAGCAGGGAGGTCGACCTGCTCAAGCTGCTTGCGGATGGGCACGGCTACGACTCGGCAGCACGCCAGATGACGGTGAGCATCAACACGGTGCGCAACTACATCCGCAGCGTGTACGACAAGCTGCAGGTCCATTCGAAGTCCGAAGCGGTGTCCAAGGCGATCAAGCGCGGACTGCTCTGAACAAACGCATGGCGCCCACAGCGGCGGCTTCGCAGGCGCTGGCACCAACGGCGCGGCGATCGTGAACAGCCGCGGGATCCGTTCGCATCACTTCCTCCGGGACACCCAGAACTTCTACGCCGGCGTGCACGCGGTGATGATGGCGATGCTCGCCGACCTCACCTCGTGGTCGTGGCGGAACTGGGATCATGGACGGGAGAGCCGCGGTTCCTGTGTAGAGTCGAGGCGTGCTTGTCCTCGGTCTCGATCTCGGCACCCAGAGCCTCAAGGCGGTCGTGTGCGATGCCGCGCTGGTGGTGCGCGGCCAGCACGCGATCGGCTATGCCACGCAGTACCCGCAGCCGGATCGCGCGGAGCAGGATCCGCGGATCTGGGACGCGGCGCTGGCGCCTGCGATCGGCGGAGCGCTCGCACAGGCGGGGGTCGCCGCCGAGGCGATCGCCGCGATCGCGATCACCGGGCAGCTCGATGGCGCCATCGCGGTCGACGCGCGCGGCGCGCCGCTGCATCCGGCGCTGATCTGGCAGGACCGGCGCGCGGTGGAGGACGCGGCACGCGCCGACGCTCGGCAGGTGTTCGCGCTGACCGGGCAGGTGGCGGACGCGAGCCACATGGCGCCCAAGATCGCGTGGCTCCGGCGCGTGTGCCCGGCCGCGGCGCGGTTTCATCAGCCCGTGAGCTATCTCGTCGAGCACCTGACCGGCGTCGCGGTGATGGATCCGGCGCTCGCGTCGACCACGATGCTGTTCGAGCTCCAGGCGGGGCGATGGGCGCCGGCGCTGCTCGACGCGTTCGAGGTGACGGCCGCGGAGCTGCCGGGCGTGCGGCCGGCGTGCGAGGTCGCCGGCACGCTGACCAGCGAAGGCTCGCGGCTGACCGGCTTGCGGGTGGGGACGCGGGTCGCGGTGGGCACCGGCGACGACTTCGCCGCGGCGCTGGGCGCCGGCGTCGTGGCGCCCGGTCCGATCCTGTGCGCGATCGGAACGGCGGAGGTCGTCGGCGCGCTGGCGCAGACCCCGGTTCTCGATCCCACGGCCGAGCCGATGGTCGAGACCCACGCATTTCCGACCGGCGCGTTCTTCGTCGAGAATCCCGGCTGGATGTCGGGCGGCGCGGTTCGCTGGGCGGCCGGCATGCTCGGGCTGTCGAGCGACCTCGAGCTCGACGCGCTCGCGCAGGCGTCGCCTGTCGGGGCCGGCGGCGTCACGTTCATTCCGGCGCTCGCGGGTGCGATGACGCCGGTGTGGCGGGCCCATGCGCGCGGCACGTTGCACGGACTCGCGGCGGGCCACGATCGCGGGCACATCGCGCGCGCGGTGCTCGAGGGACTGGCGTTCGCGGCGCGCGATGTGGTCGTGCGGCTGGGCGAGCTCGGGCTGCCCGCGCGCGAGGTGCTGCTGCTCGGCGGCGGCGCCCAGAGCCGGGTGTGGGGGCAGATCCGCGCCGACGTGCTCGGCGTGCCTCATCGCGTCGCGGCCCACACCGACGCCACGCCGATCGGCGCCGCGATGATGGCCGCGGTGGCGGCGGGGCTCGCGTCCGACCTGACGGCGCTCGCCGCGCTCGTGCCGTCGCCCACGATGACGTTCACGCCTGACGCCGCCGCCGCAGAAGCCTCGGCGGCGGCCTACCACCGCTACCAGCGGCTCGTCGCACAGCTCGCCTCGCTGTCGATGTCGCCGTGGTACCCTGGCGAGTGAGGCGCCACCGCGCGGGTCCTGGCATCGATGCCTGGCGCCCCGTTTGCCGTCTGGCGTGCGAAGCCGGGCCACCTCGGGCGCCGCGTGCGCGGCCCTGCCTTGCGATCCCGAGTAAAGTTGGGTCTCATGCGACAGCCATGGTTCGCGGCGGCGCTCGCGGCAGCACTGCTGGGTGGGTGCGCGACGGACGCGCCACCGACGTGCGTCACGGTCGATACGACGTGCGCGCCGCTCTATGCGCCGACGTTCGACAACGTCTACACCAAGACGCTGCGCGATACCTGCGGCTCGGCGCGCTCGTCTTGCCACTCGGCAGCCGGTAAACAAGGTGGCATGTCGTTCGAGGACGAAGCCCACGCGTATGCGGCCTTGCTCGCGGGCAGGGTCGTGCCCAGCGACCCCGGGTGCAGCAAGATGATCGTGCGGACCGACTCGCCGGGCGCTGGCTACCAGATGCCGCCCGGTGATCCGCTCAGCGAGCCCGAGCGCTGCGCGCTGATCCAGTGGGTGCAGGCCGGGGCGCCTGGACCTGCGGCGCTCACCGCCGGAGGTCGTCGGTGATCCGCGGCGAGGGCGGTGCGTGCCCGCGGTCGACGCGCCTGGTGCTTGCGGGGCTGGTCTGCGCCCTGGTCGGGTGCGGCGCAGACGCGCCGGTGCTGTCGGTCGCCGAGCTGCAGGATCCGCAGACGTGCAACGAATGCCACGCCAAGCACGTGCTGCAGTGGTCGGGCTCGATGCATGCGTACGCGTCCGACGATCCGGTGTTCGTCGCGATGAACAAGCGCGGCCAGCGCGAGACCAACGGCCAGCTCGGCACGTTCTGCGTCCAGTGCCACGCGCCGATGGCGGTCGCGCTCGGGCTCACCGACGGCACCGACTTCGATCCCGCGCAGCTGCCGGCGGCCGCGCGCGGCGTCACCTGCTACTTCTGCCACAACGTCAACTCCGTGGAGCAGACCCACAACAACGGCCTCGTGCTCGCCAACGATCAGACGATGCGGGGCGGGCTGGCGAACCCGGTGTCGTCGCCCGCGCACCACTCGGCGTACGACCAGCGGATGGACTCGACGATCAACCAGTCGGAGCTGTGCGGCTCGTGCCACGACGTCGTCACGCCGCGCGGGGTGGAGCTCGAGCGCACGTACAAGGAGTGGCAGACGACGTTCTTCGCCGAGGACGATCCGCTGCACCACCTGAGCTGCGGTTCGTGCCACATGCCGTCGTCGACCGACGTGATCGCCGATGCGCCGGGGCTGTCCCCGAAGTCGCGCACCAATGGGTTTCACGAGCACCTGTGGCCGGGGATCGATCAGGCGCTATCGGCGTTCCCCGGCGCCGAGGCGATGGCGGCGGGGATCAAGCGCGACCTCGATCCGGCGATCGCGATCGTGGGGCCGGCGCCGTTCGCCAGTAACGTTCAGCCCGGCGGCATCTGCCTCGATCCGCCCGGTGAGCTGAGCGTGCGCATTGACTCGATCGGCACCGCGCACGACTGGCCGAGCGGCGCGGCGCAGGATCGCCGCGCGTGGCTCGAGGTGATCGCGTATGGCGCGCACGACGACACGATGCCGGACGCTCCTGACCCGATCGTGTTCTCGAGCGGCGTGGTCGCCGACGGCCAGGACCCCGAGGATCTCGCCGACCCGAACCTGTTCGGGTTGTGGGATCGCACGTTCAAGGACGACGGCACGCCGGCGCACTTCTTCTGGGAGGTCGCGACGGTCGACAGCAAGCTGCTGCGCCCGCCGGTGACGCTCGACAAGAACTCGCCGGCGTTCGACCACTCGTCGACGGTGAGGTTCAACGTGGCAAGCCAGCTCGCCGCGATCGATCACATCACCGCGCGGGTCCGGATCCGGCCGCTGGCCTACGCCGTGCTCGGCGACCTGGTCAGCTCGGGCGACCTCGCGGCCACGGTGGCCAGTCAGCTCCAGACGCTGGATATCTTCGGCACGCAGCGGACCTGGAGCGTGGCGACCAAGGGTACCGGGGCGGCGATCAACACCAACTGCAGCCCGCGGTGAGTCGCACGCCGCGGCGTGCTGGCGCCGACGCCGGCCGCGCTTGTACCGATCAGATCGCCAGTTCGAGGCCCCGCCACTCGGCGTTGGAGCGCAGGCACCCCCGTTCGATTGGCGCGCTCAGCAGGGAGCATCACGCAAGCGATCGAAAGACGAGGTCCTCTCAGGCCTGGATACAGAACTTGAACACGACGGTGTCGCGGACGGCGCCGGCCTGCGCGTCGATCGTGATCTCCCAGTAGCCCGGCATCCACGTGTTGATCTTCGACAGCTGGTACTGCCCCGCGTCGGGCATCGCTTGGACCTCCACGGTGTAGGCGCCCGCGCCGTGCTGGTGGTCCGGCATGAACGGGGTGACCGTCATCGTGGCGTTGGTCGCAGGCGCACCGACGACCCCGCTGGACATCGCGTTGATCTGGATCAGCCACGTGTTGAGGTTGCGGCCCGGCGGCGCCGGATCGGCGGACATCAGCTTGAAGTCGAGCAGACCGCTGGTCCCGGGGTGCTCGAGCCCGACGACGTAGGTGTCGCCCCGCCCGCTGGTCAGGCACGCCAGCGCCTCGTCCGCATCGGGGGGCGCGTCGCCGCCCCCGCAGGCGGCCACGACGGCAACTCCGAACGACATGGCAGCGAGGCGCATCATTTCCTACGGGCTCCTACAGCCTTACGAGCGGGCCACGGCAGCTTACCAAGCTGCGAGCCGGCGCGGCGATCAGTTCTTGGCTCCGCCAGGTCACGCCGGGACCTGCTTTGCAGGTCGGGGGTAACAGCCCAATCATACGTGGAAATCGGCGTCTTCGCGGGGGGCGCCGGCGGTGAGCAGCAGCACGGTGTCCTTGGTCAAGCCGGTGCCGCTCGGGATCCCGGAGAACGTCACACGGGCGATCGCGATCTCGCACGGTAGGCCGCGGTCGCCGCGCGCCAGCGACCACACCTCGCTGAGCTGCGCGTGGGGCTGGAGGAACGCGGTGACCGTCGAGCGTCCGCTGGCGCCGAGGCCGCTGACCGGCTCGACGACGAGCTGGAGCGCGAACTTGCGGATCGGCAGGTCACCGCACGCGGGCCCGGACACGCGCAGCGCTCGACGCTGGACGATCCTGGTCGACAGCATCCAGGCCTCCGGGGCGGTGGGCAGCGCCGGTTCGAGCGTGGGGATCAACGCCGCGATCCGCTCTCGGATCTCGTTGGCGTCGATGCTGTGATCGTACCAGGCGTGGAGCGGCACCAGGTGGCCTTGCCGCGGCCCGCGCAGGTACAGCCGGTAGACGATCGGCGCGTCGTCGCCGCCGATGTCCTCGGCGATGTAGGCGATGCCGTCGAACCACGAGATGCCGAGCACCGTCATGCGGTGGCCGAGTGCGGAATCCTCGTCGGTCACCCGCGCGGTCGTCGTCATGTAGCCGAGCGAGCTGCGCAGCGTGGGCAACGGCGCGTTGCGGTGCAGGAACGCGTGCGCCAGCGCGCGCTGCATCCGGCGCGACCGGGCAAGCGCGATCAGGGCGGCGGGCGTCTTGGCGTCGCGGTTCACGGCACTCATGAGGTAAGAACTCGCGAGCGCCGTTCTGGTTGCATCGGAATTTTCTTTGCCGCTGCCGGGTTCAAGACCGACGCACGAAGCGTGGCCACCGCAGTACCGATCGGTTTGTCGGTGCGGGCGCCGGCGTCACGCTGGTCGAGTACCGCCTGGATGGAGAGATCGACGCCGCGCAGCTGTGCCTACATGGCGGACAGCGTCGGCTCCCATGCCCGGCGATTGCCCTCGTTGGCTCAGGGCGTCTGATAGGTGAGCTGCCGCACGAGGCCGGCCTTGTCGGTACGCGTCCACGTCCCCGTGCGACGACCCTGGGTGACGGTACCCTCGAGTACGACACCGTCGACGAGTTGCCGCCAGATCCCATCGAGCACGCCGTCGCGATAGCTGGCGACCAGCGTGACGTGGCCCTCGGGGTCGTACTGCGTCCACGTCCCGGTCTTGCGATCGTCGTGGAACTGGCCCGTCGTGGCGGGTTTGCCGGCGCGGTACTCGACGTAGGGCCCGGACGCCTTGCCGTCCTTGTAGGTCACCTCGGTCGTCAGCTGGCCGTCGACGTACTTCTTGACCGGACCGTCGAGCTTGCCGCGCTTCCAGGTCTGCTCCAGCGTCGGGACGCCCTCGGCGGTCCACTCCTTCCAGGTGCCCTGCTTGAGGTCTGCGCGGTAGTGGCCCTCGACGACGACCTTGCCGCGATTGCTCAGCTCCTGGTACAGCCCGTCGGCCAGGCCCTGGGACAGGTGCTGGCGCGTCGCGACCTTCTTGTTGGGCCAGAACGTCTGCATCGTGCCGGTGCCGTTGGCGATCTTGAACCGGCCGAGCTCGTTCTCGCTGCGGTCGTAGTAGATGAACTCGCCGTCGGGCTTGCCCTGGGTGTAGTTGCCGGTGAACACGATCTTGTTCTCGAACCACTCGGTCCACGGCCCGTCGCGCTTGCCGTCGACGTAGTTGCCGACGCGCTCCTTGTTGGCGTCGCGATCGCTCCACGTCCACAGCCCGTCGCGCTTGCCGTGCTCGTACTGGCCGTGCACGCGCATCGCCTTCTTGTTGCGCCAGACCGTGTACTCGCCGTCGAGCTTGCCGCGGCGATCGTAGGATTCGTCGAGTAGCAGCTGCCAGAACTGCCAGATCTGGCGGCCGCCGCGTCGTAGCCCCGCGACCAAGGTCTCGTCGATCCGCAGGGTGTCGCGGTTGCCGATCGCGCGCGGGCCGTCGAGCTTGCCGAGGGTCCATTGCGCGGTGAGCACCATCGTGCCGTTGGGGCCGTAGATCCGCTCGGGCCCGTGGGGCACGCCCGCCTTGAGCGCGCGCTCGCTGTACAGCGTGCCGTCGTCGAGCCAGTGCTTCTCGGTGCCGGTGCCGTCGCGCATCTCGTACTCGCCGAGCACCGCGCCGGCGAGGCTGGTCATTCGCCACACGCCGGTCTTCTGCCCGTGCGCGTAGCTGCCGGTCTCGACGACCGCGCCGGTGACCCCGTGGCGCTGCCATGCGCCGTCGAGCCATCCGTCCTTGTAAGTGCCGGTGACCTCGGGGGTGCCGTCGGGGAGCATCGTGAGGAACGGGCCGTCGCGGGTGCCGTCGGGCCTGGCGCAGTACCATCCGGCCTCCGGCGCGCGACCGACCTGGATCCCGGCCCCCGGCCCACAGACCAGCCGGGGCGGCTCGGGCGCAGCATCGGGCGCGGCATCGGGGATGACGAGCTGCGCCGTCGGTGGTGGTGGTGGCGGCGGTGGGGCAGGAAGGGGCGCAGGCACGTACGGAGGCGCCTGAGAGACAGACTGAGGCGGACTCGGTCGGGGGCCACAGGCAGCGAGAGACGTCAGGATGCACACCACCGTGCGGAGACAGACCACAGCGTTATTGTGCCCGAACCCGAGGCGCCGCGCGATTGGAGCGCTACCCTCGCGCGCAATGACGGCACGCAAGATCTTGCTCGCCACCCTGGGAATTGCTCTGATCGCTACCGCGGCCGAGGCGCGGCCTCGCCCAGGCGGCCACATCAACGGCCGGCGGTTCGACGCCAACAAGACGTTCGGTCTGGGCCTCGAGCTCGGGGCACCCACCGGGGTCACCGGGAAGTACTTCCTGTCGAACGACCGCGCGCTCGATTTCGGGGTCGGCGCGCTCTACAGCTACTACGACCGCAACGGGCTCCATCTCTACGGCGACTACCTGTTCCATCCGGTATCGCTGTTCTCGACCGAGGACTTCGAGCTGCCGCTCTACATCGGGCTCGGGGCGCGGATCTGGTCGTTCGACAACCAGCGCGGTGACGGCGTGGTCGACTCGGCGTTCGCGTTCGGGTTCCGCGTCCCGATCGGCATCGCGTTCGACTTCAACAACGTGCCGCTCGACGTGTTCGTGCAGGTCGTGCCGACGCTCGACCTGTTCTCGGGCTACGCCGCCCACTCGGTCTACATCGACGTCGACGCCTCGTTCGGCGTTCGCTACTGGTTCAACTGACGAGCGGAAGCCGTACGCTGCTGCGGTCGAGGCCGATCTCGTCGCAGATCGCGGCAAGCGCGGATTCGTGGACGCCGCGCCAGGCCAGGCTGGGCGCGTCGCACGGGATCGGGCAGTCGGTGCGCAGCGTCGCGAGCGTTCGGTAGAGCTCGGCGTCGGCGCGATGCTCGCGCAGCTCGCGGGCCAGCCGATCGGCGCCGCGCAGCGCCAGGCTCCAGGTCGCGTGGTCGTCGGGGATCTGGGCGAGGTGGCGGTAGATGGTCAGCACCTTGCCGGCCGAGCTCTTGCCCCAACCGTCGAGGCCCGGGATGCCGTCGGCCGTGTCGCCGACCAGCGCCAGCAGGTCCGGGATCGACGCGGGGGACACGCCGTGCTTGGCGACGACCGCGGGCTCGTCGAGGGTCTGGTCCTTGAACCGGTCCCAGCACACGATGCGGCCGCCGCGCACGCACTGGCACATGTCCTTGTCGACCGCGGTGATCAGCACGCGCTCGACGGCCGGGTCGCCATCGAGGTGGTGCGCGGCGGTGGCGATCGCATCGTCGGCCTCGAACTCGACCATCGGCCACACGACCAGACCCAGGGCGGCGGCGGCGCGCTCGGCGAGCTCGAACTGGCCGACCAGGGCCTCGGGGAGCCCATCGCCGGTCTTGTAACCCGCAAACAGGTCATTGCGGAACGACTCGATCACGTGATCGAATGCGACACCCACATGCGTCATCGGCAGTCTGTCGCGTTCTCCGTCCGTTCGTCCCTGGGCCGGCTTCGACAGCAACATCGCGAAGCTCCGGATCATGCTGCGGACGGCGCCGACCTCGCGGCCGCGGTGCTGCGCCTGCGGGGCACCGAACCACTGGCGAAACAGCTCGTACGTCCCGTCGATCAGGTGGACCTGCACCCTTGGCAGGGTACACGGGGTCGCCGCGCCGCGCGTGCCGGACTCGGACAGGTGCTGGGGCTCGCGGCATGCCTGGTCGCGTGCGGCGGCCAACCGAGGAATTCCGCGTCGAGCCAGCCCTCGCCCCTGGCCGGCGAGGCGGTGGCCGGCATCGCGGATCCCGGGCTGCGCGCGATCGTCGGGGACCACTGGGAGTACGTGGTGCGGACCTCGCCGGTCCGTGCCACGACGGTCGGCGATCATCGCTACGACGACCGGCTCGCGCCGCGCGACGCGGCCTCGATCGAGGCGGTCCAGGCCGAGCGCAACGCGCTGCTGAACCGGTTGATCGCGCTCAACATCGGGCGGCTCAACGAGCCCGATCGCGTGACCCACATGCTGCTCAGCAGCAACCTCCAGGCCGAGCGCGCGATGGACGTGTGCAAGTTCCACGAATGGAACGTCGACTACGCAAACGCGAGCGTGTTCGGTGACCTGGCGTACGACGTCGAGTCGTTCAAGGCCAAGACCTGGCGCGACGCGGCCAACCTGGTGGCGCGGATGGGGTACGGCGCCAAGCTCGTCGACGACACCATCGCCAACCTGCGGATCGGGCTGGCCGACGGCAGGGTCGCGTCGGGGGAGAAGGTGCGCCGCGCGATCGCACAGCTCGACCAGGAGCTCGGCAAGCCGGTCGACACCTGGTCGATGGTCCATCCGGCGTGGACCAAGCCGGTCACCGGCGATCCGTGGCCCGCCGGCGAGCGCGAGCGCCAGGCGCGGGCGCTGCACGACCTCGTCGCGACGCAGATCCGGCCCGCGATCGTCCGGTTGCGCGACTTCATGCGCGACACCTTGCTGCCCAAGACGCGCGGCGACCAGGAGGGACTCGTCGGCGTGCCCGACGGGGACGCCTGCTATCGGGCCGCGATCACCTACTACGTCGGCCTGATCAAGACGCCGGCCGAGCTCCACGAGCTGGGCCTCGCCGAGATCGCGCGCACCGATCGCGAGATCGCGGGGCTCGGCAAGACGGTCCTGGGCGCCCCGGACCTCGCGGCGACGATCGCGAGGCTGCGGACCGATCGCAAGCTGTACTTCGAGTCGCGCGACCAGCTGATGGCGGCGGCCCAGACCGCGCTCGACCGCGCCAAGGCGGCGATCCCGAAGTTCTTCTCGGTGCTGCCGAAGACCGACTGCGTCACCGCCGAGATCCCGGCGTACGAGGCGCCGTACACCACCCTCGCGTACTACCGCGAGCCGCACCTCGACGGCTCGAAGCCGGGCGAGTTCTTCGTCAACACGCTGTCGCCCGAGACCCGCGCGCGCTACGAGCTCGAGGCGCTGACCTGGCACGAGTCGATCCCGGGGCATCACCTCCAGATCGCGCTCGCCCAGGAGCTCGGTAGCCAGATGCCGCTGTTCCGGCGGCTCGACGGCTCGACCGCGTTCGTCGAGGGTTGGGCGCTGTACACCGAGCGGCTCGCCGACGAGATGGGGCTCTACACCGCGGATCTCGATCGGCTCGGCAAGCTGTCGTACGACGCCTGGCGAGGCGCGCGGCTCGTGGTCGACACCGGGATCCACGCGCTCGGCTGGACCCGCGCTCAGGCCGAGGCGTACATGCGCGAGCACACGGCGCTGACCGAGACCAACATCAGGAACGAGGTCGATCGGTATATCGGCTGGCCCGGCCAGGCGCTCGCGTACAAGGTCGGCCAGCTCGAGATCCTCAAGCTGCGCCACGAGGCCGAGCAGAAGCTCGGCAAGAGGTTCGATATCAAGGCGTTCCATGCCGTGGTGCTCGGCGCGGGCGCGGTCTCGCTGCCCGTGCTCGACGAGCGCGTCCACGCGTGGATCGCCAAGTGACCGGCGAGGCCCCGGCCTCGCGAACCTTGGTGCGAGGCCTCGGGCCGTGGGCCTCGGCGTCGATCGTCGTCGGAACGATCATCGGAACCGGGGTGTTCCTCAAGGCCGCGGTGATGGCGCAGCTCGGCGGTTCGCCGGTCTGGGTGCTGGCGGCGTGGGCGGTCGCGGGTGCGCTGTCGTTCACCGGGGCGATGACCTACGCGGAGCTCGGCGGCATGTTCCCCGCCGCGGGCGGCGAGTACGTGTATCTGCGCCGGGGCTACGGCCCGTTCATGGCCTATCTCTACGCGTGGATCCGGTTCTGGATCGGCGCGCCCGGCTCGATCGCGGCCTACGCGGTCGGCAGCGCGACGTTCCTCGCCACGGCGGTGCCGCTCGGCGGTGGCGAGAAGGCGGTCGCGGTCGCGCTCGTGCTCGTGTTCACCGCGATCAACTGCCTGAACGTGCGGTCGGGCGGCCGGCTGCAGACCGTGCTCACCGTGATGAAGATCGTGATGATCCTGGGGCTCGCGGTGGGTGCCCTGACCGCGTCCGGCGGCAGCTGGGGTAACTTCCGCCGGGGTAGCGGCGGTGCATTCCCCGGGTGGGGCGCGTTCGGCGCGATGGTGCTCGCGGCGCTGTGGGCCTATGACGGCTGGAACAACCTGCCGATGGCCGCCGGCGAGATCCACGATCCGCAGCGCAACCTGCCGCGCGCCACGGTCGGCGGCATGTTCGCGGTGCTCGCGATCTACGCGCTGGTCAACGTCGGCTACTTCCACGCGCTGCCGATGTCCGAGATCGCGGCGTCGCGATCGAGCGACTTCCCGCATGCCCCGGCGGTGGCGGCCAAGGCCGCGATGCAGTTCCTCGGTGGCCCCGCGCTGGTGGTGCTGGCGGTCGCGATGGCGATCTCGGCGATCTCGGCGATGAATGGCTCGATCTTGACCGGAGCACGGGTGCCGTATGCGGCCGCCAAGGACGGCCTGGCACCCGCGCGGTTGGCGCGGCTGTCGGCCGGAGGGCGCGTGCCCGTGACGGCGCTGCTCGTGCAGGGCGCGATCGCGTGCGTCCTGGCGCTCAGCGGCAGCTTCGATCAGCTGACCGACGCCGTGGTGTTCGTGTCGTGGTTGTTCTATGGGCTCAATGCCGGCTCGGTGCTGTTGCTGCGGCGGCGCGAGCCGGGGCGCCTGCGGCCGTTCCGGGTGCCGGGGTTTCCGGCCGTGCCGATCGTGTTCATCGGGCTGGCGATTCTGTTGATCGTCAACACGGTCCGCACGACGCCGGGCCCCAGCGCGCTCGGCCTCGCGGTGACCGCGGTCGGCGCGGCGATCTACGCGGTGTTCCTTCGCCACACGCCGCGGCCTCCGGAGCCGTCACCCGGATCGGACGGCCCGGTCGATCGATAGGGGACCCGGCGCAGCCGGGCCGTTCGCCCCACCGCGCGTCGCGTCGCGCGATTTCCTGGCCATCGACGCATGCGACCATGTGGCCCGCACGGCCGCCCCATGCAAAGAACGTTGCATGCCGACCATCAAAGGAAGCTGTCTGTGCGGCGGAGTGGCGTTTGAAATGACGGGGACACCGATCCGCGTCAATAACTGTCACTGCTCCCGGTGCCGCAAGGCCCGCGGGACGGCCCACGCGACCAACCTGTTCACCGCGCTGGATGGGGTCCGCTTCGTCCGCGGCGAGGATCTCGTCGTCACCTACAAGGTGCCGGAGGCCAAGACGTTCACGCACGCGTTCTGCCGGGTCTGCGGATCGAGCATGCCGCGGCTCGATCCGTCGCGGCAGCTCGCGATCATCCCCATGGGGTCGTTCGACGATGATCCCGGGGCCCGCCCCGAGCGGCACGTCTTCATCGAGTCGAAGGCGCCGTGGCACGAGATCAGCGACGACGGATTGCCGACCTTCGCGGGGCCGCCGCCGACGCTGTAGCGCGGGTTGTGTGGGTGGCGGATTGTCCGCCTGGCAGTGTTGTGGGTTATCGAGTCATATCACCTGTACGCTGCACATCGGATCGGTTCGACAGAGAGCGAGGCACGATTGGAGCGGTTAGCCGAGGCCAGATATCAGGGCTGGCTGCTTGGCAATCACCCCGGCAACACGTAGGGGCATCCATTGACCGGGCTTGCCGAATCGGCGACCGCGTTGGGGCACGTGGCTGCGGCGCCGTCGGAGCCAACGACTACATCCGGATTCCCTCCGGCGACACGGAAGATCTCCATTTCGGTGAGAAAACGAAGGGTTTCACGACGGATTGCGAGCTTGAGCGTTGATCTCTTCATCGCGGTATGATAGCCCGCGACGAAATCAGTAGCTATTTTCCTGCTAATGCCGCCGATTCGCATGTCCTGGCATGACACGCATCAATGATTCTCTCAGACGGTGGCAGCGTCCAGCGCGAGACCTCGCCCAAGAAGCCGCGCGTGACGATGTCACTGCCCTCGTAATGCACTCCAATGACATAGGATTTATGGGCTTGTGACATCCACAACAAGCGACTATTCGATGCATCCCAGATCCGGATAAATCCGTCACTACCACCCGCAATGACGACTGAGCCATCCGGAGCGAGCGCCGCATCGGCCAGAAAATGAGAATCTCCCTGAAAGGTCTGGGCGAGGCGACCGGTGGCCGCATCCCACAGCCGGGCCGTGCCATCCGAGCCCGCCGTGAGGATGTCGTGACCGGCGGCTACGAACCGCGCTGAGAATACCCGTCCTACGTGACCATCGAGCTGGGCAACGAGGCGATGCTGCTCGAGATCCCACAGCGCCGGCGGGGCCGGCTTGTTCCGGGTCGCGATCGTGACCAGCCGTGCGCCGTCCGGTGACGGCCGCAATAGCCTCACACGGGATGGCGCGGCGAGGTCCATGACCAAGGTGCCGCGATCTGGGTCAAGGGTGCGAAGCCGGGAGCTCGCATCGCCTGCCACCACGTGGCCATTGGCCAGGATGGCCACGGCATCGATCCCGGCCGGCGACCTCGGCAACGCGATCGGGTCGCGACCATCGCGCGTGACCAGCAGCGAACCGTCGAGTGCGCCACTGACCAGCTCGTGACCCGCGGCGGCGAATGCAACCGCGTTGACCGCAGCCGGGTGCACGATCGTACGAATGAGCTGGCCGGTCGGGAGCGCGTAGACCTCCACCGTGTTGCCGCGCGCGATCGCGGCTCGGTCGCCGTCCGCGGTCAGCGCCGGAAACGCGGCGTAGTAGTCGCCTGCCACGTTCGTCACTTCCGGCAGCTCCGCGACCAGCTTGCCGCGCGCGGTGTCCCATACGCGGGTGGCGTGGTTGCGACAGGCGACCGCGATGAACCGGCGATCGGGTTCCAGGCTGTCCATCGTGTCGCACTCCGGACCGATCGGCGGCGAGCTCCAGCGGCGATACGGTGAGGCCGCGTCCCAGACCCGGGCGGTGCCATCCCACGACGCCCCGACGACGCGGCGCGCCGCCGGATCGAAGTGCGCTGCGATGACGAGGCCCTGCGGCCCTTCGAGCCGGGCGACCGGCATCCCGGTGGAGACATTCGAGACCACGACCGCGCCATCGGCACCGGCCGAGAGCATCAGGTTACCAGTCGGTGAAAATTCGACCGCATAGATCCTGCTGCGATGCGAGTTGAGCTGCGTTCGCAGGCCACCCGACGTCGCGTCCCACACCTGCTCGGCGCCGTCGCGGCTCGCCGTCGCGACGAGCCCGCCATCGCGCGAGTAGGCGATGGCATCGACCGACTCGCCCGCCTCGCGCAGGCATCGCACGCGCGTGCCGCCGGGAACCTCCCAGATCGAGGTGACGCCATCGGAGGTCCCGACCGCCAGCCGCGGGCCCGTGGGATCGAAGGCGAGGCTGCGAACGCGCGGCCCGGCGATCGTCGCCGCGGGTCTCCAGGTGGACGTGTCGAACACCCGGACCTCATCGCCGCCCGTGGTCGCCAGCCAGTGCCCGTCCGAGCTGAACGCCAGCAAGGCGGCCTCCGACGCATCGTTGGGCAACTCGGCGAGCTGCGCGCCGGTGTCGGCATCCCAGACGTGCGCCGCGCGTCCCAGCCCGTCGATCGCCGCCACGAGGTGCGACGACATCGCGACCGCCGCGTAGCGCCACTGCGCCGCGTCTGACCCCTGGTACGCCAGCGTGTGGATCGCGGTCCCGGTCGCGGCGTCCCAGATCCGGACGCTGCCATCGCCTCCGGCGGTGATGACCCTGGCGCCGTCGGGGCTGAACACGGCCTGATAGACGATGTCGCCGTGACTCATCGTGAACAGCAGCTGATGCGACGCGGCATCCCACATCCGCGCGCTGCGGTCATCGGTCGTGACGATCCGGGCACCGTCGGGCGAGAACGCGGCCGACCACATGCGTCCGGAGCTGCTCGCGAGCCGCCCGAGCTCGGACATCCGCGGCTGCAGCGCCCGGGCGAGCATGAACGCAACACCCGGCGAGTGTTGGCGCTGGTAGGCCTGTTCCAGGTGGCGCACTGCCTCGCTGGATTCGCCATGGAGCAGCGCCTGGCGACCCTGCTCGATCTCGGACTCCGTGGCGATCTGGTCGGCCATCCGGGTCCGCATCACGGCGCGAAGCTGCAGCACCCCGAACACCGTCACGGCCGCCACCGCGATCAGCGACCTTCGGAGCCACAGCAGGCGGCGGTGGCGCCGCTGGCTGGCCGCGACGAACGAGCACTCGAGGCCGGTGAGCGCACCCGAGGGCGCGCGGCGCGTCCAGCGCTCGAGATCCGCGAGCACGTCGCCTCCCCACAGCAGGCCAGGGGCGCGCGCGCGATCTTCCCACTGCTGCGCCGAGGATCGGAGCTGCTCTCGCGGCTGGGTCCGCAGCGCGGCTCGCAGCTCCGATGCCAGCTCCAGCACGGTGGCGTGGCGATCGCCGGCGTCCTTGGCGAGCGCACGCCGGATGACCCGATCGAGGTCCCGCGACAGGTCGGAACGGAGCGGCGGCACCTCGGCGTGGAGGTGCTGGCGGTGGTAGTCGTCCGTGGTCTCCGCGAGGAACGGCCTGCGGCCGCTCAGGGCTTCGTAAGCGACGATGCCGAGCGAATAGATGTCGGACGCCGGCCCCACGGCGCTGGCGTTGTCCCACTGCTCGGGAGACATATAGGGAGACGAACCCATGCCGGCACCCGTCCCGGTGAGCCGATAGTCCTTGGGCTCGGGACGAGGCCGCGGCACGCGCTGCGGCGTGACGCGGATTCGCGCGGTCACCACGCCGTCGGGGCCGGACGTGGGCACGGGCCACGCCGGCGCGGGAGCGACGTCGCTGATCACCTTGGCGATCCCGAAGTCGAGCAGCTTGGGAAGCAGACGCCCGCCGCGCTCGATCACCATCACGTTCGACGGCTTCAGGTCGCGATGGACGATGCCGCGATCGTGGGCGGCCTGCACCACCTGGGCGACACACTCGAAGAACGGCACGAACTGATCGAGCGGCATCGGCCCATGGGTCGCCAGCCACTCGCCGAGCGTGACGCCCTGCACCAGCTCCATCGCGATCCACAGCAGCCCGTCGTCTTCGGCGCCGAACGCGTACACGTGCGCCGCGTAGTGGTGATCGAGCCGCGATGCGAGCTGCGCCTCGCGCAGGAAGCGCTCCTGGGCGACGTTGTTGCGCCGCCGCGCGTGCAGCACCTTGATGACCAGGTCGCGCTTGAGCAGCGGCTGTTCGCAGCGGTAGACGACCGCGTAGCCACCTTCGCCGATCTGCTCGCGAAGAATGAACTCGCCCACGACGCGCCCGGACAGATCTGCCATCGGCTCCTCTACCATCGCCATCGGCTCCTCTATTATCCGCTCCTCGATGGGAGGGACTAGAACACCGCGCCCAACCGCCTGAATCTCGCCCTGTCCGTCGCATCTTGCGGCACTAACGCGCTCGAAGGCAAGCACCTGCCTACATACTCTCGGTGAGCATGAGATGGTGTCAGAGTGGCAAGCTGCGAGTATGTAGCCTGACTCGTATTTTCCGCTGACGCTGTTCGCCACGCGGCCGTGCGCGGGCTTGGTTGCAGGTCAGCAGATCTGGGCCCTGCCACGACATGCGGCACGTGTGTACGTGCCGCTGCCTGCGAGCCGGTTAGGCGGTGACGGTGAAGCCGCGGTTCTGCAGGATCGTGCGCACGCTGGTGACCTCGGCGGTCGTGAAGCCGAGGTTGATCGCCGCGGTGACCAGCGCGTTGCTGCCGTCCTTGAAGTTGGCCGACGCCGAGAGCAGGAAGTGGGCCTGGATGATCAGCTTGTCGGCCTTGGCGGCGCCGAGCGCCGTCCGGATCTGGAACAGCGACGCCGACCACATCTCGCCGTCGTCGTGGACCTCGCCATCGGCGTCGCCCGGGTAGTGCTTGGTCGAGTCCAGGCGGCGGAGGCAGTGCGGCACCCCGGAGGCGTACGACGTCGCGTCCCACTCGGCGATGCAGGTGATCTGGAAGTCGCCCGCCAGGCTGGAGTTCACCGTGGCGGCGAGGTAGTCGCCGAAGCCTTCGCCCATCGCGCCGCCCTCTTCGGCCGCGCCGAACCCGGGGACCTGGTTGTCCTGCACCGAGTGACCGTACTCGTGGACGATCACCTCGCCGTCCTCGGCGTCATCGACGCCGCCGGTGCCGTAGCTGATCCGCTTGGTGCTCGGCGTGTACGCCGAGTTGTCAACCGTCGTGCGGTCGATCGCGAACACCTGCTGGCGGTTGTTGACGTTGGTGAACCCGAGCGACTGGATATAGCGCTCGGCGAAGTCGATATGGAAGTACGCCATCGTCTCGCTGAACGCCGTCGTGTTGCGCAGGAAGATGAAGTTGTTATTGGTGCCGACCGCGCGGGTCCGCGAGTTCGAGCCCGAGGCGAAGTCGCCGTCGAGTCGGTTATTGCCAGTGAGGCCCTGCAGCGTGACCGTCGAGTACGCGGCCGTCGGCACGGCGCTGTTCGCGTCGTTGCCATCCACGAGGCTGTTGTTCTGGGTGGCGACCACGGCGTTATCCTTGAACACCTGGCCGGTGCCGTTGACGTAGCGATTGATGTCGACCGGCTCGCCGACCACGGTGGCGGTCTGCGCGTTCACGAAGAACTGCAGGGTCGGGCCGTTGGTCGGGACGATCGTCCGGTAGGCGAGCACCGGTGCGCCGGCATCGGCGTAGATCACCAGCTCGGGCGTCTCGGGGGCGTCGGCATCGCCGCGGCTGGCGGCCGGGACCGTCGCCAGGGCGATGTCGAGCGCGCGCTGGGCGGAGATCTTGGGCCGGGTCTCGAGCTGCAGGTGGGGCACCGAGGTGTTGTTCAGCGCCACGATGCTGCCGGCGCGATTGAAGTGCACCTTGACCTCGGCGCCGTAGACCCGGACGCCCTCGAAGCGCTGCGCGAACGTGACGTGGGTGCCGAGCGGGCTCTCGACGCTGGTGTCGTCCTCGAGCTCGCCGAGGTCGGCGAGCTGGAGCAGCTGCGCGTTGTCCGCGACGAAGCTCCACGCGGTGCCGGCCGACACCGTCGAGGCGGGCCGCGGCGCGGACAGCTCGCCGAACATGCTCATCGGCGTGCCGTTCGCGTTCCAGCGCACCGCGGGCGCGACGCCGGTGCGCGCGACGAGCGCGTTCCAGTGGGGAACGACCTCGGCCCGTGGCGTGCCTTCGCCGTCGTCGCCCGTCGGGGGCTGCGTCGGGGTCGGATCGGACGCGACGCACCCGAGCGCCGGAATCCCGAGCAACAAGGCCCAACGATAGGATGACAAGATACTTGTTCGCATGGACGTCACTTGAAACATGAATCGAACAAGCCTCGCCACGAGCGCGGCGCGTGACTGGTTGCTCGGTGATAGCCGATGCGATGCGCGGACGTTACGACGACAACGGACGCCGTGAGGATCCATACGGATCCGGCGCGTGGCGCCGAGGTACTACTCGACGAACGAGCCCATGCGACTCCACCGCAGCCCCCAGTGGGCCACGGTCCAGTCGCGATACGACAGCCAGATGAACAGGGCCTTGCCCCTGATGTTCTCGATCGGCACCGAGCCCCACGACCGAGAGTCCGTGGAGTTCGAGCGGTTGTCGCCCATCGCGAACACGTGGCCTTTGGGCACCACATAGTGCATCTGCTGCTCGCACACGCCGGCGACCGGCTTGGTCTCGACGATCTCGCCGGGCTGCTGGTTCGGCGACTCGAACCGCTCGCCGTCGGCCTGGTGCATACAGCTCGGTGGGGTGTGGGTCCCGTCGATCCGCGGGAAGTCGTGATTGTTGGCGCTCGGCAGCGAGCCGCGCTTGGCGAGCAGGTCGTCGCGCCGCGGCCGATCGGCGTCGTGGTACGTGTCGTAGTCGTGGCCGTCGACGCGCTCGCGGTACTCGCTGCACCGGGTGACCGACCACGGGTCGCCGACATCGCGCCGGTCCTCGTAGCTGCAGGTGTCGCCCTGGACCAGCTCGTTGTCGACCGCCTTGCCGTCGACGTACACGACGTTGCAGCGGACCTCCACCGACTGCCCCTCGGTGGCGATCACCCGCTTGATGTAGTCGCGATCGGTCGTGCACGGCTGCAGGAACACGATGACCTCGCCGCGCCGGGGCTTGCGCCACTGGAACAGCTTGGTGGTCGTGAACGGGATCTGGAGCCCGTAGATCAGCTTGTTGACGAAGATGTGGTCGTTGATCTCGACCGTGGGGTACATCGAGCTCGACGGGATCTCGAACGCGGCCAGCACCATCGCGCGGAGCGCCAGCGCGATCAGCACCGCCGAGCCGATCGACTCGATGTAGTCGCGCGCGACCGACTTGGGCTGCGGCTTGGTGAGCTCGTCGACGAGCACGTCGAGACGCGGCAGGCCGCGGCGCACGCGTAGCCCGTCGTTGGCCGCGAGCGCGGCGGCGACCTCATCGGCCGCCGACGCGAGGTCGCTGGCCTTACCTCGGAGGTTGTCCCTCGTGACGTTCAGCGCCGCGCGCGCGTCGCGCACGAGTGCCTGGGCTTCGGTTCGGACACGTCGGTCAAGGCTGGCGGCGCGCATGGTCGGTCGACCCGCGTACGGTAGCGCACCGCGGCGTCACAAACCGCTTCGGTGGATAACACTTGCACCCACCGGCAACCAAACCCACAGTACCGGCATCCCTGTCTCAGGTTGCTGGAGGTACGGGCGTGAACCACTTCTATCTCGGCGCGGTTGCGTTCGGCGTCACGTTGCTCGTCGCGTCCCTCGCCCTGGGTGGCAAGGACACCGATCATGGCGGTCACGCGCACGATGGTGATGGCGCCGGGTTTGGCTGGGCGCCGATCGCGTCGCTTCGGTTCTGGGTGTTCCTGTTCGCGTTCGGCGGCGGCGCGGGCCTCGCGCTGGGCGGCCTGGGCTCGAGCGCCGTGGTCGCCGCGGGCGGGGCGCTCGGGATCGGCTGGGCGTCGGGGACGATCGCCGTCGCCGTGATCCGCAGCCTGACCCGGCACAGCGTGTCGAGCGAGCTCGGCGGCGCGGACCTGGTCGGCGCGACCGGCACGGTGGTGCTGCCGATCGGTCCGGGCAAGCCGGGCAAGGTCCGGGTCGACGTCAAGGGCCGCACCGAGGACTACGTCGCGAACCTGTTCGACGAGCGAAGCGAGTCGGTGGGGAGGGGCCCTACCGGCTCGGCCGGTGGGGAGGGGGCCCGCCCCCTATTGATCGAC